>OQVU01000203.1_pt1 | contig 20098 bp, 15 predicted proteins | sample 1691611 | NCBI WGS metagenome assembly OQVU01 (sample SAMN03418272, study PRJEB22391) | human gut metagenome | biome: human-gut; feature: organic feature; material: feces | host: Homo sapiens | place: Tanzania | collected 2013-01
AAACTCTTTGACGAAGATTTTTGGGTGACACGATGACGAAGTCAGGACTTTAGGTCTTCAGAGTCAAACGACTTTGGAGACCTTTTTTTGTGCCCATATTTTTTAGTTTCGTGTTTATTTCTTAATTTTGCAAAACTAATAATTATATCCTTTCTTATTAAGTTTTAGTTGCAAAATTATCTTATTGAAAAAATAGACAAACTATATTATGATTCATAAGAAAATATCCATTCTCGCATTGCTTCTTGCTACAACTCTTGTGTCGGTTTCTGCACAGTCGTATAAGCGTTCAGCAAAGAATACTTCGGTTGAGATTCCTGTATACAAGCAGGCGACACGACCAGTTGACGAACGAGTTGCAGACCTTCTTAGTCGAATGACTTTGGAGGAGAAAATAGCCCAGTTGCGTTGTCCGCTTGGTTGGCAGATGTATAACAAGACAAGCCAGAAGACCGTAGAGCCTTCACAACTCTTCCGTGATATGATGGACATGGCTCCTATAGGTTCGTTCTGGGCAGTTCTGCGAGCTGATCCTTGGACTCAGAAGACTTTGGAGACAGGTCTTTATCCCGAACTTGCTGCAAAGGCAATCAATTCTCTGCAACGCTATGCCGTTGAGCAGACACGCCTTGGCATTCCGATATTCTTTGCAGAGGAGACTCCGCATGGACACATGGCTATCGGCACTACCGTTTATCCTACGGGTCTTTGTTGTGCCAGTACATGGAATCCGAGCTTGTTGTATCGTATGGGTGATGCAATGGGTAAAGAAGTGCGCTCACAGGGAGGAAACGTAGGATACGGTCCGGTGTTGGATGTGGCGAGAGAACCGCGTTGGTCACGTATGGAAGAAGGTTTTGGTGAGGACCCTTGGTTAGCCTCGGTCTTAGGACCTGCTATAATTAGAGGTTTGCAGGGCGACGCTTCAGATGGAAGCCATGTTTATTGCACGCCGAAGCATCTTGCTGCTTACGGAGTTCCTGAAGGAGGCCACAATGGCGGTGGTGTTTATGTTGGCGAGCGTTTGTTGCGTTCTCAGCTTCTTCTTCCTTTTGAGAAGGCAGTCAAGAGCGGTGCCGCAACAGTCATGACCTCTTACAATCAGGTTGATGGCATACCATGTACGTCTAATAAGCGTCTTCTTACAGACATTCTTCGTGGCGAGTGGGGATTCGATGGATTTGTATACAGCGACCTTTATTCCATTGAAGTAATCCACTCTCTTGGCGCTGCATGCGATACAGCACAAGCAGCCTCTTTGGCTCTTAAAGCAGGACTTGACATGGATCTTGGTGGCGATGCGTATGGCAACAATCTCAAGAACGAACTTGATAAAGGTGCCATAAGCATGGATGACATCAATCGTGCAGTTGCTAATGTTTTGCGTATGAAGTTCCGTCAGGGGCTTTTTGAGAATCCGTATGTTGATCCTAAACGTGCCAGGACAACATGCCGTTCGACAGAACATATTGCTATTGCTGAGCAGGTTGCAGAAGAAGGTGTTGTACTTCTTAAGAATGACGAAGTGTTGCCTCTTTCGCCCACACTTGGTCGTATTGCGGTAATTGGTCCGAACGCAGATACTCCATACAATCAGCTTGGCGATTATACTGCCCCACAGGCTCGTGAGGCTATCTGTACTGTTTTGGACGGTGTGAAGGCAGTTGTAAGTGACAAGACGGAAGTGGTATATGCCAAGGGCTGTGCCGTACGCGATACCACTACAGCTGATATTCCTGCAGCTGTACGTGCCGCAAAGAACTCTGATGCTGTGATTCTCGTTGTAGGAGGTTCCAGTGCCCGCGATTTTCGTACCAAGTACATTGCTACTGGCGCAGCTGTTGCGTCAAAGGAGGTATTGGACATGGATTGTGGTGAAGGTTTCGACCGTTCCACACTGAATCTTCTCGGCAAGCAAGAGGAACTCATCAATGCGGTGGCAGCTGTGACAAAGAAGAATCACAAGCCCCTTATCATTGTTTATATAGAGGGACGTACGCTGCTTATGAACAATGCTTCGGCAAAGGCAGACGCGTTGCTTACCGCCTGGTATCCAGGAGAGCAGGGTGGAAAGGCAATAGCTTCCATACTTTTCGGTGACGCAAATCCGTCTGGCAGACTCCCCGTAAGCATACCGCGCAGTGTGGGACAGCTCCCCGTCTATTATAGTGCCGGCAAGCAGCGCGACTATATGGATTTCACTTCAGAGCCGCTATATCCCTTTGGCTATGGACTTTCATACACTACATTCGAGTATTCGGGTATGAAGATAGAGAAATTGCCGTCCTCAGCAGTAGGCATGATATCTGACAACGGACTGTTGATGGATGCCAGTCCGGCTGTTGCCAAGGTCACGGTCAGCGTGAAGAACACCGGCAACCGTGATGGCAGTGAGGTAGTGCAGCTTTATATTCACGATTGTGCCGCTTCGGTGGTTCAGCCACCATTGCAGCTCCGTGCTTTTGAGAAGGTAAATCTTAAGGCTGGCGAGAGTAAAGATGTGACCTTTGTGCTTGGTTTTGACGAACTCTCCATCATAGGTCAGGATATGAAACGTGTGCTCGAAGCCGGCGAATTTGAAATTATGGTCGGAGCCTCTTCACATGATATCAGACAGAAGGGAACGCTCGAAATCTGATATAACGGTATAATGGCAGGTTTCAATTTCTGAGTAAATCCCACCAATATACTCTTGCAGATATAAAAACCGAGTGCGTGAAAAAATCTGCCATATCTTCCAGAAATAGCGTAACTGGTTGTTGGTGAATATGATAAGGGCTGGAAGATAACTTGAATGAGAGGGTTGTCTTCCAGCCATCTTCCATATTTAGATAATGGGTAACTTGATGCCTAATTTGTAGAATCGGACATAGCCAGATACTTGATTGAAATGGGGTTCTTGTGTACGAGTGAATGTAAAATGGTCTGCTTCTTCTTGATCTGGATAAATGATGAGACATTTGATAGGAGGTGCAGTCCCCCAGCCAGCTTGTTGGTGATTCTACCGCAAAGGTAGTTAATTCTGAGCAAATCACAACTTACTATGCCAAGATACATTAGACATATTACGGGGATCAATTCTTGATTTAAATTTGTTACGAAATTCAAAGTCTTTTTTCTTCCTAAATCTCTCACATACTTTAGGATATACATTGTCAAATTTCTTCCCAACAGAATCTTCAAGGAATTTATCTATCCAAGTATAGGCATCTTTATTCCAACGATCATAATAATCATATACCCCCCTCTCTACGAGTTTTTTCTCTCATTGATTCATGCTTAGGAAGAACTATATCTTCATAATTTGCATAATTACTAGGTAATCCTTGATATAATTCGTTAACCATATGTTAAAAATTAAAGTTAATTGTAGCTCTGGCAGGATTCGAACCTGCCAAAAATACCATATAGAGCTTCTTTTTCTTAATGTAAGAAATCATAAACAGTAGAATATACTTCTTTGAATACATAATTAACGTATACCCTCATGTTCTTTACATAAGTTAAAACTGAAAGGTTTTCCTTTATGCTTTTGATAATCACACATAATACAGTTTGTATCCGAACAATGTCTTAAACCAAAAAAGCCATGTCCAAATTCATGTACTATAACCGCAACAAAATCGTCACCTTTCGCTCTAAAATCTGATACTATAGATTTATTTTTACCCAGAGGAGTCAAACCCATAATTCCATAATTAGAAGTATTATGTATTTTAAAAGATATGTCCTTATGAGTTAATCCGATTATGTAAATAGGACTACTTCTATTAGGTAAATCTTTTAAGAGAACATTTGCAAGATAACGATGTCTTGGCTTATAATAAGCTTTTATTGGTAGTGGTCTACTTGGTAATACTTTAATTGACCAATACCCATAATACAGTTTATTTAATTTCTTTAATACCTTATTACCTACTATCTCTACTTCTTTTTGACTAAAGTCTTCATATGGCTGTAAAAATATAGTAGCACAAGGTTCTAAAGAAATAGAATCAGTAAAATTATCTACTGGTTCAACTTTTTCTTTGTTAGTATTACATGCACATAGACATAATACTATTAATAAATTAATAATTTTCATCAATAACCTTCATTATATTTTAACGGTAAATTTACTTCAATTCCATAATGCTTTTCTGTCATATTAGTAGGTTTATTACCATAGTGAACTTTTAAAGGGTGGCCTTCTTCATTAGATTCATATATATAATTTCCATCCTATACTGGCAATACATATAATGAATCAGATGCAGCATGATTTTTATTCATATAATTTAAAACTTCTTCAGGAAGATTGATACATCCAGTTGGTGATTCTACCGCAAAGGTAGTTAATTCTGAGCAAATCTTATTAATATACTCTTGCAGATATAAAAACCTGAGTGCGTGAAAAAATCTGCCATATCTTCCAGAAATAGCGTAACGGGTTGGAGGTGAATATGATAAGGACTGGAAGATAACTTGAATGAGAGGGTTATCTTCCAGCCATCTTCCAGCTTTGTTTTTTGCCTTTTATATGATCACCGCTGTGCCGCTGCATGTCACCATGAGCATCGATCCTCCCTGTCCTACTGTTTCGTAGTCGAGGTCGATGCCTACGATGGCGTTGCAGCCGAGGCTCTCGGCACGCTGCGCCATTTCGCGCATGGCTGAGTCCTTAGCTTCGCGCAGTACGCTTTCGTAGGTGCCGCTGCGACCGCCGAAGAAGTCGCGCAAGCCTGCCATGAAGTCTTTGAAAACATTGGCGCCAATGATGGTTTCGCCGGTTACTACGCCGCGATATTCGCGGATGGGGTGCCCTTCGAGGGTGGGTGTTGTTGAGAAAATCATAGTATTGTTCCTTTCTTTGGTTTGTTTTATAAATGATTCGTTTGCGATACGTTGTGCTAACAGCAAGCGTTGTGCTAACAGCAAGCGTTGTGTTGTGCTATCAGCATGCGACGCTTTATCGTGAACAGTAATCACGATACGTTAAATAAACGCAATTATGAGCGGTTTATTTTGTGGGTTAACAATAAATAATATAACTTTGATTTTGCTATTAATTTAAGCGAATATTGAGATAAACGACAAAGCAGTTAAACCTTATAATAAGCAAGACAGATATGAAAAGATTCAGATACATACGTTTTACACTCGCAGCTGCGGGCATGGCGCTGATGGCGCTTGGTGGCTGCACGTCGCGTGCGACGAAGTCGGGCTCTGCGGCGGAGCAGGACAGCGTGCTGCAGCAGACGGCGTTCGCAACGGACAGCATTGCGTTCTGCGAGCAGAAGGATTCGACGTTGAAGTGCAGCGTAGTTGTAGACTATCCTTCGGGCGACGACTCGCTCTCGGTCGGCGTGCGCAGATACGTAGCCGGCGAACTCGTGCGTATGTACCTGCCCACAATGCAGGAGGAGAACGGCGAGGCGCCCGTGTACAAGGGTTCGATGGCGGACGGCAAGGCGCTTGTCGACTTTTACGGCAATATGAATAATGTGTATCTGAAGGCGCAGTATGCCGAGCTGAAGGAGTTTGGCATTGCGGGGCTCTCGTACGACCTGAGCATACGCAAGACGTATGAGACCGACCGCTACCTGACGTACGAGACCTCCTGCTATGTGTTCCTCGGCGGAGCGCACGGGTCGGCTGTGTGTCGCCCGGTGAACATCGTTAAGGCTACAGGCAAGGTGCTCGCCGCTACGGTAGACACGCTGAAGCAGAAGGCGCTGCAGCCCATCCTGCGCCGTGGCGTGAAGGAGTATATCTCTAAGGCAGAGAACCGCAAGATAAAGGACAGCGACCTGCAGAATATGCTTTTCGTGGAGCACGGCATCATTCCGCTGCCTGCGACCGTGCCGGTGCTCACGCCTAAGGGCTTACGCTTCGTCTATCAGCAGTACGAGATAGGTCCGTATGCGCTGGGCATGGTGGAGTTCACGGTGCCTTACACGGACGTGAAGTCGTGCCTCACAAAGGAGGCGGCTGAGCTGGCTTTTGAATAGAGAGGTTATAAAAAGAACGATATGACAAAGAAAGCTATAGTAATAGGAGCCACTTCGGGCATAGGGCTTGAAGTGGCTCGTCTTTTAGCCGTGCGTGGCTACAGCGTAGGCATAGCCGGCAGGCGTGTGGAGCGGCTGCAGGAGATAGTGGAGACCACGGACGGCATAGTGGCGTGGCAGCAGATTGACGTAGACAGCGACGATGCCACCGATGGCTTGCACGAGCTTATCGGCAAGCTGGGCGGCATGGATCTGTACTTCCATAGTTCGGGAATAGGGTGGGAGAACTGCTCGCTCGATGCGGAGAAGGAGATGCGCACGGTGCAGACCAACGCCGTGGGCTTCACGCGGATGGTGCTCTCGGCGTACCAGTGGTTTGCCGACAACGCTCACCGCGGACGCATAGCCTGCATCACGTCGATAGCTCGCACGCGCGGACTGGGTGCTGCGCCTGCCTATTCGGCTACGAAGCGCTACCAGTCGCACTACCTCGAGTGTCTGGCGCAGCTCGCCAGTATGCGTCGCCTGCCCATCGCCATCACCGACATACGGCCGGGCTTCGTGGCTACCGATCTCATCGCCGGCAGCCATTTCCCGCTGCAGCTCTCGGCTGAGCACGTGGCGGCGGACATCGTGAGTGCGGTGGAACGCGGCAAGAAGGTGGTGACGGTCGACTGGCGCTATCGGCTGCTCGTGGCTGCGTGGCGCATGATACCGCGCTGGGCGTGGATAAGGCTGCGGTTCGTGAAGTAAGGCTTCTACGGAATACGCGGAATTCAGAAGATGTTAGGGTGTGCATCCATCCGTAGCGGAGGTCTCCGGCCTCCGCAGCAAGCAAAGACACAGATTCTATAATTATGTAACAACACGAATTTCAACCCAGAATTCTTGCTTGCGGGAATTTAACAAGCGGAGGTGAATTAATATAGTATTGCTAAATAGTATAAACTCATTAAAAACCATAGGAAAAGTTTGGTAAATAATAAAAAAAATGATAAATTTGCGGTGATGATTGCTACTAGAGGGTTGCATGATTCATTTTCGAGGAACAAAAATTAGCGTTTGCTATTCGTCATGCGCGTTGGAACGTAGGAAATTTCAAAAGATGCATAGAATACGAAACAATAGCGAACGTCCGCGATATCGTGGACGTCACTTGTCGTATTCTCAGCATTTCCTACGGCTGCAACGCGGACAGGTTTCGTCCACGTTTTGTATCCGTAGGGTAGCATGAAAACTTTGGCGACGCATTTTAAAATAACACATTGTCTAACTTTAAAATGCTTTTTATGGTGCATAAAAATTTTTCCAAAAGCGTTAGGGTACGATATGTACTTAACGGAGTACCGCAAGAAATTGATTTAGCTTGCGATGAAATACCAGAAGGACTTCATTATGAAGATTCATGCAACTTTCTCAAAGAGGATTTATGGTCTATTCTTATGCTTAATCGCAACGAGGATATACTGTCTGATATCCAAATAATTGGTTTTAACAAATAAAAAAGGAACTACTATGCAAAAGAAGTTACTCACTTTAGTGTTGATGCTCATTGCCGCCATTAACACATTTGCCTATGACTTTGAGTCAAACGGTATTTATTATAAAATTCTGTCTAAAGAAAAGCACACATGTGCAGTTACGTACCAGTCTGAAACATCCAGTAAAGAATATGCAGGCAATATAGTTATTCCATCAACTGTGCAAGATAGTGATGGTGTGGATTACACAGTAAGTGCAATTAGTGGTTATGCCTTTGGAGGTTGTGTAGAACTTCAAAATGTCGTTATTCCCAACACTGTAACAGAAATTGGGAGTGACGCTTTCAGTGGCTGTAGTTCTCTTTCTAATATAACATTCCAGAGTGGACATAAGAAACTATACTTATCGGATTGCAATAAACAAGGTGCGTTATTTGCGGAGTGTAGTTTGGATTCGATTTTTGTAGGAAGAAATTTTACCTACAAAACTGATATTGCATATACAAATGAAACATACAGATGTTTTTCACCATTTTCCAAATCAAAATTATTGCGGAGTGTATATGTCTCTGACAGCGTTACATATATCGGCAAGTATTGTTTTCGAGATTGTGAAAATTTAGAACATGTGTATGGAATGAACAAAGTAGACTCTATCGGAGATCATAGCTTTGTTGGTACAAAAATAAAAAAGTTCTGCGCACCAAGTCTAAGAACATTTGGAGAGTATGGATATGCATTTGACAAATGTCAGAATCTTGAAGAAATAGTTCTTGGAAAAATAGAGGATGTGACAGACTATCACATTGGCGATTGTCCTAACCTAAGAAACATATATATAGGTACGGAATTAAGGAAAATAGGAAGTACGTGGTTTTTTGAAAATTTCAGAGGAAAACTATATATATTCTCTGACAAATTATCTGAAGTTTACTACAAAGAAGCTTACGATCATAATTATACCAAATACGGACAAACATTTACAACGCATTATCCAGCAGAATATGGAATACCATCTACTGTTGAAGCAGTTTATGTTGCAAACCCTGAAAGATACCAATCTCTTTTAGGAAAATTCTACAATGTGAAACCAATGCTTGCTTTCAAAGAGTCGGTAGTGGAATATTCAGGCAAAACACCAGAACTCACTTTTGTTAATAATGTTGATGGATATGATGTAACATTTGACAAAAGCACTACACCTAAAGATGCAGGAACATACAAGACGAATTTGGATGTAATATTCTCTAATCACGACTGGAATGTTTCCGTCGCTATTCCATGTTCATATACAATAACCAAAGCGCCTCTTTCAATAATTCCTAATAATATAAAACGAAACTATGGGGAGGAGAACCCAGAACTTTCTTGTACTTACATTGGCTTCAAGAACAAAGAGACGTATGAAGTATTGGGAAAAGTGCCCAATGTATATACTATAGCTACTAGTTCAAGTGATGCCGGTACTTATCCTATATATTGCTCCGATGCGGAGGCAAAGAATTATACAATCGACTATAAACAAGGAGTGTTAACAATAAATAAGGCAAAACAAGAGATTACATGGGAACAGGATTTTGCTAATGCAGAAATAGGTGAAGTTATAGAACTAACAGCAACGTCTAATTCTGGGCTTTCCGTAAAATACCGCTCAACAGATCTGTCAACCGTTATGATATCTTCACAAGGAGGTAAACAATATGCTTGTATCCTCAAAGCAGGGATAGCAGTACTTACCGCATACCAAAACGGAGATACCAATTATGAGGAGGCTGATGAGGTGAACAAGATTATAAACATACAAAATACAGGCATTGAAGCCATAAACGATGGAAAGGAAAAGATAACCGTTGAAAATGGTTCTATTACGATTAGTCAAATTAAAGAGAACGAAATCATTTCTGTCACTAATTTGTCGGGCAAAACAATGTTTGTTATTCATGCTGAAGCGGAACAGATTTTGAAGACACCAACTTTAGCAAAAGGAATTTACATATTGAGCATCGGAAGCAAAAACTACAAGGTGGCAATTCCTTGAGAAAAAATACAGCACAAAGAAAGATATATAGTCCTCAAAATAAAAAGTCGGAAGTCTTTACTTCTGACTTTTTATTTTGCAAATATCGTATTTGAAAAAAATGTATAGCAACTTGCTGCGGAGGCCGGAGACCTCCGCTACGGGTAACAACGTTCGTTTAATACATAAGCAGGAATTCCGTTTAATCCGTTAATTCAACGCACCCAGCGAATCTGTTTAATCCGTTTAATCCGCGTTTTATTATACGCACCCTGATATTTGTAAATCAGTAGGAGGATATTGGTACGGAGGACTGCGTGACTACGGCAAGAATGCCGTAGCCTCCTACATTAGTATCATTGGCTTGGTTGGTGCAGTTCTTGCTCTGGCAAGCGGCAAAGCCGAGCGGAGACAACTGCACCCCCTGCAAGAAGTGCCCTATAAGGGGGTGCACTTGTCTCAAGTGCACCAGCATAGCAAGAAGTGCACCAACACCATCATAGTGGGAATTTACTTCAGACGTTCAAGATACTTCACCAATCCCCAGCGCACAGAGCGCAGGCCGAACTGCTCGGTGTGTATATCCTCTGGCTTTATCCACATGCACTCCGCAGCGTCGTCGTTGGCAGCCAGCACCGACTCGTCCTCGATGTCGCACTCGTAGAACATGTCGAGCGTAGGCAGTTCGATGCCGCTGTAGCGATAAACGTTAGGCAGCGAGAAAAGGTAGTGGGCAGCCGTCACCTTCAGTGCCGTCTCCTCCATCACCTCGCGCACAACACCCTCCTCCGACGTCTCACCAATCTCGGTGAAGCCGCCAGGCAGGTCGAGCGTGCCCTTTGCTGGCTCCTGCTTGCGCAGCGTGATGAGAATCTCGCCCTTGCTGTTGCGTATGATAGCCACGTTGGCTGCACTCGGATTCATGAAATACTCGAAACCGCAGTTCTCGCATTTCCTACTTCTCGCACCGTTCTCTACAAAATGATGACTGCCGCAGCGCGGGCAGTACTCGAACTTCTCTAATGGATGCATTTCTATACTATTAATTAATGATTACAAAAGCGTTGTTTTGCACTGCAATATTACAAAAAAAGTGTTACCTTTGCAAATAAATACTCTAAAAACCAATCTTTGTAACAGAAATGAAACACTTCGCATACCCGATGCGCGGCACTATGGTTGCGCTCAAGACCATAATACTCATCGTGTTCTGCCTTGTTCTCGCCGCTCCGGCGCTCGCTCAGCGCGCCTTCGACGTGCAGCTTTGGCAGAAGAAAGCCCCCAACAACAACAGTTTGGGCGACACTGCATACGTGAAAGTGTACCTTCCCGAGGAGAAGCACGCCACGGGTCGCGCCGTAGTGATATGCCCCGGTGGAGGCTACGAGCATCTGGCTATGGGACACGAAGGCACCGACTGGGCGCCGTTCTTCAACGACCAGGGCATTGCCGCCATCGTGCTCCACTACCGCATGCCAGCCGGCAACCCTAAGGTGCCCGTGAGCGACGCAGAAGAAGCCCTGCGCCTTGTGCGCCGCAACGCACAGGCATGGCATATCGACACCGACAACGTAGGTGTCATGGGATTCTCTGCCGGCGGACACCTCGCTTCTACCGTCGCCACACTCTCTAAAGACGACGCCAAGCCCAACTTCCAGATACTCTTCTATCCCGTTATAACGATGCTCGACGGCTACTGCCATCAGGGCTCGCGCAAGAACCTGCTCGGCGAGCACGCACGCAAGAAGGACGAGCAGAAGTACTGTACCGACATGCAGGTGACACGCGTCACGCCGCGCGCCTTCATCGCCCTCTCCGACGACGACCACGTGGTGCAGCCCATGAACGGCGTCAACTACTACGCCGAACTCTATCGTCACGACGTGCCCGCATCGCTCCACGTATATCCCAGCGGCGGTCACGGCTACGGCTTGCGCACCAACTTCCGCTACCATATCGAGATGCTTCTCGACCTGAAAGCATGGCTGCAGAGCTTCTGAAAAGACACTTGACAGACAAACTACTACACCTAATGGAATTACAGAAAGATGAAACGACTAAATAACTAAAAATACATTATGAAAAAATTATTTACTTTCATCGCCTTACTGTTCTCTACTCTCACAGTAATGGCGGCTGACCCAGTGGTGGTCGGCGAAGACAATTTCCATCAGGACGACGCCTCATTCGCATGGGACTTCAACATCGACTTCATGACGCAGAAGTTCGAAGCCACAGTAGACCTCTCTACCTGCAAGAACGAAGGTGAGAACGTATTCTCGCTCGGCTGGAACATCGACAACTGGTATAGCGGCAAGAACCCGAGCGGCTATATCCACTGCTATTACACCGCCGCTACAAAGCAGCTCGTCTGCAAATACATCTCCGTCGTGAACGACGACTTCGGCATCTGGCAGTACGCACAGACGCTCGACGACATCGAAGGCGACGTGACGGTAGACCTCTCTTATCAGTACGGTCTGCGCATCAACGGCAAGCAGGTGTACGATGCCGGACAGCTCAAGAACGTAATCATAGAGAAGGCGCTCCGCTTCGGTAGCAAGGAAGGCACATCGCGCTCTAACGCCACCTACAAGCAGGCTCGCGTGGTAGACGCTCCGTTCGAGGCAGCAGACGCCGTGAACTATAACACCTACGCCATGTACTCCTACAAGAACCAGGTGTCACACTTCAGCAACACAACCGTCGGCTTCAAGCCGTCGAGCCTCACCACATACGACATCATCCTTAAGAACGTAACGCTCAACGGACAGGTGCTCGGCAACGTAACAATCAAGGACGTTGAGGCTGAACTCATGGAGGGTAGCGGCAACAACGCAAAGAGCTATTTCAACACCACACTCGAGAACGGCAAGGCCGTGCTCTCTAATGCCGGCGCACTGGCTAAGGAACTCGGACTCAGTGACGGCGCAGAGCTCACCGTGAGCAGCGTAGACGGATATGTATTCAACGGAAACGTGTCGGGCACATACAAGTTCCTGCTCGGCGAGGACGAAGTGGCTTGCTATGTAGGCTACGACGGATTCTCGGAGAAGGAAATCAACGACAACCTCTTCGTGTCGTTCAGCAACATGGACGGCGACTATGCCGACAAGACACTCGTCTTCTCCGACTTCGGCGACGGCTACGCTACAATCGTGCTGAAGCAGATGCGCATGGCGTCGATGGGCGACACCAACATGGGCGACCTCACAATCTCTGAAGTTCCTTATACCAAGAACGGCGCCGACTTCGTGTTCGACTCAACCGACCTTACGGCTACTCTCGTAGGATCTCCGAGCATGGCGCTCACGGAGTGGACAAAGGTGAGCCTGAAGGGTACAATCTCAGGCGACAAGGCATATCTGCAGATCGACGGCGAGGCATACACAATGCCTATCAAGGTAGTGTTCGGCAAGCCACTCGCAGAGGCAAAGGTATACACCGACAAGATGACCATCGTGAACGGTAGCAACACCGAAGAAAGAGAAAATGCTACAATCTCTGTACGCGATGACGGCGACGGCAAGTATCTGTTCACAATCACCGACGTCGCCGGCGAGGACGCCCTCAGCTTCTACGCCGAAGGCACCACCGACGCGAACGGCATGGTTACATATACAGCCAACGAGGCAACATGCCCTATCACAATGAGCGGATGGGAAGGCTATTACTTCTACATCAGCTTCTCTGACGCCTACAGCATGGGCGACAAGCTCTATGCAGACATGTACGTAGACATGGGCGGCTACGGCGCAAGCTACCCCGACTACGCCTACTACATCACGTTCGGCGACAAGAACTTCACCGGCATCAACAGCGTTGAGGCTACAACCAACGCCAATACCGCACAGTTCTTCAACGTGAACGGCATGCGTCTCTCTGCTCCGCAGAAGGGTCTGAACATCGTTCGCACTGCCGACGGCAAGACATACAAGCAGATTGTAAAGTAACAAGTCAGTTGTAAACTAACCGGATAGGAGGCTGCGGCGTTTCGTCGCAGCCTCTTTTTCTTTATATGCTACGCCTGAGCTCGCCCAATACCCGCGGCAAAAGCAGAAAGTTGTTACGCAACGCCTACTAATTCGCTCCTTTCTGCTCGTTTTACGAAAATAATGCGTAAGTTTGCATGTCAAAACAAGCAAACAAGAAAAACAACGATGAATATAATGACTAAAAAGATTGCTGCATTCACCTTCGCAGCACTTACAGCGCTCGGCTTCGCTTCGTGCAACGAGCGCAAGTTCCACGTAGAAGGCTCCATCGAGAACGCTGCCGACTCCGTGCTCTACTTCGAGAATATGGGTCTGAACGGTGTTCAGACAGTCGACTCCGTGAAGCTTTCTGCCGACGGCGCGTTCGCCTTCGACGGCAAGGCTGTCACAGCCCCCGAGTTCTACCGTCTGCGCATCGCCGGACAAATCATAAACGTAGCCATCGACTCTACTGAGACCGTAACCGTTAAGGCTAAGTATCCCGCAATGGCATCCGACTATGAGGTGAGCGGATCGGAAGACTGCTCACGCATCAAGGAGCTTGCCCTTATGCAGATGCAGCTTCAGCAGAACGTCAACAACATCGCTCGCAACCCGCTGCTCGGCGCCGACGCCGTGGCAGACAGCGTGCAGAAGGTGGTTGAGGCATACAAGACCGACGTGAAGACCCGCTACATCTTCAAGGCGCCGATGAAGGCGTCGTCATACTTCGCACTCTTCCAGACGCTCTACGCCGGCGGTCAGCCCATGCTCATCTTCAATCCGCGCACATCCGAGCAGGACGTTCGCGTCTTCGCAGCAGTGGCTACCAGCTGGGATGCGTTCTATCCCAACGCCGAGCGCGGCGCCAACCTTCACAACATCGCCATCGAAGGCATGAAGGAGGTGCGCATGCTGCGCAGCAAGGCTGAGGCGACGCTCGACGCCTCTAAACTCAACACAACCGGCGTGCTCGACTTCGCGCTCACCGACAACCACGGCGCACAGCGCAGCCTCTCGTCGCTGAAGGGCAAGGTGGTGATGCTCGACTTCCATGTCTTCGCCACCGGCGAGTCGATGAAGCGTATCATGATGCTCCGCGAACTCTACAACAAGTATCACGCTCAGGGCTTCGAAATCTATCAGGTGAGCCTCGACGAGGACGAACACTTCTGGAAGACGCAGACCGCAGCCCTGCCTTGGGTGAGCACACGCATGGACGAAGACTCGCAGCAGGTGCTCCGTCTCTACAACGTGCAGCAGGTGCCAACGTTCTTCTTGCTCGACCGCAACTGCAACGTCGTGAAGCGCGACGCACAGATAAAGGATCTCGACGCAGAAATTAAGGCGCTGCTGTAATAGATTGTAACCAGAAACGCACGAACGGCGCTTCTTTTGCTCAAATTGAAAGCATTTTTAATAAAAGTGCTTTCAATTTGAAAGTTTGTGCTAATTATTACGAAAATGCTACTCCAATTTATTTGTATTTGCGCAAATAGTTGTAATTTTGCAGGCGTAATAATAATAGGAGTTATTTTAGGGCTCCGCTTTAAGGTAAAAGGATAAGCAAAATGACAAAGTCGGTAAGATTCACAAAGATGCACGGTGCAGGCAACGACTACATCTACGTTGACACGCAGAAGTACGATGTGCCCGACCCGTCTGCGGCTGCCATCGCATGGAGCAACCGCCATACCGGCATCGGCAGCGACGGACTCGTGCTCATCGGCAAGCCATACGGAGGCGTCGACGCCGATTTCTCTATGCGCATCTTCAACGCCGACGGATCGGAGGCTAAGATGTGTGGCAATGCGTCGCGCTGCATTGCGAAGTATCTCTACGAGCGCCGACTCACCGACAAGACAACTATACGCCTGCAGACACTCTCGGGCGTAAAGATTCTGACGCTGCATCTCGCCGGCGGCGAAAACGCTGGCGGCGATTCGGACAATATACATAATAATAAGGTGGAGAGCGTAACCGTAGACATGCTTGCGCCCTCATTCCACGTGCCCGAGCAGTACGATGAGCAGTCGGATGGCACGCTCACCGTCGGTTCGCGCACATTCCACGGCACGTTCGTGTCGATGGGCAACCCCCACTTTGTATGCTTCGTCGACGATATCGACACGCTCGACGTGGCACGATACGGCTCCGCGATGGAGATAGCTTCGGCTTTCCCCGAACGCTGCAACATTGAGTTCGCCGAGATTAAGGCTGACGGCGCCATACGCACACGAGTGTGGGAGCGAGGCAGCGGCATCACTATGGCATGCGGCACAGGCGCCTGCGCTACAGCCGTGGCGGCAGCTATTGCGGGCAAGTCAACGCGTCGCAGCGCCATCATTATGGATGGTGGCACCTTACATATCGAATGGAATGAAGCCGACGGGCATGTCTATATGACAGGGCCGGCGGCTTTCGTCTTTGATGGAGAAATAGAAATTTAAAAATCACGATTCTGGATTACAGGATAAAAATTTAGAGAGTATGGCATTGGTTAACGAACATTTCTTGAAACTCTCGAACAGCTATCTGTTCGCAGACATAGCCAAGAAGGTGAACGCCTTCAAGGTGTCGCATCCGCAGATGCGCGTCATCAGTCTGGGCATAGGCGACGTAACTCAGCCGCTGTGCCCCGCCGTAGTGGAGGCAATGCACAAGGCAGTAGACGAGATGGCGTCGGCAGACACGTTCCACGGTTACGGGCCGGAGCACGGTTACGACTTTCTGCGAGAGGCGATAATCAAGAACGACTTCGCACCGCGCGGCATACATCTCGACCCGAGCGAAGTGTTCGTCAACGACGGCGCAAAGAGCGACACCGGAAACATCGGCGAGATTGTGCGTTGGGACAACTCCATCGGCGTTACCGACCCAATTTACCCCGTATATATCGACTCTAACGTGATGTGCGGACGCGCCGGAGTGCTCGAGAACGGTCGCTGGAGCAACGTCAACTATCTGCCATGCACCGCTGAGAACGGCTTCGTACCGCAGATACCCGACCATCGCGTAGACATGATTTATCTCTGCTACCCGAACAACCCTACGGGAACCGTGCTCCCGAAGGCAGAACTGAAGAAGTGGGTGAAGTATGCGCTGGCTAATGACACGCTCATCTTCTACGATGCAGCCTACGAGGCGTACATCCAGGACGACGACATACCGCACTCCATCTACGAGATACGCGGCGCAAAGCAATGCGCCATCGAGTTCCGCAGCTACTCGAAGACGGCAGGCTTCACCGGCGTGCGCTGTGGCTACACAGTAGTGCCGAAGGAGGTGACAGCCGTGACGCTCGACGGCAAGCAGCGCATACAGCTCAACCATCTTTGGGAGCGCCGCCAGTCGACAAAGTTCAACGGAACGAGCTACATATCGCAGCGCGCCGCCGCTGCAATCTATACGCCGGAAGGCAAGCGCCAGGTGCGCGAGACGGTAGCCTACTACATGCGCAACGCCGAACTGATGTGCGAGTCGCTCACGCAGATGGGCTTCGAAGTGTTCGGCGGCAGAAACGCTCCCTATCTCTGGGTGAAGACGCCGCACGGCATCGACTCGTGGCGATTCTTCGAGCAGATGCTCTATGCCGTGGGCGTGGTCTGCACACCGGGCGTTGGCTTCGGACCGAGCGGCGAGGGCTATGTGCGCCTCACTGCCTTCGGAAAACGCGAAGACTGCGAGGAGGCGATGCAAAGAATAGGCGAGTGGGTGCGCTCCACCCACTAAACACTTGCGAAGCGAGTGACAGACACATACAACGAGAAACAATAAAAAACAATATAACGACTAAATACCCAATTAGACAATGGCAAATTTAAGATTTGAGGTTGTAGCCGAGGCTTTCAACAAGAAACCAGTTGAAGTGATTACGCCGATAGAACGCCCGTCGGAGTTCTTCGGCAAGAACGTGTTCAACCGTGCGAAGATGTACAAGTATCTGCCGCGCGAAGTGTACGAAAAGCTCATCGATGTCATCGACAACGGTGCGCGTCTCGACCGCTCCATAGCCGACGCTGTGGCTAAAGGCATGAAGCAGTGGGCAGACGAGAACGGCGTCACTCACTACACACACTGGTTCCAGCCGCTCACCGAGGGCACAGCCGAGAAGCATGACGCCTTCATCGAGCACGACGGCAAGGGCGGAATGATTGAGGAGTTCTCGGGCAAGCTGCTCGTACAGCAGGAGCCTGACGCAAGCTCGTTCCCGAACGGCGGCATACGCAACACCTTCGAGGCACGCGGCTATTCGGCTTGGGACCCCACATCGCCGGTGTTCATCATTGACGACACGCTCTGTATCCCTACCATCTTCATCTCTTACACCGGCGAGGCGCTCGACTATAAGGCTCCGCTCCTGCGTTCGCTCCACGCCGTGAACGAGGCGGCTACGGCTGTCTGCCACTACTTCTATCCCGAAGTGAAGAAGGTTATCTCTAACCTCGGTTGGGAGCAGGAGTACTTCCTCGTTGACGAGGGACTCTACTCGGCACGCCCCGACCTTATGCTCACCGGTCGTACGCTCATGGGCCACGACTCGGCTAAAAACCAGCAGATGGACGACCACTACTTCGGTGCTATCCCCGAGCGTGTGCAGGCGTTCATGAAGGATCTTGAGATTCAGGCGCTTGAGCTTGGTATCCCTTGCAAGACTCGCCACAACGAGGTGGCGCCCAACCAGTTCGAGTTGGCACCGATCTTCGAGGAGACTAACATCGCCATCGACCATAACATGCTTCTCATGTCGCTCATGAAGAAGGTGGCTCGCCGCCACGGATTCCGCGTTCTGCTCCACGAGAAGCCGTTCGCAGGCATCAATGGCTCGGGCAAGCACGAGAACTGGAGTCTCTCTACTGACACCGGTGTGCTGCTCCACGGACCTGGTAAGACTCCGGAGGACAACCTCCGCTTCATCGTCTTCATCGTAGAGACATTGATGGCTGTATACAAGCACAACGGACTCATCAAGGCGTCTATCATGAGTGCTACAAACGCTCACCGTCTCGGCGCTCACGAGGCTCCTCCAGCCATCGTTTCGTCGTTCCTCGGACGCCAGCTCACAGAGATTCTCAGCCATATCGCCGCTTCTGACAAGGACGAACTCTTCGACGTGGCAGGCAAGCTGGGCTTGAAGCTCGACATTCCTGAGATTCCGGAACTTCTCATCGACAATACCGACCGCAACCGCACATCGCCTTTCGCCTTCACCGGCAACCGCTTCGAGTTCCGCGCCGTAGGTTCTGAGGCCAACTGCGCGTCGGCAATGATCGTGCTCAACACCGCCGTTGCTGAGGCTCTGCAGTCGTTCAAGCAGCGCGTAGACGCTCTCATCGAGAACGGCTCCGACAAGGTGAGCGCCATTCTCGACATCGTTCGCGAGGATATCCACACCTGCGCACCGGTTCACTTCGAGGGCAACGGCTACTCTGAAGAATGGGTAGAGGAGGCTAAGCGTCGCGGTCTCGACTGCGAGACTTCGTGCCCGAAGGTGTTCGAGCGCTATCTCGACGAGGATTCTATCCGTATGTTCGAGAGCCAGAACGTGATGACACGCAAGGAACTTGAGGCTCGCAACGAGGTGAAGTGGGAGACCTACACCAAGAAGATTCAGATTGAGGCACGCGTCTTCGGCGACCTCTCTATGAACCATATCATCCCTGTCTGCACTCACTATCAGAGCCGTCTGGCTAAGAACGTGCAGAGCATGTACGACATCTTCCCGAAGGAGACTGCCGACAATCTCACTTCGCGCAACAAGAAGATTATCGAGGAGATTGCCGAGCGCACTCAGATCATCGAGAATGGAGTAGAGGAGCTGGTTGAGGCTCGCAAGGTGGCTAACCGCATCGAGGACGAGCACCTGAAGGCTATCGCTTACCACGACACTGTGGCTCCGAAGATGGACGAGATTCGCTACCACATCGACAAACTCGAGCTTATCGTAGCCGACGAACTCTGGACTCTCCCGAAGTATCGCGAGCTGCTTTTCGTACGCTAAACCATAAAACACATTCTACGTGGAGCGAGTCAGCTTCTCGATAGAATACTTATAAGGGTGTATTAGCACGCAGTAATTGCAGCTAACACACCCTTTTTTGTATATCAGCTCTCCTTTATGCCTCCCTTTACACCATAAAATCGCAGCTTTTGTCCTTTGGTGGCGTCCGCCGCCCAATCAGATTCCGTCCGCTACTATTTTTTCTCACTCGCGTATAATATTATAATGTGTACGCCCACAATTATGTGTTTTAATTGTAAATATCTGTTAAAATCAAGCTAAAAATCCAACTTTTTCCTGCAAAAGTTTTGGAGGTTTGCAAAAAAGCTATACCTTTGCATCCGCTTTCGAGAACGAACGAAACCTCAAGCAAAACGAGAGGTTGAAGAGCGAAACAGGAAGCGAATAAAGAAAAAGAGTTCTTTGAAAAGATTTACATAAGACAGAAGTAGTACAAGAAGCGAGAACGATGAATAATCGTTCTTGGGTAGAAGAAAAACGAACCGTCAAGTTTGTTTGACTTTAAACTATAATTTGGAAGCTCGTTCTGAAACAGATACAAACAAATGCCGACTTCTTTGGAGGTTAGCAGTAAAAGATATTTTACAATGTAGAGTTTGATCCTGGCTCAGGAT
>OQVU01000205.1_pt1 | contig 19959 bp, 46 predicted proteins | sample 1691611 | NCBI WGS metagenome assembly OQVU01 (sample SAMN03418272, study PRJEB22391) | human gut metagenome | biome: human-gut; feature: organic feature; material: feces | host: Homo sapiens | place: Tanzania | collected 2013-01
ACTGACAGGAATGCCTTGACCTTATCATCAAGCGTCATCTCTTCCACTCCTTTACGCCTCGAAGCGACACCGATGCGTCATCCGTGCACGGGATGATCTGGATCGCGCCCAGCACGGTCATTTCCGGAATCGTCACGGTGAAACGGCAGTTGCCCGGTGCTTTTGTGCCGTCCTGCGCCAACTGCTCCACGGCACAGGCACCGTCCCAGCTCCACAGCTTGCGAACCTCAGTCATGGTGACCTCGGAGCCGTTGCGCTCCTTGATCTTGCCAAAGAATACGCCTGCGCGGTCGCAGCGAACGATGTAGTCCTGATTGTTGTTCATAGTGAAATTCCTCCTGATTTTTGTTAAAATTTAAAGCTCTCTCTGAGCTTCTTCCCGTTGAAATCTGCCTCCGCCGTAAAGTAGCGGTGCGCCTCGTTGATGTAGACGACGCGCCCGTGCGCAGTCGTCTCTTTCGTGGTCACGCTCATAATGCCGTTGCTGCCCTCAAATGCGGCAGGCTTCCAGCTAAATGGTTCTCCGATGTACATGCGTCCTCCAATTTCATAAAGCAGCCCCAAAAGGTCTGTGATTTTTTGCCGCTATGATGCCCGAAAAGGGGGCGTTCTCCGATTGCCGCCCAAACATCTGCGGCGGGGATTTGCGTTTCTGCCCACTTAAAAATCAGCACGCCGTCCGGTTTTAATACGCGCATACACTCGCGGAATCCGTCATGCAGCATTTCGCGCCAATTCTCGCCGAGCTTCCCGTACTTCTTCCGCATCCACGCATTTTCGCCGACGCGCCGAAGGTGTGGCGGGTCGAATACGACCAGAGCGAAAGAATTATCAGGGAACGGTAAATCCGTGAAATCGCATAGCACGTCGGGATGCACGATGCAGGTTCGCTCTGAATCTCTGTTGGTACTCTTCCAGACCCCTGTGCATTCCTCGTCCCGAACGTCGCAGTAGATTGCAGCAGGATGGTCCTTGTTGAACCAAATCGTTCTGCTCCCGCAGGTCACGTCAAGAATTTTCTTTGTCATCACGCTTCCTCCCTAATGTCTCCGCCCCATTGCTCCGCCATAGCTTTGGCGATGCCGGGGAAGGTTTTGCTTCTTGCTTTTGCTGTACGCGGGTCATTCCATCGCATAATCTTACCAGTCTCGTCTTTTGCATAGTTTGCGCTTGCCCCCACACTGTATCCGCCTGGCAAAATATCTCCTGCATCTACAATGTTTGTCGGTCGCAAAGCGGGCAAGCCTTTTAGCCATAGGCAAGTCTTTTTTCTTGCGTGGTGCCCGAATTCATACGGCTGGATAATACAATCAGGCTTACGATAGTGTGTAGACATATATCCGACCGGATTTTCTACCGCGATTTTACAAACGTTGGCATTTACAAAGGCCAAGAAAAACGCCGCAGATTCTTCCCGCAACTGCAACCGTCTGACTGCCTTTTCACCATATCTTTCCGTGTTAAACCAGCGATTCCCGGTAACAGTTAGGTATGTACACGGCGGGTGCGCGATCAGTAAGTCCCATTTGCCGGCGTCATGCGTCTGCCCGTCCATTGTGGTCACTTGCCCCCCCTCGATGGCCTTAAGCGCATCGCCCAGAATATGCCACTCTGGGCGTCCGCCGGACGGCTCCTGAATGTCACAGGAATATGCCTCATGCCCCAATGCCCGGAATGCCTTACACACTTCCTGCGATTCCTCACAGGCAACTAGAACCGTCATCTTCTCCCCTCGCATTCCCCGAACATCTGGCGGAAGGTCATGCCGGTGATTTCTTCCAGCCGCAGAAGGTTCTGGACCGTCGGATCGATATCGCCCTTGACATATCGGCTGATGACCGATGCACTGATGCCCGTCACCGCGCCGAGCGTTGTCTGGTTATAGTCGGTCTTTTCGAGTGCCGCTTTGAGCGCCGGATACACGCAGCGCTCCCACGGGGTCTTGCTCATGACGAATCGGCTCATGTCATTCACCTCCTAACAGTTCTCCGATGGACACGTCCAGCGCTTCGGCAAGATAGAGATACGTCGTAACTATACCGTACCGTTCTCCGCGCTCGATGGATGAAATCGTGCTGTCCGCGACGCCTGACTTCTCCGCAAGTTCTGTTTGGTTCATTCCGCGCATCAGCCGCAGGGCCTTCACCCTCTCGCCGATGCGTTCCTCGGTCGGGATGCCGGTTTTCCCCTTGCCATCCTCCCGCAAAAAGTCGAGCAGGTTGATGCCGACGGCGCGGCAGATCCGCTCGCACAGCGGGATAGTCGGCATGATGCGCGCCATCTCGTAGTTGCACAGCTGCCCTTGCTCAATGCCGCACATGGCGGCAAAACTCGCTTGGCTCATGCCAGCGGCAGTTCTCAGCCCACGGATTCGCTCCGCAGTGTCTTTTACATTCATCTTTTTCGCTCCCTCATTTCAGTCGTTGATAGTGCCGCGTTTTGAAATGGCGCGCGCTCAAGTAATCGTCTTCCTCCTGCGTCTGGCGTGCTTCTTCTTGCTTCGTCGTGTTGTGCTTGGCAATGTCCGCCTGATAGTGCGGGCACTCGCTATGGCAGCCGGGATGCCGCATCGGCGGCTTGCAAGATTGGCAATGCTCAAAGCTCATGGTCGACCTCCACGCTGCTGATTGTCACCGCCGTAAACGGTTCGCCCGCCGTGTAGATTTTCCGCCCATAAACGCTAAACACGGCAGAATCGTCCTTGTAAGCGTAACCATTAAGCGCGTCCAAAACTGCCTTGATGATGTTGTCAATGTCTCCGCGCTTGAGATACGGGGCCAAATGCAATTCCCCTCTTTTGCTTTTTGGCGTTCCCGATGGGATGGGGAAATAGGCATTGACCATGATATCCAGCGCTTCGCCATCTGCAAATGGTTTTTCGCCCCTTTCGAGCCACGCCGCGCGAATCGCAGATTCGAAAATCTGCGTGCTCTTCGGCGTATATGTCCCATGCCGCGTAACGCGTGGTCTTCCCTTCGGCACGGGTCTTCCATCCACGGTAAATGAAACAACTCGCTCCATCCGTCACCCTCCCATTTCGGCAGCCGCCGCTTCCCACGTCAGCCCATGTTCTCTCGCATAACGCGATACGCTCGGCATGAATGCCTCCTGTTCGGCTATCCGCTCGATGTATGGCTTCATCCACGCCACCGAGACGTGCGGGGAAGCTGTGCCCCTGATTTTTGCAAGCACTTGGCCGACCTTCGGGGGGAATCCCCTCGTATCCTCGGCAATCAGCGCATTCACTGCGTCCATCGCTTCGGCGGGGTCTTCATTGCCCAGCATGTCCGACCAGAGGGAAACCAGCTCTTCGGCTTCTGCGCGGGTCATCTTGGCATAGGCCTGCGGATAAGCCTGCTTTAACCGCCCTAAAAGGCTAATTACGTCAGCTCTTTCCACGGTTCTTTTCCTCCTCCAACATCTCGGCGAATACATCGCCGTAGACAAACGGCTTATTCTGTGGCGCTTTTCCACCCTTGTCCTGCTCTCTGGCAAGCCAAGCGGTAATGAAACGCTTAACCCCTCCGCGTGTCTTTCGTTTGGTAGGGTTCGCATCACACCATCCCGCCATGTTTCTCAGCTGTTGCAGAACGTCAACGTTCGGATAGAGCTGCGACCATTTGGCCCTGTCATTCTCCGACACGTCGAAAAAAGTCCCGTCATTCAGCGGCAAAGAAATCACCGGCGGCGCGTCAGCCGCTTGCGGCTCAGCGCATAATATGTACTCTTCTTTACTCTTCTCTACTCTACTTTTCTCTACTTTACTTTGTCGTTCAATGTCAGCATTTTTCGAAAGAATGTTTACATTTTTCGCTTGAATGTCAACATTAGGCAAAATTCGGGCAACATCGACCAGAAGGATGTTGTAATCGACTTCGAGAGTTTTACGGCGGCCGACTGCCTCGAAGTACCTTTCCTGTATGCCTTTAGAGGTCAATACGTGGTACTTGTCATACTTCTCTTTGTCGAACATCCCTCGTCTGATAGAAGCCTCTATTATTTCGGAAACGACGCTCCCACCCAACCCGACCTTGCGGGCGAACAAAAGCGCAACCTCCTCTGTCCATTCAATGTAGTAACCCGCCTTGCCGTAAATCTCTTGCAGCAAGTGAACGACTACACCAAATCCTGTCAAGCCAAATTCTGCTTCTATCAGTTCAAACTTTGCGTTCAATGTGACATCAAGCGGAAAGTAATCGATCCCGCTCTTTGCCATAGACTACTCCCTTAAAACGGTAGATCGCCGTCGTCCTCGCTGATCACCTCAAAGCCGTCTGTGGAGCTCTCTGCGGTGAAATGCGGCTCGGTAGCATCGGCGCGCTTGCTGTCGCCGAAATAGATGTTGTCGGCGATGATCTCCGCGTTGCGGCGCTTATTGCCGTCCTTGTCCGTCCAGTCGCGGACAGTGAGCTTGCCCTCGACCACGACCATGCGGCCTTTGCTGAGATACTGGCAAGTAAACTCTGCCTGCTTCCGCCACGCTACTACGTCGAGGAAATAGGTTTTCTTCTCGCCGGTTGCCTTGCTCTTGAAATCGTCATCGACGGCAACGGTGAAACTCGTGACCGCCGTTCCGTCCTGCGTGCGGCGCAGTTCCAGATCGCGCGTAATGCGACCCATGATGCAAATTCTGTTCAGCATGATTCTTCCTCCAAATAGTTTTTCTTAAATACCGCCATGAACGTGTCATGGCCATAAAGTTCTTCGAAACGCTTCTGACACTCGCGTTTCAGCCGCATATCCAGCTCGTGACCGTCTTTCCCGTGCACGCCGTAATCGGCCATATTGTGCCAGTCGGCACGCAGCCACACCCAGCAGCCCCAAATATCGGATAGCTGCCGACGCCCACCACCGTAAATGTGATGCCGCGCGAGGTTCGTAGAGAATCCTGAGATATAGCATTCTCTCTTGTCCTGCATGATGCTTTTAGTCATCTGCCCCATTCCTCCTTCAATGCGTCAAGCTGCTGCGGGGTCAATGTCTCAATACCCAACTCCTTGCAGTCCTGTACGATGTTGTCGATCAGGCGCGCCATTTGCTTTGTGTCAAAGGTGGACGAGCCGTAATACAGCACCACATTCTTGCAACCGTCAATTTTGCTGTCCATCACTTCCGTCTGCCAGCCGATACCATTCTTGTTCCAGCTGTCGCATAGTTTCTGTACGGCCTTCTCGCGCACGCAGACGGTTTCTGTGTTGCCGCCAACGTCCCTGACCTCTCGGCGGTAAATCTCGCTCTTGGGCGTTCCTGTGGCTTCTGCGAGCTTATCCAGCAGCACCCATGAGTAAGCGTTTGCATCAAGACTCCGTTTCTCTCGGTGCTTCTTGACGGTCACGTCAACGTTTACCTCGCGCAGCTCGTCGTACAGTGTGCCGACGTTCTCCCGCGTAGCGATGGTGAGTAAATACCCACCATCTCGCGCAAGGGACAAATCATGCAGACGGGCTTTCATTTGCTTTTCTCCTTGCCATCATGCAAGCCCAGCAGAGCGGCGCTTTATAGGTCTTTCGCGCGTTTTCCGCGATCTCCTCGACGGAATATTTCTTGCCGCCGTGCGTCACCGGATAGATAGGCTTGCCGCAGTCCTTACAAACCGGTTTTCCAGCCGCCTCGTTTGGTTGCTGTCTCTCCGGCCTTGGTGTGTACTTGGTCGCGTCCTTCGCCCAATACACATCGGCGCCAAACCCGAGCGCCTTGCAGGCAACGGAGATAGCATCGGTCAGCGCCATTTTGAAGCATTCGTCAGAGGTGTAAAGGCCGTTGCGTTCACTGGCAACAAACGCGCTGCCGCCTGTGCCGGGGATCGCGTCTGACCACGCACCATCAACTTTAATGAAAAGGTCAATGTCCACAAATGCGGAAACCTCGTTGTTCGCGCCATTTTCAAGGCGCTTATCGGTGATGGTATATTTCCAACCGATACCGCAAGGGCCGAACTGCTCCGTCAGCGCCTTAATGCGCCACATTGGGTTAATGTCGGTCTTGCCTTTCAGCCTCCCCGCTTGAATTTCGCGCTGTGCGGACTGCGGGACTTGCCGTACGCTTTCATAGATTCCAAGGTTCTCCATCAGGTAACTCCTCCATTTTCAGCGGGCACCAAATGCCGATGCCGCGCGTGTCTGCGATATATTCGCCGGTTCTCCGGCACTGGTTGCGCGAGTACGTTTCCAGCAATGGGCAATACATGCACTTAACTTCTTTGTTCGGGAAGTAGATGTCAACCGTGCAGTGAGTGTACTCGCTAACCCCATCAGTTTTCATCTTTTGCCTCCGTTATCCATTCCTCACCGCAGAAGGGGCATACCAGCGTTTCGTGCCAGTAATACCCGCGCTCTCCGTCAAGGTTTTCTCGTTCGCGGCAAATAGCCGGGTGCTCAAAATCCGCGCCGCATGATTCGCAGTGCATCATTCCTCCGCCTCCAAATACACCATTGCGCTCTGCACGCCAAAGACGCGCGCCGCCTGATGGTCGTCAAAAAACACGTCGATGTGGTTGCCGTTTACGCCGCTGCCGCAGTCCTCGGCGATGTACTCGTGTTGCGTGCCGTCCGGCCAGATCAGCAGGACGCGCGTCCCGTAAGGGATCACCTTCGGGTCAACAGCAATCGTGCGTCCCTCGGTCGCCAGCGTGCCGGTCGCGGTATAGCCGTTTGCCCACTTGCCGCAGCAGCAGCGACCGGGGCAGTAAGCCGTGAGCGTAAACTCCCCGAGAAACACGTCATCGCAATATGCGTATTCGGTCGCGGGAATATCCCACGCGGGGTCATGTTCTTCTACGATGGGGGCTTCTTCCGGTTCCGCATCGACCGCCTGTGCGCTGGTGGCGAGGATTGAGATCACAATCAAAAGGATCGTCGCGCCCAGACACGCCGCCGCAAACAGCGCCGATTCATCGGCCTTGCGCTGCTCTCTCGTGCGCTTGTCGTGCCGTCTCATCGGCGGCACCCCCTGTCGATAAACGGCAGCAGCTCATACAGCACCTTGCACACCGCGCACGCGCCGATGACGGCAAGGCTCGTATGGAAGTCGCAGCCGTTGAGCGCGATCACCGCAACGGCGATACCGCCGAAAAACAGCGTATCAGCCATGCTTTTCTCCCTTCTTCTCGTTCGGTACAAGGCCGACAAACTCAAGGCCGCGACCGCGTGCGTAAATCTCGCCCATGATCGTCCCCAGCTTTACGGGGTCAGGCGGCGTGACCCAGATGATCTTGTATTCTGGCTTTTTTCTCATTGCCTTTTCCTTCCCTCCGTGCTACAATAAGCACGGACACAATATCTTGTGGTGAGATTTGTCCCACCCGCCCCGCTCGATGCTGCAACATTGGGCGGGGCATTTTTTTACTGCCCGTCGCTGGATTCAAACAGCTCGTCCACTGTCACGCCGTACATCTTCGCCAACTTCTTGTGGTACTTCCGCAACGGTCGCCAGTCGCCAAGTTCCCAATGCGTTACGCAGGATAAGTCAACATTCAGTTTCTTTGCCACCTGTGCGCGGGTCAGTCCGGAGCGTTCTCGTAGCTCTCTCAATGTCAATTTTTGTGTCCTCCCTTCATTGTGAGTTATCATTGACTGCGGCGGGGAGATTTGCTATACTGCCATTAGCCCTCTGCGGCAATCTCAAGGAGGTGGTTCCCATGACCAACCTTTTGACTTTGCCCGTTCCAGACCAAAGAAACGGCGCGATGCGATAGGGCAAGGGGCAGAACCGGAACTGCCAAAGTGAGCGGCGCGTCCATAGAAGCGCAAGTCTGATTTTGCGTCAGGATGGCATTGCCGAGCCGATGGGAAGTAATCCATCAATTCGGACGGATGCAAAGCAAAGCGTCCGACCATCCTGTGCAGCGCGTTCTGGTAAACAAATCTGGGGGAAAAGCATCCGTGAACAGACCACGGGTGCTTTTTCTTTTCCCCGCCGCAGTCAATGCCCACCGAAACCTCATAAACATGAGAAATCACACTTGACACCGCCCCGTAAGCGTATTACAATGAAATCGCCAAAAGACATTGCAAAAGCCGCTTTTATGGGGGGCTGGTTTTTGTGTACCATTTTTCGGTTGGCATGGTTATATGATACCTCACTTTGTGGGGTAAGTCAATACTTGATACCCCATTTTTTGGGTTTTGGCGAAACCCACAAATTGAGGTGTGCGTTTTGATAAGATATGATAGAATTCAAGAGCTTGTGAATCTTTGCGGGAAAAAGAAAAGCTTCCTTAGTGAAGCAATGGGGTTCTCGTCGAGATATTTAATTGATGCCAAAAAGCAAAACACAAATATCGCCGATGAACCGTTGCAAATTCTCGCAAAAGAACTTAAAACCACGCCTGAATACCTCCGTGGCGAAACGGATGACCCGGGCATAAAAGAAGCCCCCGCCACAGAGGGCAAGGGCTTGAGCGCAGCGCGGCAAAAACTATATGACGCTATTGCGAATTTGACCGATGAACAATGCACCAAACTTTTAGGTGTCGTGGAATGGGCAAAGGAAAACAAGTGACGTATGGAAAAGACCGCTTATAAAATTTTGAAAAAGCTATATAATTCTGAATCAATAAGTATAGACGAAATAAACCAGCTGACTAAAAAAGACGATTCCAAACCGATTGAACCTAACCAGCCCAACAAGTATGTTACTTATCTCAAAATGGATAAGATGGTAACGATATTTGACGAGGGTGGAACCGCAGACGGCGCGGGAGGAAGCGTTGATGCAACAGAATTTGTTCGCATCACTTTAGCCGGTCGGGATTATATCGAGAAACAGCGGAAAGAGCTTTTTATGTTCTGGATTCCTTACGCTATTACGACTGCCATTGCTGTAGCAGCGCTTCTCGGATAGATTCAACCTTTTCTGCTGTTAGCTCGCTCGGTTCATACTCTTTGCAAGGATTATCTTTCCCGCATCCAAGAATATAATATCCATTCCTAATGGTGTACCTTCCTACAACATACTTGCATCCAGCGCAAGCAAGGCTTTTGCACTGCGGGAGCGCAGCCTTATCAATAACGGCAGATCGGCGCGTCTTCTCTTGCTCTGCCGCAAGTTGTCCTCTGAGTTTGCGATTTTCTTCCTCTAACTCTTTTCGTGTAACAAACATTCTAACCTCCTTAAAACAAATTCAGCCTGTGCATCTGTAAGGGTTAAAATTTCTGCTTTTAATCTATCTCTGACCGTTTCGTAATAAATCTGCTGTCCCGTCGTATGTACCTGTTCATTCATCCGTTCCGTCCTCCGTTCAAGTTCATGCTATAAAACAGGTGTTCTATCACACGACTTAATATAGCACTTTCGTTCTATTTTTGCAACTACAAGATATGGGGCGATTATTAGCTCAAATCTCTATTTTAAAAAGGTGGTGAACTTGACATGGCGAAAAAGTCTCTTAAAATTCCCGGCTTGTCTTTTAGTTGGAAGCGGGCACTTGGCATCACGAAAGCAAAACAGAAAATCGCAAAGGCTACCGGCATTCCTATGTCAAAGGCAGGCCGCCAACGTAAGGTTGGGAAAATGCTTGGCATAAAATAATTTAGATTGGCCCCGCCGCCCTCTGCAACAAACGGCGGGGCCTTTTTGCAGCCAGCGGGAAGCGGTCGCCGCTGCTTGTTTTGACCATACCCCGCTTTACCTTGGCAATTCAACACCGAAACATTGCAATAAGACAGCGCTCGACACGGTTCGACAAGCCCTCATCTTGCGACTTTGCGGCGCAAAAATCGAAAAAATTAAGGTGGCGTAAATGAACATTCAAGAAGTGTGTAGAATCCGTAAAGAAGAATTGAAATTGACCTATCAGGACATTTCCGACGCTTCCGGCGTACCGCTGTCCACCGTGCAGAATTTCTTTTCCAAGTTTTCTAAAGCTCCGTCCATCTACACCGTCGCGCCAATCTGCAAATCGCTTGGAATATCGCTTGATGAAGTGTTCGAGATCTCCGAACACTTGACGCCAACAGAAGAAACCTTGCAAGCGCGGAATGATGAGTTGGAACGTCACGTTGACGCGAAAGCGGACATGATCGAGATCATGCGGCGTGGAGTGCGTATCCGCAACGGCGTGATTGCTATAATGTTTGCCATTATCGTTCTGCTGGCCGCGTGGTGCTTGTACATTGATTGGAGGGGGATTTTATGAGAGTGGCATTGTATATCCGCGTCTCGAGCGAGGAACAGGCGCGGCATGGCCTATCATTGCAAGAGCAGAGGGACGCGCTGACAAGGTATGCCGAAGCGAACAAAATGTCGGTGGTGGGCATATATGAGGACGCGGGCATATCCGCGCGAAAGCCGTACAAAAAGCGCCCTGCGCTTCTGCGGCTGCTGGACGATTGCAAAGCGGGGAAGGTAGACATGATCCTGTTTATCAAACTCGACCGATGGTTTCGGAACGTCGCCGGGTACTACGACGTGAAGACGCAGCTTGACAAATACGGTGTGACATGGCAAGCGACGGAAGAGGACTACGAGACGCGCACCGCGTCCGGGCGCTTGAAGGTCAATATCATGCTTTCCGTCGCGCAGGACGAAGCCGATCGCACAAGCGAGCGAATCAAATTTATCAACGACGGCAAACGCGCAAAAGGGCAACCAGCGGGGTCAAAAGCCCCTTTAGGATATATCATTAAGGACAGGCAATACCAGATCGATAACGGCACGGCAGATGCCGCGCGAGATATGTTTGCGGCGTATATCAGACTGCAAAGCGTGCTTGGCGTAAAGCGCTATATGCTTGAGACGTGGGGCATTGACAGATCATATAACAAGTATATCAACTATTTCCGCAACCGACTTTATATCGGTGAGGTTTACGGTATCGAAAATGCTTGCCCTGCCCTGGTGAGCAAGCAGGATTTTGACATTGTAAATGATATTTTACGTCAGCGGTCGCAGCGCTGCGCGGGATTTGAGACAGATCGCGTTTATCTGTTCTCCGGCTTGTTGCATTGCAAAGAGTGTGGAAAAACGATGCAATCGGAAACGGCAAAGCAGATTTATACTTACTACCGTTGCCGGACACGAATGCTTGACAGCTCCACTTGCCAGCACAAAAAGCGGATCCGCGAAGACGCGCTGGAAGATTACCTATTGCATGAGCTTGAAGGTATCGCCGAGCGAAACATCCGCTATTACAAAAAGGCAGAAAAAAAGCCCACGCAAAGTGCGGACGCGATACGCAAAAAAATGGATAAGCTGAAAACGCTTTACCTGAACGACTTGATCGAACTGGACGAATATAAAAAAGAGTATACTGCTCTAAAAAAATCACTTGAAACGGTAGAGGAGAAGCCAAGGACAAACCTTGATGCTCTCCGAAATGGGCTTGCTGAATATGATACTTACTCACGGGAAGAAAAAAAGGAATTCTGGACGCGCTTTATCCGAAGAATTGATGCAGATGACGACGGCGCGTTTTTTGTAACGCCGCGTTAGGCATAATTTACCTTTGTCGACACGAAGGTAAATTATACCCAAAAGAACACCCCCGCCTTACGACGGGGGTATTCTCATTTTTCGAGTTTCCGCATGACGCTGTTATAGACGCGCTCGTTCACTATTTTCAAGCTGTCCATCAGCTCGTCCATGATCTCCCATGCCTTGTCCGGTGAAACATCTGCCACTGCGCGCAGGAAATCGCTGTCGCCGTATGTTTCGACGTTGACCGGCGCGGGCGCCGCGGAGTATGCCATTGGCAAAGCCCTTTCTCTGCTGCCGCTTTGCTGGTCACGAATGGCATACAGCACGGCAAGGCGCTCATAGTTTTCCCAGCTTGATTCCTCTGTTTCAAGGCGAGCTATCCAGCGTTTGACCTCATTCTCGTCGACCATAGGGGCGCACCCCCTTTAGCCCTCAATCGTGTCCATGCAGCGCTGGATGGCTCTGCGGATGCTTTCGTCGTCGGCGTTGTCCAGCATTTCCTGCAACTGGCGTTTCATGTTGTCGATGCCGCCGTCACGGGAATAGTGGCCGCGCACATAATGCGTGCCGCGTCTCGCATTGGACATATCGCGGTCATAAGCGCCGCGCATACCCGACTGCCAATCTCCGTCGCGGGAATAGCCGCCGTCTTCCATCATCTCGATCTTATCGATGTTCTTGATGGTGGCCGTCAGCTTGTGCGCAATTTCGAGGTCGCCCGCGCCAAGCTCGCCCTTGCGTGCCAGCTCGTCGAGTTCGTCGCACAGCATATTGCGCAGATCATACATTGCTTTCTTGCTCATGTCCATTCTCCTTTCACGCGATTCTCTCAACCGTCAGGTTCGAGTTGGCGAAGTTGACGGCCTGAGTGCTGGTGTTTTCCATTGCGACCGTCAGGCAGCAGCCTTTCGGAACGCAGACCTGTGTGGAAACATAAATGTTAAAGTAGTTTCCTACCGCCGCGGGCGTGACGGTCGCCGTTGCGCTGGTCAACGGCTCTCCGTTGATGGCAAGCGCTGCCGTGATGGCTTCAACCGTGCCTCCGGTGGGAATAGCGATGTTGCCGCCATAGGAGACCCGAAACATGGCGCGGTTTTGATTGGTGAGGCCGCGCAGCGTGACAATGCCTGCGCCCTGACGATGCACGATACAGGGCTTGCTATTGACCGCCGTTTCGGTCAGGGGAACGTTCTGGCCTGCGGCTACGCTCACAATATTCGCGTTTGTGTACTCTGCCAAAATAATCAGTCCTTTCATGTGCCTCGAAATCGAGGCAATTAAAATACAGCGGCAGGGCTATTGCCCCGCCGCGTTGTTGTTAGTATCGGCACGGGGCCGACCATCTCGGTAATGTCACCGATATGGTGCCCGAGAAGCTATGCTATGCAGTTGTCAGCAGCCGCAAGCCGCATACTGGGTGCAGCAATAGGGATTCTGCACCGTGTAGGCCGGAATGGGAGACGGGCGCAGTTGCGAAACCAGATAACTGTTCTGCGCCGCCTGACTTGCCGCCAGCTTCAAGCCCTGGTTCTCGGCCTGAAGGTCGGACAGCTTGCTCTGCGTCAGGAAGTCGAGGATTGCGCGGCTGTTGCTGTTGGCATTGTCGATGATGTCGCGGGTCGCGTTCTGCACGGTGTTGCGCGTGTCGCACGCCTGCGCCGCCATGTCGTAGCGCACCTGAGCGATAGCTGCACGGTTTTCGCAGCAACAATTAGCGGCCTGCATCTGCATGGCGTTGAGCTGCTGCATCAGCGCCGCTTGCTGATTGCTGCGGGACAGCTCAGCCTGTGCAAAGCCGTTCGCCATTGCCATGTTGGCGCCGTTGACAAGCTGCGCCTGCTGGTAAAATCCGTCGCAAAGGCCCTGATTTACACTTTCGATCTTGCGCTCGACATTGGCAAAATCAGAGGTCAGCACATAGCCGTCGACCACGCCGCCGGAATTGCCGTTGTTTCCCCAGCCGCCATTTCCCCAACCGAGAAATGCGAAAAGGAACAGGATAATAATAAACCAGCTGCCTTCTCCGCCCCAGCCAAAGCCGCCGCCGTTGCTGGAATTTACGGGCGCAACAGGCATAGTGGCCTGAACGCCGCCGTCAGAAAGAGACATAGTATCACTCCTTTGAAAAATTTTTATTCATCAAATCGTGGCCACGATGTTGATTTTGCAAAAAGTTGAGCAAACACTTTGCTTAAATCTTGCTTTGTCTTTGCTTACTGCATCAGGCTTTGAAATTGCTTTGCCATCTGCTGAAGCTGGTTGAGCTGTTGCTGGTTCAGTTTACCGCTTTGCAAAAGCTTTTCGACCTCCGCTTTGGGGTCTCCCCTGAAATTCGCTTTGAACTGGTTAAACTGCTGCATTATCTGGGCAAAGTTACCCATAGGGCCCTGCCCGCCGCCCAGCGCGGCCATAAACGGATTATTCATCGTCTTCGTCCTCCTCGACCTTGCGCTTCTTCTTGCCCTTTAATTCGCCCACAAGCGCCGCCAGCGCGTCAAACTCTTTACGGGTGACAAATTCCACGCCCTTTTCCTGCGGCGTTGTGCGGGGCGTTTCTGCGCGCTCTACGAGGTCATAAATCTTGAGCGTCGGCTTGCCGCTTGCATCCGCCTGCTTGAGATACACAGTCGGCGCGGTAGAATCCCACAGCGCCACAGCGGAGTTGGGCGCAATGAGATAGCCCCTTGCCTCCTGCTCGCCGCTTACCCACTGCACGCCGCCCTGCGCGATGGGGTTTTGCTGCACTGGCTGCGACATAGGCTGCTGCATAGGCTGCATCTGTGGCTGCTGCATCTGCCGCATTTGCATGAGGTTATCCGGCATCGGCTGCGGATAATAGGGGTTGAAATAGGGATATGCCATGTTCATTCCTCCGTTTCTTTTACCCAGTAATAAAGCGGGATTTCGTTCTCGCTGTTCCAGCTGTCATAAATCGTCCCGTCTTGCACGCAGACCACATGACCGGAGAGCGCAAGAATATACGTCCCGCGCGGGTGATCGTCTGCAAACTTACCGACCGTGTAGCAGTCCGGGCAGGTGTCCGGCATGATGTAGCGACGATAGCCAAACGACCGCAGATACGCGCCCCAACAGGCATTTGCATTGGGCAAGTCGCCGTCTAAGTACCCCTGTATGCAGAGGGATAAATAGACCTCGCCCCAGTCCTTGCCTGTCGCTTTGCAGATCGCGCGCACGGTGCAATCGGACACGTTGCGCCCAGCGGGGTTTGGGTTGAAATAGCTATACATGGAAAAGCTCCGCGAAATAGACGTAAGTGCGCAGCTCGTCGGGATCGGGGAACAGCGTCAAAATGTCCATTGCCATCTGCTCAGTAAAGCCCAAAGCTAAAAGTCGGTCATACATTTCGCGCACCTCCTTTGTTACATCTATGGTACAAAAAAACGGGCGCTCGAAAGCGTCCGTAAAGTGTATGAAAAGTGCAAAAGCCCCGCCGATTAAGGCAGGGCTTTTTCTTGTGCTATTTTGTGATATGCGCGCCGCCGGTATTTCTTGACTGCATCAACAGATAGGCTTCGCTCCATTGCCACCTGCACGCAGCTTTTCTGCCGCACGTCGCACTCAATGATGCACGCCGCCTCGTCCGCTGGCAGCTCAAACGATAAGATATACGCCACGGCTCGCTTGGGGGCCATAGAGGATAACTCCGCCCGGATACGCTTGTGCTGACTGTCCATGCCCCGTGTGGGACGTTGCAGAGCGCTTGCGCGTGGCTTTCGCCGTCCGTGCTCCTTCCTTATTTTTTCGACCGCTCCAACATGGCAATAACTTCCTGCCGCGTGATAAGTCTCTGCGGCGCGCTGCCGTCCGTGATCTTCTCGGCCTTCGCCTTGTCCCAGTTCGCCTTTGCCCAATTCGAAACAGGTTTCGTGCTGAGCTGTGCAAGGTAGCTGTCCATCATCTTGTTAAACGTTGCCTGATCCATGTACTCCTCCATTTCCGGCGGATACTTGCCCGCCAAGATCATGCTCCCTGTGTATCGCATATGATCGTCCCACTGGAAATGCGGCTTGTCGGGGAATTTTTTCCAGTCACCGCCCCACGAAAAGCCGACCTGCTTGCCAATCTGCCCGCAGCGGGCGAAGAACGACGGATCGTCGTACTCATGCCCCTTGACGTTTTTGCAGATGTCAAACGCAAGCCCCGCCTTGACGCTGTGGAACGTCGGCCGCGTCGCGTTTTTTGCCGCGTATCCCATGCGCGCAAGATAGCGCTGATACTCGTCATCTCGCACCGTTTCCGTCACGAGAACCGGCAGCCCCGCCCCCTTGCAGAGGTCGAGAAAGATGACGCAGTTTCGCCGCACGTCCTCGCGCAGGTCGGCAATGTCCCTACTGTGATACATCGCCGTCACCATTGCCATCGATCACGTCCTGCGTCTTTTGGCTTTGCGTGCCGAAGTAGAACGCGATGATGACCGCATAGATCGTCATAAAGTCCTGACTGATCTTGCCGACGATTGCCATGTACGCAAATACCGCCGTCAGCGTTAGCGTCACAAGGCTCTTGACGCTCATCAGGTTTGCAATTCTCTTGAGGATTCTTTCGTTCATTTTATTCGTCCTTTCCCTTGATTTTGATTCCCGCCAGCAAACCGAGTTCCGCCGTCCATGCGGCGAACCATGCCACCGTCAGGCTGTCCGGTACGGTCTTGTCAAAGGCCGTCAGAATAAGTGCCGCGACGCAGTACCAGCACAGATTTACGACCGCCGCGATCAGGTACTTGTCGCGCTTTCGAAGCTTTTTCATGTCATGCACCACACCCAAAGCGCGCGGATGGCCTTGATGGCTACAGCCGCGCCAAGCAGCAAGGCGGCGCCCGCGATGATGGCAACTGCCACCCCTGCAAAATCATCCATCATGCCAGCCCTCCCGAGATCAGCCACGCGAGGAACGCCCCCGCGAGCACGGCAAGCAGTTTGTCCACGATGCTGTCCCACCGTTTTCCCGCCTTTCCCGTCATGGTCTTCACGTCCTCCTTGATCTCCTTCACGTCACCTTCTACTGTCTCTTGCTTCGTGGCCAGCACTTCGACCGATGCAACAAGCCTATCAAGCGCCACCTGATGCTCGGCAAGCTCGTTGATTCGGTGCGTGTTGCTTTTGCATCGGCTCTCAATCAGTGCGATTTTTGCGTCGTCGTAATGATTCACGTCCATTTGCTCCCTCGTTTCTATTTATTTTTCGTCCGTCACCACCCCATACCGCGCAAACATTGCGCGGATGGCGGGATTGCGCAGCAGCTTTTTGCGCTGGCCTTGGTTGAGGTCGTTGTAGACCGCTTGCAATGCGGCCTTGACTTCCGTGTTGTACGCGACGACTCTCTTTCTCAGCTCGCTCATGCCGTCACCCCCGACAGCAGTGCCTCCATCGCCTCGCGCAGCTCAGCGTTGTCCTGCTCCAGCGCGGCAATGCGTTCTTCGGACGAAGGTTCCGGCGCTGGGGCTTCTGCTACCAGCTTTTCAAGCTCCGCGATTTCTGCGGCGGTCATATCGCGGTAGATACCGTTCTCACAAATTCTCATGCTTCCCATCCTTTCGACAGCACAAGGCAGCGTACCTTTGTCCCAACGGGCAAATGATCCCCTGCTGTGCGTATATACAACCTAACACCATTAAAAACATCATTATAACTTCCGTCAAACACTGTCGCAGCATTAGCGCCAGAAACGAATATCGCACGATTGGAACCGGCATACAAACAATTTGAAGTCCGGTTGATGGTTTTCCAAGTGGCAACGTTTTGTATAATACGCAATCCGCTGGAAAGCACATTGCTGGACATCGGGTACACCCAGATGTTTCCATTGTCCGATGTTTGCGTACTATCTGCCGGGATCATAAAGCACAAAACCATGGCAAGTGCATGATACCCAGAAATTGGCCTGCCGTTTTTGTCGGTAGATATAATCAAATCGTTCACATCTTCCGCGGTTTCCGTGTCGATAACTTCGTACCATTCTACGCCGCCTCCCGCCATATCCACCGGCTCCCACTTGGTCGGCTTGCCGTCGGTGTCCACCGCCGTGATTTTGGCGATTTGCCCAACCGTCGCGCCGGTGATGCCGAGGGAGAGGTCGGCGGCAGCGTCTTCGCCGTCCTTGATTTGGGCGATCTCCACGCCGTCAGCGGTGATGCTTGTGATCTTGCCTGTTTTAGTTGCCGCGATTTTCGGTGTGTGACCATCCTTGCCGGGTTCTCCATCCTTGCCCGGAGCGCCCGGTTCACCCGGTTCGCCATCCTTGCCGGGCTTGCCTTCCAGCGAGGCAACGGCAATCAGATTTTTCCACGTCACGCCGTCGGTGCTGTACTGGATGTAGCCGCCGTCCACACGCATTTTAACCGTTCCGCCGCCCGAGCCTGTTCTTGCCGCTTCGTTGATAGCGGCGACGAGGCTTTCCTTTGCCTTGGTGGTCAGTTTACTGAGGTCGCCAATTTGGCGCTTGATTTCGTCAAACCATGCCCTCGCGGGGTCTTCGGGCGGTTTTGTCATCCCATCCGCGCTTTTGGATGCGACCACCAACGTCTCCCACGTCTGCGACTTTGCAATGGTGTCGCCGACGTAATAGATCAGCTCCAAACTGCCGACCTCCGCCGTCGCAACGTCCGCCGCGCGCACGTCCCATACAAGATCAGCACCCTCTACGTTGACTACGGCGGGATAAGCCTTGCCCTTCTGCACGACCACCAGCTCAAATCGACCATCGCCGTAGAGCTTGGCGTACTTCTCTGCGATTTCCGGCCACACGACGCGCACGGCGTTATTCTCGCCTTGCTTGCCGAGCGGGATGCGCATGGCATCTCGCACAATGACTGTCCTCACGGTATCACCGCCTTTCTTACTTTTCTGCGCTGCTCGTGTCTACCCCGTACATCTCAAGGATGGGCGCAACTCTTTCGTTGCGCAGGATTTTTTTCTGCTGTCCCTGATTCAGCTCGTCAAAAAACGTTTGCAGCGCGTTGCGCGTCTCCGCGACGTGCTCGCGGGCGCGCTCAGTGTAGGTTTTCTTACTCATTTTACTTTTCCTCCATCAGCAGGATTTTTGCTGCCGTCTCCGCGTCGGCAAGCTGCGCTCTCAGCGCCTCCGCCTCCGTTACCTTGCCCATCTTGATGCTGACCGTGCCGTCGCGGTGGTCGGTGATCGCACCGCTGACGCAATACTCGCTGTTGTCCCACTCTTCGATGTGCTCCTCGGTCTGGCCAGTGGGCTCACCGCTCTCGTCCAGCACGGGGACGGTTTCACGCTGCACGATTGTCCACGGGGTATTGTCCGGCAGCAGTGCCGCCGCTTCCGCGCTGGTCATGCGCAGGCGGATGGTCTTGGTGTCGCGCTCGCCCCACTCGCGGTCAATGCCGCTGTAGTTGGGTTCCGCCGGGTACTCCGTGCCGTTGACTTTGATGTAGATTGCCATAAAATCACTCCTTTAAGTTTTTGATGGACGTTCCTGTAGGCGACAGCCGATGACGTCGCTCCCGCTCGACGCACTGCGGCAGTCGACGCAGAGCGGACCGGTAACCCGGGTCTGGGTATAGCTGCCGCCGTGAAACAGGCAAGGATTATTATCATTGAAGTACCAGAAATCCGAGGCATAGGTCGCTTCACTGCCGTATGATCCTCTCGGGAACAGCGCCCATTCAAGACTGCTTGCTGTCGGAATGGTGAAGTCGGACGGATACCCGCTTGTGGGCTTACCGACCAGCTTACCGTTCGCGCTATCGCTGAAGTTGTTGGGGGTGTTGATGACATTCAGACCTTTGCTGTTGTAGTAGCAGCCGTCCATCCAGTCATAAACATTGTCCCACCAGCCTTCTATATTGCGATACTGCGTAAAGCCGTAGCTGTCGCGGCTTGCTGCGGTCGTACCGGTGTGATAACCCATCGCGTCGGTCTGACCGTTAATCATCTTCGCACCGCCTGAGGAGCAACCCCTGCCGATGCGCTCGCCGTTCCAGTCGGCAAACTCTACGAGGAATAGCATGTTCACGTACCAGTACTGCGCAAAGTCCATTTGCCAGAAGTTACTGCCAAGATTGTGGATACCGCTGCGCGCCTGACTTCTCGTGATGTTTATCTGCTGCGCGGCACCTGTGGTAGACTTGTAGTCACTGGTGCAGTGATAACGGCCGATGTAAGAGTAGTTCAGCTCGCCAAGGCCATCACCTCTATCTCTGTTCACAGGGTCAACGGAAAATCCATCGACGGGGCCGTCCGCGATCTGAAGCTTCAGCTTTTTGGCGGTCTTCGTCCACTTGAACCAATACTTCGGTTCCTTGACCTCAACGCCGCCCGCGCGGTTCTCTCGCACCATCCCCGCCCATGGCATCAGGCCGTCGAAGGGGGAAGAGCCGCTACCGTTGTTTACTGCGGGGTTCGGCTCGCCAAACTTTGCCGCGTCGTCCGTGCGCGTGCCGCGCGTTGCGCCGCTGCTTGTCCAGTCCCATTCAACGCCGTAGATATGCGTCTCCGACTCCGTTTTGAACAGGATATCCACGCCCGTACCGTTGACAAGCGCGCGCCCGCCCTTGA
>OQVU01000208.1_pt1 | contig 19943 bp, 17 predicted proteins | sample 1691611 | NCBI WGS metagenome assembly OQVU01 (sample SAMN03418272, study PRJEB22391) | human gut metagenome | biome: human-gut; feature: organic feature; material: feces | host: Homo sapiens | place: Tanzania | collected 2013-01
CCATCACGAACATCTACTATAGAATTCAACCTGCACCAAGCCCACCCCTCCGGCAGCTCAAACGGTATTTCATCTTCGATACATTTCACACTTCCATCGGAGAATTTCTCATAATGTAAATTATCATCACCTTTGAAGATGATAGTATCATTTTTAATATCCTTAGGTTTTAGTTTTCCGTCTTTGACCATTTGTAGTTTTTCAGCACGAATACGCTCAATAAGAACAGATGCTGGCTCATCATTCGGGTCTTGTGGCACAAGTTTACCACGGATAGCCAAATCCAAAATTTTTTGTCTTAATGCTTTGGTATCCATTACTCGTCCACCTCTCCTATAAGTTTTTCAAGTTCAGCAACTGCTTTTGCAATATTTGCTGATTCCTCTTTTATTTGTAAAATCAATTCGGCTAATGTGCGGTCATCATCTTCTTCACTGACAATCCATTTAAAGTCTAATTTCAACTGGTCACGAGAATAAACCTCATCTTTTGTGAATTTTCTCCATCTTCCGTTTGGATTTTCTTCAGAATATGTAGGTAAACGGTCTTGCATATGACCAGAACAATAGCAAGAGACAAAATCGTCAAGATGTTCCCTTGTAAGAGGCTTTTGAACTAAAGTATGCTTAATTCCAATACGATAGTCATAAACCCATATATCCTCGGTCGGACTTCCTTTTTCAAAGAAAAGGACATTCGTCTTAACTCCATTTGCATAGAAAATTCCTGTAGGAAGTCGCAATATCGTGTGAAGGTTAAAATCTTTAAGTAACTTTTCTCTAACCTTTGCAGTTGCATTTCCATCGGTAAGAACATTATCAGGAAGAACAACAGCAACTCTGCCACCGGTTTTAACGATTGACATAATATGCTGTAAAAAATTAACCTGATTGTCCGATGTTTTTATAAAATCACTGCGAACAGCAGAGACTTCACCACTTCCTTGCGGTCTTGTACCAAATGGCGGGTTGGCAAGAATAACATCATACATTTTATCCGATGTATCGAGCAACGAATCTTGGCACACAATAGGACTGGTATGAGTACCTATATCGTGTAAGTATAAGTTCATAGACGCAAGCGTTACAACAAGCGGAGTATTATCAGCTCCAAATAATGCATTGTTTTTCAAATTTGTTAATTGATTAGAATTTTTAGCCTGCTTCTTCATATGTTCATAAGCTGCAAGTAAAAATCCGGCTGTACCGCAAGCAGGGTCTGCAACAGTTTCTGTAATTTGCGGGTCTGTTACATCAACCATTGCCTGAATAAGAGCACGTGGAGTGAAATACTGACCGGCACCACTTTTCTTATCTTGTCCATTCTTTTCAAGAATAGATTCATAGATAGCACCTTTTAAATCACCTTCCATCATATACCAGTTTTCACTCTTTACCATTTCAATGATTTTTGCAAGTTTTACAGGGCTATCAATTTTGTTTGCAGCCTTTGTAAAGATAGTGCCTATTAATCCTTCTTCTTTTGCCAGTTCCCTTAAAATTTCTTCGTATTTTTCAATTAAATCTGTCCCGTTTAAATTAACAAGGTCTTTCCACTTGTATCCATCAGGAATGGTGCTTTCAAGCCCCATTTCCTCTTTTTCTTCATCCATTTTAAGAAAAAGTATATATGTAAGCTGAGTAATATAATCTGTAAAACCGACACCGGCAGCAGCCATAACATTTGCTATGTCTCCAACCTTTTTGATCAGAGCCGATTCAGTTTTAATTTGATTTTCTGTCATAATTTAAACCGCCTTTAATAAAAATTTAGATAAAGTAACAAGTTCCGTTTTAAGTGATGGAGCTCCAAAAGTTTTTATTGCTTTTCTCCATAAATCAGTATCAATTTCATTCAATTCATTGATACCGATATAACCATCATTTATTATATAATCCGCAATATGCTTCATAATATCTTTCTGGTCTTCTGTAAGTGTACGCTGAGCTTGCCCGCAATAAAGAGTAAATCTTTGTGAATATCCTTTAAGCAAGCTGATGAGTTTAGGATTCTTTTTATATGCATAGCGAACAATCTGAATTAAGTTCGTCAATGCGTTTGCATTTTGGCTAATATCCAATTCATCAACATTACTGTCTGTATCCAAGAGCTTATAGTTCCCCCATATTTTTGCTGGAGTAAATGAACGATTTTCAGACAGTAATCTTTCTTGAAGTTCCAAAAGCATTGAATGAGTAATAACAGTATCTTCGGAATTATAAATTATACGAAGTGCTTCTATACTGTCGGCGTTTTCAGTAATATATTCTTCAAAATTTTTAATAAATGAAAGTGCTTGTTCTTGTGAAAATCCTTTTTCAATTAACTTGTCCTCATCCGGTGAAACCGCATAATATCCTCTATGTAATTCAAGCAATTTTTTTCTTGCACCAAGATTGGTAATCAAACAAGAAATGAGATTATTTCTTGCGTCGTTTTTGCTTGATACACTTTCAAAAGGCGGCAATATTTTTTTTGATAATGCCTCATTTATATTGAATGCAAGTTCCTTTGGCGAAAAATTGTAATTTGAAATAAATGTCTTTAGATGATGTCCAAATAAAGCATTTTCTTCGTATCTATGATTTATAGTTGCACAATAATCACGCAATAATGCCAAATTATCATCACTAACATAACCATGAGAAAGATATTCCAGAAGTTGTTCTAATTTTGGAGTTTTATTCTTCTGTCCACCCTTTCCGTTTCCTGCTTTTGGAATTTGTTTATCGTGTTCGGTTACACCAATAGCATCAACAATATAAAAACAATCTTTTGTTGTAGCATTTGGAGTGACTTCTCTCAACTTATCATCACTTATTACACGACAGCCTCTGCCTTTCATCTGAGTATAAAGAACATCGGAATTGACATCTCTCATAAAGAAAACAACTTCCAAAGGTTTAACATCTGTACCGGTTGCTACCAAAGTTACAGTAACGGCAATTCTAAACTCTTTATTTGTTCGGAACTCTCTAATAAGTGCATCAGTGTCTCCGGCAGAATATGTAATTTTCTGCACAAATTTTTCAGGAACGATACTATCATCAAAATTTTGGGCAAATACTTCTTTTACAATATTCACTATTTCAGTAGCATGATGGTCATCTTTTGCAAAGATAAGAGTTTTCGGTATATAATTCCAAGACACTTTACGCTCCGGGAATAAATCGGTATAAATAGATTTTTTAAATTCTTCTAAATTTAACCGAATTTGTTCCGGACTTACAATTGAACGGTCAAGTTGTGCTTCAGTGTAATGGATACGTTTATTTGAAATATAAAAGTCCACTTTTTTACCATTACGAGTGGTTTCAATAACATTGACTCCTTTTTCAATAGCACCGCCGTGCTCCGTCTGTTCAGTCTTTATTCTATAAACACGATTTGGAACATTAACGCCATCAACAATAGAATCTTCATAGGTGTATTCTTCAATGATATTGTTATTAAAAAATGCATATGCTTCCGGTGTTGGTGTTGCTGTCAATCCAAGTATTTTTGCGTCTTTAAAATATTTAAGGACAGATTGCCACTTCCCATAAATGGAGCGATGGCATTCGTCAACAATAATAAATTGAAAATGGTCCGGAGACAATTTGAGATTATTACCTAATTTGACTTCAGGTTCATCTTTTTCATCAGAAATAAAAGATTTGTCATCCTCTTCATCTTCATCAATATCATCTATCTTTTGACCGGTTAAAACCGCAAACAACTTTTGAATAGTCGAAATAACTATATCACTGTTAATTTTATCCGGTTTAGTCAGTCTGTTTATTGTATATAAATCATTTAGTGGTTGTTGTTTCTCTGTTCTGTCAAATAATTTAAATTCTGTTTCTGCTTGACGAGCAAGGTTGTTTCTGTCAGCTAAAAACAAAACTCTTCTAGTTTGTGTATAATTCAACTGTCTATATGCCGCAAGGCAAGCAAGATATGTTTTGCCCGAACCGGTAGCAAGTACAGCAAGTGCTTTTTTTTGACCTTTTCTAATTGAATTTTCAAAATTAACTTCTGCTTCATATTGACAATTGCGAAGTCCCTTTTCTTCTATTCGAGGCAAAGCACCATATTCGGATTTCATTTCTATAAGCTGCAACATTTTTTTAGGAGAATCCATCTCTGTAAGTTCAATGTAGTCTCCATCGGGATCAGTTAACATGTTTTTAAATAGAATTTTATTGCCATTTGCAAGATAAACAAGAGGAATCAAATTATCAAACCAAGTACCGTACCAATTCTTTGGAGTCACAGCATAATTTTCTGCTTGTTTAGCTACATCTATTCCAAGAGATTTTTCTTCTTTCTTTGCTTCTATAACTGCAATTGCTTTATTATCAACAAAAAGAAGATAATCACTTTCTTTGCCACCCTGCATTAGTGCTTCTTTGACTGCCAATGAAAGATTAGGAATATATTCATCTCGTGAAACAATATTCCAACCAGAATCCATAAGCTGTTTATCTATTTTTACTCTTGCTTTTTCTTCAGGTAACATATTATTATCCCCCTTGATATTTTTGCTTTCTAATAGTTAAAATTATCAGAAGTTAAATTAAGCAGTACAGCTTGCCTTATTGCATAAATTTCCAACATTATTGTAGCATATTCAAGGACAAAATAAAATAAATAAAATTGTATATACTCTATGTTCAGCCAACCATTCTCTAACGTGCTCTAATCTCTCATACCGTCCCGCATCTTACAGGCCTACCGCGTCCACTCCGTGAACAGCTTCTTCATGGGTGAACTTTTCATATTCAAGCTGGCTTATAAGACCATCTCTTGACATTGGCACCGATTCCATGTAGGATTGCGCTTTAATGACAGCCTGTGCCATCCAGTCGCCACCACAGTTATCTATAGCATACCGGACTTCATCAGATGTGAATCCTTCGTATTCAAGTTGTTCCGTAAGACCAAGTTTAGAAAATCCCATATTGCTTTCCAGGTAAGACTTGGCAGACATAAGCGCCTGCTCCTTCCAGTCGGCACCGCAATTGTCAAGGGCGTACTGTATCTGATTTGCATCATATCCCTCATATTCAAGCTGACCTTTGAGACTTTCTTTTGAAAAACCGCCCATATCCAGATAACTTTTTGCACTCTTTAGTGCATTGGATTCGCCGGCCGATACATTAGAGGCAGGAGTTGTCGGCTGGGCAGCAGGTTTGGTAGCTGGTGGTGCAGGTTGTTCTGCGGGCTGCTTTGCAGGCTGTTCTGCAGGTTTCTCTACAGGCTGTTTTGCGGGTTGGTTTACGGGCTCATTGGGCGTAATCTGATTGCCATTGATCAGATTAATCTTATCAACGTATACAGCCGGAATTGATATGGTCTGTCCGAGAACCGATTCATACTGGAAAATGCCTACTGACGTTCCATAAATTTCAATATTATCATCTTCAAGAATACGGCTTGTTGTTATTTCCGGATCATAGCCTATAAGAATCATCTTATCGTAGTCTCCGTCAACGGCAAGGCGGATCTGGTTCTCATCATCTCCTTCCATAAGCTGGACAACCTCTCCTGTAAAATATACAAGTTTTCCCTCATAATCCTTTGGATTACGGGAAATGTTATCGAATGTAATTCCTGTCTTATAATCACTATCGCTGTATGTCTGTCTCTCAGAAGATTCGGTTATATCTTCTGCCGTTGTGGCATCTTCTGACGTTGTAGCATACTCAGTCTTATTCTTTTTGTGTGTTGTTGTTTCCTCTTCAGATTCATTAAAAGTTGCTGTTTTGCCACATGCCCATAACATGCAGCATGCAATAATCGTTAATAACGCTACTGACAATTTCTTCATAATAGTTACCTCCATAATAAAATTGATGTTGCTCCCACCAGCCCCTTGATTTATTCATATTTTATCATTTTTACCTGTCCCAAAAAAAGGACTGGCAAATCTAAGGTAATACGCAAAGTTACAGTATGGGAAAAAGTGTGAATACATGTTATAATACCGGTAGTTAGTCTTAAAAGGAGATGAAAACAATAAAAAAGAAATTCAGAATTACATTTAATGCACCGGTAGTATTAGGTTTAATTTTTATATGTTTTGCGGCAACACTACTGGGAGAAATTACAAATGGTAGAAGCACAGCATTATTTTTTATGACATATCACTCATCATTATTAAATCCTCTGACCTATATAAGGTTTATAACACATGTTTTTGGGCATGCAGGCTGGGAGCATTTTATCGGTAATGCGACATATCTTTTATTATTAGGACCGGTATTAGAAGAAAAATACAAATCCAGAACATTAATTGAAATAATAATCATTACGGCACTTGTTACCGGTATTATCAACTATATCTTTTTCCCTAATATTGCACTATGCGGAGCCAGCGGAATTGTCTTTGCCTTCATTATTCTGGCTTCATTTACCGGATTTAAAGATGGTGAAATTCCTCTGACATTTATTCTTGTTGCCACCATATATATAGGCCAGCAAATATATAACGGGATTACAGTTAATGATAATGTATCGCAAATGGCTCATATTACCGGCGGACTGGTAGGTTCAATAACAGGATATATTCTTAACAAAAAAACAGTAACCCCGTAATTTACTGTCCTCACCTGCGTGGCAATATGTTCCAGACAAAGAAAACCGGGTCAGCTTTACGCCGACCCGGTCTTTATATTAAACGTTTCCTACACTTCATCCCTATAACTCTGCGGTTATGTACCTTAACCAAATATTGCCTCTGCAAGTTCCTGGATAGTCATTCCGATATTCTCTAAATCTGACTTATATAAAGTAACCGAAAGGAAGTATCCATTATCCTTTTTAATGGTTGCACTATATTGTGCATTTTCGTTTGGTGACTTGACTCCCTTGAAAGTTCTTTTATAGAACTCGACTGTACCATTAGGTGTGTCAAGTGTATCTTTTAACTTTTCAATCTTGTCATATTCGTATTCGCTTTTATCGACTTTCCATTCATCACCTTCTATACAGTGGTTTACCCATCCTTCTGCATATGGGGTTACCCACACAGAAGTGTCATCTGTTTTCATAACAAAGCAGTTCTCGTCAGTATACTTGTCATATACTTCAAATCCATCAACAAGGTTAACTTTTCCGATTACATTTCCATCGTAATCCTTAATTTCATATTTGCTCTTTTTGGATACGTCTGAATCATCTTTTTTGTCATCCTTCTTTGTATCTTCCTTTGAAGGTTTTTCATCATCTTTGTCAGGAGTTGACTCTTCTTCATCTTTCTTATCATCTGAATCGTCTGCGTCCTTAATTTCATCCGGAAGCTCAACCTTAGTCTTGCCGAAATCGGAGAATTCCAATGTAACGCTTGCTTCATTAATGCTTAATAAGTCTTTAACATTAACATCTTCTGTTGAAGATACTTCAAGGATCTTGCCGATGCAGCTCTTTAAATCAATTGAAATGGCTGTGATAGTGTCATTATCTCCGTCAATTGTTACTGTGATTGCCACATCTTCTAATAAATCAATAATTTTTGATAAATCAAAATCTTCCTCTGAAACACTGCCTAAACCTGAAAGGCTGTTTTCGATAGCTGACTTGATATCATCTTCCTTGTCGCCAAGAATTTTGTCAAAATCAAGCTTGGCTTCTACTGTGTAAATACCATTCTTTTCAGAAACTACATCTGCTGTTTTGATAAAATCTGTAATTGCTGTTACGTTGCGTAAGCTTGCAATCACATCTGAAAGGCTTGTATCTGACTCTTCCTTCATCCATTTTTCGTCATCAAAATCATATTCATAGACATACGCTGTGTTGCCTTCTTTAACAAGATAAGTCTTGAGTTCCTGGCTGTCTTCAGCAACATCAGGAATTTTTGCGTATGATTTTCCCTCTGCATAACCTGCTTCATCACAGATTTTAAGAGTTCCGTTTATGCCTGCCTTAGCTGATGACTTAAGGTCTGATTCTTCAAGTTCGCCTTCTTTAATAGCTGACTCAATCATTTCTTCAGTCATTCCCTGCATAACAAGAGCCTGTTTTAAATCTAAATCAGCATCTAATTTTACATCGAATGATACTGTGAAGTTTTCTAAACCTTTTTTGTTAGCTGCTACTGCTTTGACAAGGTCATCAGCACTCTTGCTGCCTTTTACCGTGTCTTCTGAAGATTGGTTCTCACCTGTGCCAACCTTCACTTTCTTGCTGCCACATGCTGCCATACCGAGTGTAAGTGCAATACACATCATGGCTACAAGAATTTTTTTAAATAATCCTTTTTTCATTTTGTCTGCTCCTTTAAAAATTTTAACTTTTAAGGTATTAATACCAAAGCACGCTCTGATTGTATCACGTAAAATTTTACTAATCAATATACGTTTTAGCGAAATAAAGCATCCTATTTACGATAAAATAGCATTTATTCATAAAAAAACTGCAGAAGAAGGGCATTTCCTCCTCTGCAGCCGACATCAGGTTGTTATATAAGTATTATATTTTAATTTTCTTAATTTTCTTTCCATATCCACGGCATTATCAAGATTTTTGTATGCACCTACCTGCACTTTATAGAGGTCATCCTGATAAATAATAAATGCGGGATATCCCATATCTAACAATGGTTCCAAAAGTCTGTCCGCATTGTCACGGTTTCTGAAAGCCCCTACCTGGACACGGTATAATTTGTCACAGGTGCATCTGCTGCTTTCCCTGTCTTTTTCATACAATCCCTCGTATGGGTCTTTTATATTACTTTCATCCGGTGCAGGCTGTACATTATTATCCCTCGACGCTGTGCCGGAACCTATGGTTTTTAATATTCCATCGGCTATCGCCGCCGCTATCTGATCAAATTCATCATCGAACTTCTTATTATCACTATCGTTGTTGATAAAGCCTGTTTCAATAAGCACCGCTGGCATATTGGTACGTTTAAGCACCACAAGATTAGGTCTTTCTATAATGCCCAGGTCTTTAAAGCCCAGATTCGTAAGATTATCCAGTATGTTTTCGGCGAGGTGTTCTTTCTCTCCGCCTTCACTGTAAATCAGCACCTGCACTCCGCTTGCGGCGTTGGGATTCTCTCCTGAATTTCTGTGAAATGATACAAAATAATCCGCTCCTGAATTATTGGCATCCGTTGCCTTTTTAAATGGAGTTTCATATATGTCGTTATCTCTTGTATAAAAAACATCCATGCCTTCATTTTTAAGGATATCTCCAACCGCCATGGCAAGCTTTAAGTTGTCATCTTTTTCACGTCTTCCGTTATACACCGCTCCCGGGTCACTTCCGCCATGTCCTGCATCTAAAGCAATAAGCATAATATATACCTCTCTTTTTCATATGGTATATATTATGCCGGCAACGTCTTTATCTTTACATTTTTTTAATTAAAATAACTGTAATTACCACACTTGCTATCGCTATCAGTGACATTATGGTTATTGTTAATGCTACTTTCTTTTTATATTTTTTTGCAACTTTTTCATCTATCATTAATTATTTTTCCTTTCATATTTTACAAATTCATATATAAGGTCAAAATATGTTCTTTCGTCGCTGGATTCTGTGATAACAAATCCTTCATCTTCCAGATTAGGGAAGTACGAATCTGCGTCATAAGCATAATCTATCTTAGTAATATGGGCTACGTCGCAAAGTGGAAGCATCTGCTTATATATGGAAGCACCGCCGATTACATATACGTCTTCATCGGCAAAATCTTTTGCCGCCTCAACGGCTTCTTCTATACTGTGAACCACAATAGCTCCGTCAACCTTGTAATTCATATCTTTTGTTATTACAATATTGGTTCTGTTCTTTAAAGGGCGTTTATTAGGAAAACTTTCAAGGGTCTTGCGTCCCATAATTACGGCTTTGCCCGTTGTGGTCTCCCTGAACCATTTCTGATCCTCCGGAATTCTTACAAGAAGTTCGTTTTTGTATCCTATTGCCCAGTTTTTGTCTACTGCTGCGATTAAATTCATAATATGTCCTTTCCTATATAGCTACAGGTATATTGGTAACCTGTGGCCCGGTTATATAATTATCTACCGATACATCATCCCTTGTAAACTTGTAAAAATCTTTTACCTCGGGATTAAGATGGAACGTCGGTGCATCATAACATTCTCTTGATATAAGTTCTTCCACAATAGGAATATGTCTGTCATATATGTGTGCATCTGCGATTACATGTACAAGTTCTCCCACCTGCATATCACATACCTGTGCCAGCATGTGCACAAGCACCGCATACTGTGCAACATTCCAGTTATTGGCTGTGAGAATGTCCTGTGACCTCTGGTTAAGAATTGCGTTAAGCGTAAGCTTGTCTTCACCTTTTTTCTGGGTAACGTTAAAAGTCATGCTGTAGGCACATGGATATAAATTCATCTCATGTAAATCCTGGTGCACATATATATTAGTCATTATCCTTCTGCTGAAAGGATTGTTCTTTAAATCATATATAACACGGTCTACCTGATCCATCATGCCTTCTTTATACCGGTGCTTTACACCAAGCTGATAACCGTATGCTTTGCCGATTGAGCCGTTCTCGTCCGCCCATGCATCCCATATATGGCTGTGAAGGTCATGGATATTGTTGGATTTTTTCTGCCATATCCATAACAATTCGTCTGTTGCACTCTTAAGCGCCGTTTTTCTTAATGTAACAAGCGGAAATTCCTTGCTGAGATCATATCTGTTTACAACACCGAATTTTTTGATTGTATAAGCAGGAGTTCCGTCCTCCCAGTGTGGTCTTACTTTTTCGCCCTCCGTACTTACACCGTTTTCAAGGATATCTTTACACATGTCTATAAAAACTTTATCTGCGTAGCTCATTATTTCCTCCTGTTACTGCACTATTTTACTTTATCATATATCTCCGTAGGAACATAAGCCTTGACTTCTATTCCCTCCGCAACATATTCCTCACTTATGAGCTGTCCGTATTTTCTTATAAGGGATATCTTGGAAGCCTCCGTATATGAATATGTCTTTTCTATATATATTTTGCTTTCTCTTAAAACTTCTTCAATGGTATCTTTAAGTTCTGTCAGTCCGTCACCGTGAAGAGCCGATATATTAACGGTCTTGTCGGCCTTAAAATCTTTAAGAACTTTATTGCCTGCAATTTCTATTTTGTTAAAAGCCGTTATTATAGGCTTATCGCCCGCTCCCAGTTTCTCAAGAGTATCATATACAACATACATCTGGGAATCCATTGCAGGATTGGAAGCATCCACGACATGAAGAATTATATCTGCATATACAGCTTCTTCAAGTGTGCTTTTAAAAGCTTCCACAAGGTGATGAGGAAGTTTGCTTATAAATCCGACTGTATCCGTGAGAAGAATCTGCTGCCCGCTTTCAAGCTCCAGCCCTCTCGTTGTAGGGTCAAGTGTGGCAAAAAGCTTATTTTCCGCAAGTATTCCCGCACCCGTTAATGTATTAAGAAGTGTCGACTTACCTGCGTTAGTATATCCTACTATAGCGACCACCGGAATATTGGAACGGCTTCTCTGGCTTCTTGTAAGCTCACGGTGGGTTACAACCGCTTCAAGCTCATGCTTAAGCTGTCCTATTCTCTCATGGATAATTCGCCTGTCCATCTCAAGCTTTGTCTCTCCGGGACCTCTTGTACCGATACCTCCGCCGAGTCTTGAAAGTGCGTTTCCAAGTCCCGAAAGTCTTGAGGAACGATATCTCAACTGGGCAAGCTCAACCTGAATCTTACCCTCGTTGGTATTAGCCCTTGCTGCAAAAATATCGAGAATAAGAAGCGTCCTGTCCATAACTTTAATTTCAAGGGCATCGCTGAGATTGTTCATCTGTGCCGGAGAAAGTTCGTCATCACATATTATACCTGTTGCATCATATTCTATTATCAGTTCTTTAATCTCATCTATCTTACCCTTGCCGATATAAGTGGCCGGATTGAAATTATCAAGATTCTGTATTACCCTTGCCACCGTTACAGCACCTGCAGTTGACGCAAGCTCGCAAAGTTCGTCAAGGGACTGTTCGGTATTTTCTCTGTCTGATTTTCTTACAGCTACAAGAATAACTCTTTCTTCCGCTTCTCTGTTATCAATCATATAAATCTCCTGTTAAGATACCCTGGACTTCAAAAACGTATATTCTCTCAAAGCCTTTGTATCATCACTGTAATCCTTTACATAGCTTTCAAACAAATCCAGTGCCTTGCTGAAATCTCCGAGATATTCGTAGCATATTGCCTGATTGTAAAGCAGCGCTTTCTTAGTATCTCCTTTAGCTGACTCAAGACCTTTACTTATATATTCCAGAGCCTCGGTATACTTAAATCTCTTGATAAGATATGCCCCGTACTGGTTATATGCTTCGCTGTTAGACGTATCTTTATTGATACAATCCATATAAAGGTCTTCCGCTTCCGAATATCTTTCCTGTGCTTCATAAGTAAGTGCAAGGTAAAAAGCTGCATCCTTCTCACCTGCGTCTATGGCCTTCTTAAGGAACTGTTCTGCCTGTGTGTAGTCCCCGAAAAGATAATATGTCTTGCCTATAAGAAAATCATCCGCATCTTTACTTGAAATGAGTCTTCTGAGATAAGATTCAGCCCTGTCTGTATAACCTGATGCCATAAACTCGTTATACATATTACAATATAAGGAATAACTGTTGTCACTGAGGGAAATAGCCTCTTCAAAATCAAGTGCCGCATTATTCTCATTGCCCGTATGGACATATGCACAACCTCTTAAATAATATAAATCTGCCTTATCAGCCTTGCCGCATTCATCAATAAGTGTTGTATAATACTCTATTGCTTTATCGTATTCGCCGCTTTTTGTAAGACATTCCGCATAATATTTCATTGCATCAAGACAAATACTGTCATATCTGCTGCCTGATTTCGTAATCACGGTATCAAACTGCTCCTCGGCCGTTTTAATGTCCCCAAGCTTATAATAAGCAATTCCAAGTCCCCTGTAAGCGTCCCTGTTACTGCTGTCCTTACTTATAATCTCATTAAATGATTCTATAGCTCCCTGATAATCGCAGGTCTCAATTTTACTCATTCCTGCCTGACATGACAATGAATTGCTCTTGCCACATCCTGTTAAAACTGCTGCGGCAACTGCGCCTGCACATATAATATCTATAAATAAATGTTTTTTCATTACAATAAACTCCTAAAATTATAACAAATCAGGTATCCCAAACACCCGATTAAGCTAAATTGTACCATAGTAAGTGTTTTGTAACAAGTGGTATTAAAAGATTTTCACACCCTTTTTTTATAAGCATGCTCTATTTTCTTCCCAAGAGGAACTGCAAGTGCCAGTAAAAATATTACGTTGGAAACCGCATAAATTATCGTAAATGTCAGGGACGTACTTATCGTAATCAGATAATAACTCCATCTAAACGTCCCAAAGGTCCAAATAACCGTATAAATGTCCATTAAAAGTGAAAAAATCACACCGGCAAACACACCGTAAATCATGAGAACGGCTTTGTTTTTTCTTAATAGTCCCCCAATAAGGGCTGATATAATCCCGATTAATCCCCATGTCAACATCTGGAAAGGAGTATACATTCCCTGTCCGAAGTAAAAATTAGTAACAAGTGCGGTAAGTGCCCCACAGTAAAAACCTGCCTCTATTCCAAGATACATTCCGGCAATTATCACAACCGCTGTCACCGGCTTAAATCCGGGAAAAGGTGCGAATATGAAACGTCCTGCAACCGACATGGTTGTAAGCACCGTTATAAGCATGATTTTTCTCACTGAAGTATTCTTTTTTTCGAGAATATAGAAAAATACAAAGCAGAAAATAACAACTGCTGTTGCAAAAATAAAAGCACCTGTCTTTACCTGTTCCATTCTTCCGCCTCTTTCTCCGTAACCACATCCTCTGAAATTCCTTTCCACATCCTGCATACAGGAGTTGTGTAAAATACATTTTCAAGACAAAACTCCCTTACATTGCCTGAATACACCGGCTGCCTGTCTGAAATCATACACACATAATCTGCCGCATCTGCCATAAAAGAAATGTCATGGGAAATTACAAGAATGGTTTTTTGCTGTTTTTTTAATTCATTAATAGTATTAATCAAATTTGCTTTTTCTCTGTTATCTACACCTTTAGTCGGCTCATCAAGAATTATTATGTCAGGATTATTTTTTAACACAAGAGACAGGGCAAGAAGTTGTTTTTCACCTCCGCTTAAATCGTAAGGGTTTCTGCCGTCATATTCATCATTTGTAAAATGGTCGGTAACATCCTGCGAAAGAATACCGATACTGTTGCCGTAGGTCTTTACTTTTCCCGAATATGGCTTAATATAGCCTGAAAGCAGCTTTGCAACCGTTGTTTTGCCGCTGCCGTTTTCACCTACGATAAAATGACATTTTCCTTTGTACAATTTCATGGAAAAATCTTCGATTACAAAACCGTTCTCTTTTGTATATCCGAATGACACATTTTTAAGTTCTGCCGCAATTTCGTTTTTATTATTAACGGAATCCTGTTCTTTGTGGATAGTATTTCTCTGTTTTATATATTTATGCCCTTCTGCCAGACTAAGCGGTACAGGTCTTTTATCCGCAAATATCCTTGCAACCGTGGGAAGCAGGTAACCATAACCGTTTTCCGCCATATATACTGCTGTTTCATCAGGTTTTCCGGCATAGACAATCTCACACTTATCAAGGAGAATTATTTTATCCGCATAATAAAAGAGTTCGTCCGTCCTGTGCTCTGTGATAATCACTGTTTTAAAAAATTCCTTATTAATCTTCTTAACCCTGTCAAGAAGCCTTCCGGCCATCACCGGATCAAGCATGGAAGCAGGCTCGTCAAGCAAAAGTACATCTTTATCGCAGGCAATTACGGAAGCAAGATTCAAAATCTGTTTTTCCCCACCTGAGAGTGAATCGGTTCTTTTGTCAAACATGTGGCTGAGTGAAAAAAATGAAGCTGTTTCCGCAATTCTTCTTTTAATAAAATCATCTTTAAGCCCTTTTCCCGATAAATTTACGGCAAGCTCCCCATACACGCTGTCCATAATTATCTGGTTATCGGGATTTTGCATTACCATCATGGCATTATCCTTAAAATATTCTTTTAACTTCTTCAAAAATGTGGTTTTGCCGCTGCCGGTCATACCACATACCAATATAAAATTACCCTTTTCGACTATCTTTTCATATTGTATATCCATAATTTAACATTCTCCTTTCCCCTGTAAAAAATCGGAATAAAAGACAAAAATGCCATAAAAACAAGCCTTGCCCCAGGCAGTAATAATCCACCCGCAGCCATAAGAATGGTTATTATAAGCAGAATACAGTCCCTGAGCCTGAACCTGTAGCTGCCGCAGAATATCTGTGACGATTGTATAAAACCATTGCTTTCCATTATATCGGCTGTTTCCATACTGCTTTCCATCGCATAACTTGTCACTCCCGAAAAAACAAAAACTGCATTATCTTTACTGTTTCTGCCGCTTTTGTTATTAATGTCATTAATCATTTTCATTCTTTCGTATTTATGCATATACATGGGAAGAAATCTCAGAATCATTGAAAAAATAATGCCTGCTTTCGGCATTTTTCTAAAGATATATTGTATTTTTTCCCCTGTAATAACAATATCCATACAGCTAAACCACACAAAGGCACCGGAAAGCATAAGTCCCGTTGTCATTCCGTAGCGCATGGATTCATAAGTAACTGCCCTGTTATTAATATAAAAAAACACATGGCTGCCGTTATGTGACACAAGCATATTTACAAAAGTAATAAGAATCGTTATGACAAAAGAATTTCTGAGTATTTTAAAGTCTGCCTTGCCTTTTAAAACCCATATATAAATTATCCCGGATATAAGAAGCAGAAGATTAAGTTTAATTTCCATTAAAAACATTGCGGGTAATAGATTGCACATAAAAAATACCAGCAGAACGTATGGGTTGAAATTTTCAAATTTTCTCATTGCCCCACCTTTCCGTCATCCGTATAAATCCATCTGACATAATCTCCCTCCGACAGTTTGTAAGCCGAGCAGGACACATTGGGAAATTCACCGTTTACCGAATAAGTCCAGCCCGACATATTTCCGTAATCAAACTCTGCCATTCCTGCGATTGCTTTTACATAAATCGAAGAAAACACTTTGCTTCCGTTGTAGTCAACCGGAATCTCATATATCATTGAAGCCGTTAAAAGCTGGTCAAAAGTGCTGTCTCCCTCTTTGATGTCTATTTCTTTTTCACTTAAAATAACTTCTTTGCCATGACCTGTTATCTCAAGGTATGTCACAACTTCTCCCGATGTTTTAACATCGTAGTACTCGTCCTTTGTCTTAAAATCGGACAGGGAAAAATATACCGCAAGTCCCACAAACACAATGGTAAAAGTCATGAATACTGACTTTTTCTTTTTCTTTCTTATGAAAAAAACAACAAGAAATACCGCATATCCAATGCCAAGTGCCGAAAGCACAATGTATTTAATGTATTTTCCCTGCCATTTTATGGTATTTACCGTAGTATCGTCTTTCCCGGTTTCTGTCAGGTTGGTTTTATCATATACAAATCCGTTTTTGTAGGAAATTAGTGCAGACATACACTGGTATGTGGCTATGCTGTTGCTTTTTCCGCCTTTTATATGACAGAATCCTCCGTCCTCATTCTGGTAAGTAATAAGCTCATTGATAAGAATATCCATATTCTCTGTATCTTTTAATGCTGTTTTTGCCATAATTACCTGGGCGAGGCTTTCAGAATTCTCTGTCCCCATGGACTTGTAACCGCCGTTTCCGGTCATATTATTGTTAAGATATTCCAGTGCCTTATTAATTTTCTCCTCATACTTTTCCCTCAAAGGTGCCATTGCCTGCAAAGCCATCGCCGTCACATCAACGTCACCCACTTTTTGATTTACGGAAAAACTTCCGTCAGGAAGCTGAAATTCCAAAAGACTGTCGGCGATATAATCCGCATCATATCCGCCGTAAGCTGCCGGCATAAGTCCGTAAATTACACTCATAATGCCCATTTTGCCCGTCTGTTCTTTAATTACCTCTCTTATAAAATCATCTTTTTCTCCCAATATATAAAATGCAAGTGCAATTCTTTCATAGTCTGTAGGCTTGATATTCTCCGCCTCGTCAAGGTATTTTTCTACTGCCTTAACGTACTCCGAAAAATCGGTTTCCGGATACAATGCTTTAATATTAATAACCCACCATTCGCAGGGACTTATGCCTGCAACAGCCATAAGGCCGTCATTTACAAATGACTGTGCATCTGTAACGGCGGCCTCTTTGTATTCATATTCAAGTGTTTTATTAATGCAGTCGTCTATATCGGGAGTATCTGCTTTAACGCCTGTGGCTCCCGTAAATATAAGCACGATTACTGTTAAGAATACAATGACTTTATTTTTCATATGCTCTTTTCTTACTTACTGCTGCGATTCCTGCTGCTGCGATAATTGCAACAACCGCAAAATAAACATACCCTGTATCTCCTGATGGAACATCCTCTGCCGGCTTTGCCGGTTTTGTCTCAGGTTCTGTTACTGCCGGTGCTTCTGCTTTAACCATATCGGCTGTAACTGTTATTTTGTAATCTGGTGCAAATCTTAATACAAGTGGTACTCCGTCTTCAGCAACTTTAGAAATTCCTACAGAATGATCACCTACTGTAAAATCAGCTTTGTCAATAACGATTTTGCCATCAGCATCTGTTACATATTCCTTACCGTCCCATGTTACTTTGGCACCTTCAACAGGTACAGTTATAAGACTGAAATCTTCAGCGTATGCATCTGATGTAAAAGTTATTTCTCTGTCGCCAAGCTTTGAAAGGTCTGCTGCAGGCTTTGCAAATCCATGAGGACCAAATTCATCTGAGTAATAAAATACAATTACATCGCCATCCTTTATCTGCTGTTCTCCAATACCAACGCTTGGTGCAGCGCCGTTAACCAGATCCATCCAGCCATCCCAGTACTTAGGTGCAACTGAACCTGCCACATCACCGTTTATGGCTGTAATATAAGTTCCTGTTGGATTAGTTATTGTAAGATTATCATTAGCTGCGTCAACCTCATTCATAAGCTCTGCAACTGTAGATGCGTTTGTTGTTACATCGCCGTAGAAATATGTTTCGCTCTTTCCTTCAATTCTTAAAGATACTGTTTTTTCGTCTGCTGCAAATGGACTTACAACAAGACTGCTTAATACAACTGCAAATGCTGCAATTGCCGAAATTATTTTTTTCATGTCTTTCCTCCGTTCTTTAATAAAAAAATGCCTGCAGAAATCGCAGGCATAGTTAGAATACGGGCATAATCCCATTATAATGACTATAACTTTTCCCTGCCCAAAAGTCTGGTCTTTCTGATTTGTGGGACGAGCGATCTGGCTTAAGCAAAAATGCTCTTACAGTTATGGCTGTAGCTCCGGACTCACACCGGATTCTCTCCTGCTAATACTATGTATTTTCTTCCCAAAACCTTAAATTCAATTATGAAAGTACTCCGGACTGACCGATTACATCGGCAATTACTGCCAATTCTTCGGCACTTTTTGTCAGAGCAAATCTTATGTAGCCTTCTCCAAGCGGTCCAAATGCCGTTCCCGGTGTTCCTATTACTCCGGCCTTGTCCATAAGTGCCTCGGTAAATGAAGCCGATGTATAACCTTCCGGTACAGGAAGCCATACAAACATTGTTCCGTGTGAATCAGGTACGTTCCATCCGTATTTTCTAAGTCCGTTAAGAAGTGCATCCCTTCTTCTCTGATACTCTGCACACTGTGCCTTGACGCTGTCTCTCGGTCCTCTTAAGGCCGCGATTGCCGCCTTCTGTGCCGGATATGACATACCAAAATCATACTGGCTTCTAAGCAGCTTAAACGCATCAATAATTGACTTATTACCAATACAGAATGAAATTCTTAAACCGGTTACGTTATAAGATTTTGAAAGTGAGAAAAACTCAACTCCCACATCTTTTGCTCCCGGCAATGATAAAAATGAAAAACCTTCCCTGCCGTCAAAAATAATATCCGAATACGCATTATCATTAATAATCGCAAAATTATATTTCTTTGCATATTCAATCATCCTGACATACATTTCTTTAGGTGCCGAAGCTCCCACAGGATTGGACGGATATGACAAAACAATGTATTTTGTCTTATTAAGAACGTCTTCCGGAATATCTTCTATCACAGGTAAAAAATTATTCTCCCTAAGGAGAGGATAATAATACACCTCTGCGCCTCCAAGATACGAACCTGTTTCAAATACAGGATAGCCCGGGTCAGGTAAAAGAACAATGTCTCCCGGATTAAGTATTGCCATTCCAAGATGTGCCATACCTTCCTGTGTTCCTCTTACTGCCGTAATCTCATCTGCCTTTATGACAGTGTTATATCTGTCCGCATAATAATCAACCACAGCGTTAAGCATTTCTTCCGAATCCACAAGGGAATACTTATAATCCTCAGCATTATTGACTGATTCAGCCACAGCCTTCATTACATGTTCAGGCGGCCTGAAATCCGGTGTACCCACTGAGAGGTTATAAACCTTTCTTCCTGCCTTGATTAATTCGCTTTTCTTCTCATCCAGAGCAGCAAATATTCCTGTCTGGAAATGATTTAATCTTTCTGCACGTTTGAATTCCATTTTAATCTTTCCTTCCTCTAACCCTTGTATTTTCACACTTTAATTTATTTCTGTCAATATTGATTTTGCTATTCTTTCGCTAATGTCCGTAAAATGTCCACCTCTGTTATATTCAAAAAACACTTCTTTGGTCCTGCCAAATACTTCTGCCAATTTCTCCGTGTTAAATCCGACTTTTTCCCGCTCCGCATTTTTTGTAAGGGATTCCTTATCTCCAAGGGACATATAAATTTTGCCGATTCTTTTGCCAATGGATTTTTCGTTAAAATATTCCA
>OQVU01000209.1_pt1 | contig 19909 bp, 21 predicted proteins | sample 1691611 | NCBI WGS metagenome assembly OQVU01 (sample SAMN03418272, study PRJEB22391) | human gut metagenome | biome: human-gut; feature: organic feature; material: feces | host: Homo sapiens | place: Tanzania | collected 2013-01
CAAACCAAAACCACCAGCGCAATCAAAAAATCAATCACCCTCTTAAAAAAATATGATAATGACTGTCGAACCCGGCATATATCTTCCGAAAAAATTCGGCATACGCATCGAGGACTGTATCTCCGTCACAGAAAACGGTTATAATAATTTTGTATCTTCACCAAAAAAACTTATTATTTTGTAAAAAGTTTATAAATGCAGTAAAAATGTAAAAAAACACTTGCAAAACGAATTTAAATGTAGTAAAATAGGTGTAAGCTATATTGTGCGAATCTATATTTTATCCGGAGGTATTTATGATTACAGCAGGCGATTTCAGAAATGGTATGACTTTTGAAGAAGACGGCAACGTTCTTCAGATAGTTGAATTCCAGCACGTTAAACCCGGTAAGGGTGCCGCTTTCGTAAGAACTAAGATCAAGAACATCAAGAATGGTGGTGTTGTAGAGAAGTCATTCCGTCCAACAGAGAAGTGTGAGAAGGCTCACATCGAGAGAAAGGACATGCAGTATCTGTACAATGACGGAGATCTTTACTACTTCATGGATCCAGAGACATATGATCAGATTCCTATCAGCTCAGCAGCTATAGGTGATTCACTGAAGTTTGTTAAGGAGAACGAGCTGTGTAAGATCTGTTCACACAACGGCAACGTATTTGCTGTAGAGCCACCTCTCTTCGTAGAGCTTGTTATTACAGAGTGCGAGCCAGGTGTTAAGGGTGATACAGCTACAGGTGCAACAAAGCCATGTACAGTTGAGACAGGCGCACAGGTATCAGTACCTCTCTTCGTTAACGAGGGTGACACGATCAAGATCGATACACGTACAGGCGAGTATCTTTCAAGAGTATAATATTTGTTACCAGCATTAGGATATAACTACCTACGATAACATATAAGAAGAATAAGAGTCCCGGTGATTCAGGATATTTGAATCGCCGGGACTTTTTTGCGCTGTAAGCAACCTGAGGTTCTAACCTCCCCACCCCATGAATATACTTTTTATGTAGCTGTACAGATAGTGTTATATAGAAGAAGGACGATACATATGTGTGGAGAAGATATATTGCATTTGCTTCCCATCAGGATCAGGTGCATGGTTGAGAAGCTGAGGCTTGATTATGGGAGACTGTGGGAGATACGTCTGAGGGTGAACAGTCCATTTATACTCAGATACGAGGACTCGGAGATATATGTTGATTCCTGCGGATCAAGAACATGTAATATGAAGGATGCGTACATAGTGACTGCAAGGGATGTGAACGACACTCTGGAATGTATCTGCAATCATTCTCTGTATGCCTATGAGGATGAGATACGCCAGGGGTTTATCACCGTGTGCGGTGGACACAGGGTGGGAGTTGCAGGCAAGATCATACTGGATGGAACAAGAATCAAATGCATCAGACACATATCATTTCTTAATATCAGGGTGGCACATGAGATCAAGGGATGCAGCGGTGATGTCCTGCCATACATATACAGTGACGGCAAGCTGATGAACACGCTCATAGTGTCCGCTCCATGTCACGGCAAGACCACACTGCTCAGAGACATCATAAGAGTGGTGTCAGACGGAGGAATGACAGTTGGTGTGGTGGACGAGAGATCGGAGATAGCGGCGTGCTACAAAGGTGTTCCGCAGAATGATGTCGGCATGAGGACAGATGTTCTTGACTGCTGTCCAAAAGCTTCAGGAATGATGATGCTGGTTCGAACCATGGCGCCTGATCTCATAGCGGTCGATGAGATAGGCGGACAGCAGGATGTAGATGCCATTTTCGGCGTGATAAACTGCGGCTGCCGTCTGCTTGCGACTGCACATGGCTATTCCATGGATGATGTGAGAGACAGGGCAGGGATAAGGCGTCTTGTGGAGAACAGGGTTTTTGAGAGGTATGTTGTGCTTGGAGGCGACAAGGCGGGACAGATCTCTGATATATTTGACGGCCAGGGCAACCGGCTGTGCTGGTACGATTAGATGGGAGGCAGGACATGGTTAAGGCGATAGGGGGATGTCTGATCGTATATGCCTCATTTATGGTGGGACATGCCATAGGGCAGTTGCATGGACGCATGGTGAAGGAGATGGAGGAAATGCTGCTCTTCATACAACTGTTCAAGGGGCAGATCATGTATGCCGGATCGGAGCTCCCGGAGATACTCGCCGACAGTGCAAAGCGTCTCAAGGGAAATGTCGGTAAATGGGTGAGCGGTCTGGCGGAGATGTCTGAGAAGAACAGGGACAGGCCATTTGCAGAATTGTGGACAGACTCACTGGCGATGCTGAGACGGGACAGTGCTCTGAGCTTGGAGGTGCTGGCGGATGTGGACAGGCTTGGAAAGATAATGGGAGACATGGACGTTGAGGCACAGCTCTCAAGGATAAATCTTGTGGAAGATATAATTACGGACAGATACCAGCGGGAACGCGCCAGAAGCTCCGGGATAAAAAGGCTTGCCAATTCACTTGGACTGCTTGGAGGCGTATTCATAGTTATATTGCTCATGTAGGTTAAGAGGGAGAGACGATGACGATCCAGATACTTCTAAAAATAGGTGCAGTGGGAATTCTGGTGGCACTGCTCAACCAGATACTAAAACATTCAGGCAAGGAGGAACACGCCTATCTTCTCAATCTGGCGGGACTCATCATTGTGCTTTCCTGGGTTATCCCGTACATAAGTGACCTGTTCAACGAGATCATGGATATTGTAAATATAGGACAATAATGAGTTTGGATGTGGGGGTAAATGATGAATCTCATGGCGGTTTCTCTGGCTGCGGTGATCGTGGTTCTGATAGCGGTGAAGATAAAAGAACTGGATTCCGGGTATGGGATCGTGTTGTCCATAGCCGGGTGTGTGATGCTCATGTATTTTGTTGTGAGCAGGTTCAGACTTATAGCTTCGTACATAGACAGGCTGACGGCGTACGTGTCAGTGAATATTTCATATATAGACGTGATCCTGAAAATGATAGGGATAGCGTATATATGCCGATTCTCATCAGATATCTGCAAAGATGCCGGCTGCAATGCCATGGCATCACAGGTGGAGATGGCGGGAAAGATAACTCTTATTCTGCTCAGTATGCCCATACTCATGGGAGTTATAGATCTGGTGGTGACCATAGTTGAGGGGTAATTTGATAGTGGTGGTGCTGATGCTCTTTATGGGGGTGTCAGTGCCTGATTCGGCAAATGTGTGTAATGAAAGTAAAGTTGAATCCCAGGTTAAACATGAAATTGAAAATAGTACAGAAAATACCACGGAAGGAGACTCTGATATTAACTCAGACATATTAGAGGACGACTCCGTCATAGAAAACCTCAATGAGATCACAAAAGACAAATCCGACGTTACATTCTACGACATATACGAGTCCCTAAAGACCGGCGACGTGGATTCCACCATAGACATGGCACTGAAGGTATTTTCCGACAGTGTCATATATGAGGTCAGGACAAGCAGGGGGCTGGCGCTGCAGATCATAGCGGTGATCGTGCTCGGAAGTACATTTGCTCAGCTTGCAGGAAATATGGGCGAGTATGTATCCGCCCATGGTTTCATGGTTACATACATGGTGCTGTTGTCATTGCTGCTGGGTGATTTTGTCCTTGTGCAGTCCATCGTGCAGGACACCATAGGGGATGTCACGGAGTTTATGAAAGCGTTCTATCCCATGTACGCCTCGTCTGTGTTATATGTGAGCGGTCCGGAGAGTGCCGGATATTCACAGTCGGTCATAATCCTGGTGATATACATTTGCCAGAATGTGATAATAAGGTTCATACTCCCCCTCATAAAATGCGGCGGACTCATAGCACTCATAAATAATCTCGGAAGTGAGGATTATTTCTCTCGGATGGCGGGGCTTATGAAAAGTCTTGCGGTGTGGGGCATGCGGACGATGTTTGCGGTGGTAACCGGGATAAATGTGGTCAAGAGCATGATAGCGCCGTCCATGGACAGGCTTTCAAGAAATGGCATATTAAGGACACTGGGGAAGGGAGCCGGTATGTCCACGGTGAGTGCTGTTATCAGTGTGATGGTGAGCACAGGAGAGTTTATCAGGAATTGTATGGGGATGGCGTGCACTATCATGATAGTGATACTGGCCGCAGTGCCAATGATCAAGATAATCGTCATCATGTTCATATTAAGGTTCATCGCAGCGGTGGTGCAGCCGGTCGGAGACAAGAGATATGCCGAGGCAGCAGGCATCATGGCGGAGACGGTGGAGCTGATGCTGAGGGCATGCGGAATAAGTGTGATGATGTTCATTATAAGCATAGCCCTGATGTCAGTGAACATATCATAGAGCGGGTGGAGGATGTGTATGCTTGCTGAGTGGCTGAAAAATATAGTTGTGTGCAGTATACTTTTTTCTGTTGTGCTGTATATTGCCCCGGACCCGAAGATGCGCAGATATGTCCAGGCGGCTGTGGGATTTGTCATGATGATGGTCGTGATAAATCCTGTCATAGGCTGGCTTGGGTATGCGGACAGGATAGAGTTCAATACATACAGCGAGTCGCTTGGAATGGACGTGGCCGAGGGCGATGATGAGATGTATGTCAGGGCCATGGAGGAGGTAGTGGAGCGGTTTATATCTGACAAATGTAACGCCGATGCGGAGGTGCGTATAGTCACCGGGGAGGAGCTTGAGATAGACAGCATGGATATATACATACAGTCTGATAAAGTAGACACAGACGGAGTGAGATCTGCTGTGTCAGAGGAATACGGCGTTGATGAGAACAGGATTACCATCAGGAGGGGCAATACAGATCATATGCAGGAGGGACGGTAGTGGAGGATTCTAAGAAAAATGGAATATCGGGGATCATGAATATATTGAAGAGCAGCAACAACAGATTATATAAGTTGCTGCTCATTTTGCTGTCAGGGATATGTCTGATGATAGTAGTGTGGCCGGCAAATAACAGCAAGACTGATAAAAATGACCAAAAGAGCGGATGGACCGGGCAGCCCGATGAGGCAAATGCGGATGCAACCGGCGGAAATGACCGGAATATGTCAGGGGATACCACGGATTATGTGGAGTATATGGAGGAGAGACTCACATCAGTGCTTGAGCAGGTGGACGGAATATCGGATGTGAGAGTGATGATAACGGTCAAGGACAGCGGTGAGAACATAGCACTCAAGGACTCCGGGAGCAGTTCCAGTGAGAACGGCGACAGCAGCCAGAGAAGCGTGTCGGAGGAGACGGTCATGGTGAGTGAGAGCAGTGGGAGCTCGCCATATGTGGTCAGGTACAGGGAGCCGGAGACCGAGGGCGTGGTGATCATTTGCAAGGGTGCGGAAAATGGCGATACAACGCTGAAGATAACGAATGCAGTGCAGGCATTATTTGACGTGCCGACGCATAAGATTGTGATATTAGAAGCAAATTAATGTGGAGGGACTATGAAGAAATTCAGTGGAAAGAACAGACTGGCGGTCATCGCACTTGCAGTTATGATAGGGGTGGCCGGTTACATGAGCTTTGCGGATGCAGGAAAGGACAAGAAGAAGGAAAAAACTGACAAAAAACAGGTCGAGGTGATCAACTATGAGGATCTCTCGTCCATGGCGGAAAATGAGAACTCACAGGCGGTGAAGGATGAGAATGGCCAGACCGAGGATGTGGAGCTCAATGGCCAGGAGGATGAGATCGGTGACGCTGTACTCACCAGTGCACAGGTGACAAGCAATATGGCCGCGGCAAAGTTGAACCGTGAGCAGAGCAGATCAAGGAGCAAGGAAGCTCTGATGGATGTGATAGGTGATGAGGCGCTCAGCGATTCGGCAAAGAAGGAGGCGACAGATACATATGTGAAGCTGAACGATACCATAGAGAAGGAGACAGATATCGAGACAGTTCTGGCGGCAAAGGGGTATAGCGATGCCATAGTGACCATAAGTGATGAGGCTGTTGACGTGTCGCTGAATGTGGAATTGCTGTCGGATACCGAGAGAGCACAGATAGAGGACATAGTTATCCGAAAAACAGGGTATGATATAAACAGTGTTGCAATATCTGTCATGGGTGGCAAATAGACAGCGGAAGGATAAGCCGTGAACCGCATATACTTGCAAAATAGCTGCCTTCAGATTATAATAAGATTCAAATAACCCATACGAAACGGGAGGTATGACCATGAGTGATAAGTTGAATGATGATATCGTGATTGAAGGCAGCGCGGTTCAGGATAATTCTTACAATATAGAAGAGAGCAATTCTCTGGGCAAAGTTCAGATAGCTGATGACGTAGTGGCTATCATAGCAGGGCTTGCAGCCGGAGAGGTTGAAGGTGTATACAGACTTACAGGCAACCTTCCAAATGAGCTTGCCTCAAAGTTCGGAAAGAAGAACCCTGCAAAGGGTGTTAAGGTAGAGCTTCTTCCGGGCAAGGTAAAGGTTGATATTGCGATAGAGGTTCTGTACGAGTACAGCATACCATCAGTATCAGGTCAGGTTCAGGATAAGGTCAAGCAGGCTATAGAGACCATGACAGGACTGAGCGTTGAGGAAGTCAACATAAGGATAGCCGGTGTACGTGTTGGAGACGGCAGATAGGATACAGATAAAGCTTTATATAGTGGAGAGGAAGATATGACTAGAAGAGAGATAAGAGACAGGATATTCAAGATAGTATTTACACTGGAGTTCAATGACGCTGAGGGTATGCAGGATCAGCTTGATTTTGCATTTGACCCTGAGATGCCGGGAGATGAGGAGGACGATCCGCTTCTGTACGGAATAGTCAGCGATGAGGACAGAGATTATATAACCGCCAAGGTTAAGAATATCATCTCTAAGAAAGCAGAGATAGATGAGATCATTTCACAGATATCAGAAGGCTGGAAGCTTCCTCGTATAGGCAAGGAGGAGCTGGCTATATTAAGGCTTGGTGTCTATGAAGTGAAGTACGATGACAGCATACCGGAGAAGGTCGCCATCAATGAGGCGGTTGAGCTGGCAAAGAAGTATTGTGATGCATCGGCGAGCAAGTTCGTGAATGCACTTCTTGCAAAGCTTGTATCCGGTGATAAGGACAAGAAGGAGAGTGGCGCAGATGCCACAGCAGAATAACATATATACAGTCAAGGAACTCAATGAGAGGATACAGGAGCTGGTCAGCGGCGAGCCGTGGCTTGGCAGTCTGGGAGTTGAGGGAGAGATCACAGGACTCGGAACAGACAAGAGAGGTCATATGTATTTCAGTCTCAAGGATCCCAGTGGAGTTCTGTCGGCTGTTATGTTTGCGGGAAAACAGGTATATGGACTGAAGTTTGCTCCGAAGAACGGAGACAAGGTTCATGCATTTGGTCATATTGATGTCTTCGTGAGAGACGGAAAGTATCAGCTCTATGTAGACAGGCTGGTGCGTGTGGGTGACGGCGAGGTGAATGCCAAGCTGGAGAGACTCATAGCCAGACTGGACGGCATGGGGCTGTTTTCGCAGGAATACAAGAAGCCTATCCCTGCCTATCCGAGACGGATAGGAATAGTGACGGCGGGGGCAAAGGCTGCGATAAGCGATATACGTGCAGTGGCAAAACGGAGGGATCCGTATGCCCAGCTTTACTGTTATCCTGCGACCGTGCAGGGCCAGTATGCGGCGGCGGATATATCCAGAGGAATCGAGATACTTGATTCCATGGGGCTCGACCTCATCATAGTCGGAAGAGGCGGAGGCTCCAAGGAGGATCTGTGGGCGTTCAATGAGGAGCAGGTGGCATGGGCCATATTCAATGCGGAGACGCCTATCATATCGGCTACGGGGCACGAGATAGACACCACAGTTGCGGACATGGTTGCGGACAGGAGAGAATCCAATCCGTCCACGGCGGTCATGCATGCGCTTCCGGTGGTGGCTGAGACGGTTGCTGAATTTGACAGAAGATTTGAACAGCTTACCATGCTGATGTCTGGCAGGGTTGACAGATTTGCGAGAAGTCTGGATGGATATGACAGACAGCTCAGACTTTTGAGTCCATCGGGAAGAATGGACAGTCAGAGGCAGCAGATTGACAGAATAGAGAAGCAGATAAATGAGCTGATGGCGGATAAGATAGAGGACAGATCTATGCACTGTGATAGACTTCATGATAGGATGAAGAGCGCGATGGGCAGAAAGTATGATATGACGAGAAATGCCCTTGCGGTCATGACGGAGAGGATACATGGCCTTTCGCCTACAGCGAAGCTCATAAATGGATTTGGATATATTTCATCGGATGGTGAGCCTGTCAGATCTGTGGCGGGGATCACACCAGGGGATGATATAGAGATAACTCTTCATGATGGAAGAATACAGGCGGTCGTGGCTGACGTGACCGGGCAGGAGGAATAGATATGGCAGAAGATACACAGAATATGGATACAGCGGACACTCTTCAGGATGTGTCCATAGAGGAGGCTCTTGCCAGACTTGATGAGATAGCGGCTGCGCTTGAGAATACTGATACGGGGCTCAAGGAGTCCATGGAGCTTTATTCTGAGGGCGTCCAGCTCATAAACAGATGCAGGAATTACCTGTGCGATGTTGAGAAAGAAATGATAACACTTTCGGGTCAGGAGGAAGCATGATAGATAAACTTATAGCGGAGAAGGCGGCAAGGATCAACGATATAGTTGAGAGCTATCTGCCACCTGCAGACGGATTTAACAGGACAGTGTGTGAGGCCATGGCGTACTCGGTAGAGGCCGGGGGAAAGAGACTTCGTCCCATGCTCATGGAGGAGACATACAGGCTGTTCGGTGGTAGGTCAGAGGTTATTAAGCCGTTCATGGCGGCGATAGAGATGATACATACATATTCACTCATACATGACGATCTTCCGGCTCTGGACAATGACGATTACAGGCGCGGAAGAAAGACATCCCATGTGGTGTTTGGTGAGGCGATGGCTATCCTTGCGGGCGATGCGCTGCTCAACTATGCATATGAGACCGCATGCAAGGCATTTGACATGGGTGATGATGTAAATGCTGTGGCATCTGCGATGTGTGTGCTTGCGCAGAAGCCGGGTATAAACGGCATGATAGGCGGCCAGGTCGTCGATGTGGAGATGACCGGTAAGGAACTTTCAAAGGAACAGCTTGAATATGTGTATGAGAACAAGACAGGAGCCCTCATAGAGGCATCCATGATGATAGGTGCGATACTTGCGGGGGCAGATGAGACACAGGTTGCGGCTGTACATAAGATAGCATCGGACGTCGGCATGGCATTTCAGATCCAGGATGATATTCTGGATGTATGTGGAGACAGTGCGCTTCTTGGAAAGCCGACGCTGAGTGATGAGGAGAATGGCAAGGTTACATATGTAACGATACATGGAATAGAGGAATCCAGGCGTTATGTGACTGAGCTGTCGGAGAGAGCAGTAAGAGAATTGGAAGAGATAGGCGGGGACAATGAGTTCCTGAAGGAATTGGTCATCTGGCTGATAAACAGGGATAAATAGGACTCCTCTCGTGGTGTGCATATGAATATACTGGATAAAATAAATAAACCAAACGATATAAAGGATATAGACAGGGAAGATCTGCCGGAGCTGGCAGATGAGATCAGAGAATTTCTGGTGTCGCATGTGAGCGAGACCGGTGGACATTTGGCTCCGAATCTTGGATGCGTGGAACTTACCATGGCACTTCACAGGGTTCTGGATTTCCCTGAGGATAAGCTTATATGGGATGTGGGACATCAGTCCTATGTCCACAAGATACTGACGGGCAGGAAGAATGAGATGGGCACTCTCAGACAGTTTGGAGGAATGAGCGGTTTCCCGAAGACCAGTGAGAGTCCGTGTGATGCGTTCAACACAGGACACAGCTCAACATCCATTTCCGCTGCGCTTGGAATGGCGTGCGCCAGAAGTATCAAGGGTACAAATGAGAAGATTGCCGCAGTGATCGGCGATGGCTCATTTACAGGTGGTATGGTGTATGAGGCCATGAATAATATGGCGGATATCAAGACCGGCTGCCTTGTGGTGCTGAACGATAACAATATGTCCATTGATCAGAATGTCGGCGGCATGTCCACATATCTAAGCAAGATACGTGTTGGACAGCAGTACAATGATTTCAAGGGCAATGTGGAGAAGATTCTCATGAAGATCCCTGTGGCTGGAGAGCATCTTGCCAGAGGACTGAAGAAGTCAAAGGATTCCATCAAGCAGATATTTGTGCCGGGGATGTTCTTCGAGGAGCTGGGAGTCACATATATAGGACCTATAGACGGACACGATGTAGATGTGATGGAGGCAACATTCCGCAAGGCACTTAAGCTCAACAGACCGATCCTTGTGCATGTGAAGACTGTGAAGGGCAAGGGTTATATCCATGCCGAGAGACACCCTAGCTATTTCCACGGCGTTGATCCTTTTGATATACAGACAGGAAAGGTAATGAAGGACAGGAAGGTCATGACAAACACAGGAGTGTTTGCCAGAAAGCTGGTGGAACTTGGCAAGGCTGATCCAAGGATAACGGCCATAACGGCTGCCATGGGCAAGGGAACAGGAGTGTCGGCATTTGCCGCGGAGTTCCCGGACAGAGCTTTTGACGTGGGCATCGCGGAGGAACATGCGGTGACGTTTGCCGCGGGACTTGCTGCGTCGGGACTGGTGCCAGTGGTTGCGATATACTCGTCATTTTTGCAGAGGGCATATGATCAGATCTTACACGATGTATGCCTGCAGAAGCTGCATGTCATATTTGCCATTGACAGGTCAGGGCTTGTCGGAGCAGATGGCGATACACATCAGGGAATATTTGACACTGCGTTTCTGTCACATATTCCGAACATGACCATCATTGCGCCGAAAAACAGATATGAGCTCACCAGAGCGATGGAGTGGGCTGTTGCTTACGATGGTCCGGTTGCGCTCAAGTATTCCAGAGGAGAGGCCTACTACGGACTTAAGGAATACAATTCGGATATTGAATATGGCAGAAGTGAGATGATCCACAGGGGACAGAAGCTTGCCATAGTGGCTGTTGGCAACATGGTTCAGGAGGCCGAGAAGGTATATGACAGACTGCTGGCAGAGGGAACAAATGTCACATTTGTCAATGCAAGATTTCTGAAGCCGATAGATACTGATATGATAGATGAACTCAGCAGGGATCATGAACATATAGTGGTTATTGAAGAAGAGATAAAGCATGGCGGATACGGATCTCTGGTCGAGGAGTATGTCATGGACAGACACCTTGATGTGGATGTGACAGTGTGTGCCATTGAGGATACATTTGTACAGCATGGAAGCGTGGAGGAGCTCAGGAAGATGCTGAAGCTTGACGCGGATTCGCTGTATGACAGGATAAAACATATAATATCGACAGATTGTACAGAATAAGAGGAAGATGGATGAAGAAGAGACTTGATGTTCTCCTTGTAGAACAGGGACTGGCAGATTCACGAGAGAAGGCGAAAGCCATCATCATGTCAGGAATAGTGTATGTTGACAATAACAAAGAGGATAAGGCCGGCACGACATTTGACGAGACCGCTAAGATAGAGGTCAGGGGCAACACACTCAAATATGTGAGCCGTGGAGGCCTGAAGCTTGAGAAGGCGATGGATCATTTCGGTGTGGAGCTTGCGGGTAAGGTGTGCATGGATGTAGGTGCTTCCACCGGCGGCTTTACCGACTGTATGCTGCAGAATGGTGCGGTGAAGGTGTATTCCGTTGACGTGGGTCATGGACAGCTTGCATGGAAGCTCAGAAATGACGAGAGAGTTGTCTGTATGGAGAAAACAAATATACGATATGTCACACCTGAGGATATTGATGATAAGATTGAATTTGCTTCGATAGATGTGTCATTTATATCTCTTACAAAGGTGCTTCCAGCGGTAAAGGAGCTGCTTACGGATAGTGGAGAGATCGTGTGCCTTATCAAGCCGCAGTTCGAGGCGGGAAGAGAGAAGGTCGGCAAGAAGGGCGTTGTCAGAGAGCTTTCAACCCATATTGAGGTTGTGGAGATGATAGTCGGTTATGCCAGAAGCATAGGATTCCGCACACTGCACCTCAGCTATTCACCAATAAAAGGACCTGAGGGCAACATAGAATATCTGCTCCACATATCAAAGGACGAGTCGAAGACGGATGAGGAATTCGACATAAAGGCTCTGGTGGAGGAGTCCCACAACGAACTGAACAAGTCATAGAGGATACGATATGAAGAATTTTTATATAGTATATAACCCGGATAAGGATGAGGATAATCGTATAACGTCGGAGCTCACAGCGTATATTGAATCGCAAAATGGTGCGTGTAAAGCCATGGACTGCTACAGCTTCAGTGCATGTGACAAGCAGCAGGTTACGGATGAGCTTGAGAGCTTTGACTGTATACTTGTTCTTGGAGGGGATGGAACACTCCTCAATGTGGCATCCAGTGCCAGCCATGTGGAGATTCCTCTGTTCGGGATAAATCTTGGAACGGTGGGATTCCTCACAGAGGGGGAGATCACCAACTGGCAGATCATCATAGACAGACTGCTTGCGGATGATTATTCCATGCAGGACAGAATGATGATCAGGGGAACAGTCAGAACAGGAGACGGCAAGGAGTGCAGGAAGAGGGCACTCAATGATATAGTTATCAGCAGGGCGGGATTTTCAAGACTTATAGGTCTTGATGTCTATGTAAATGGAAGCTTTCTGAATGCCTATGAGGGCGATGGAATCATCATATCGACCCCTACTGGCTCCACGGGCTACAATCTCTCAGCCGGAGGCCCGATCGTGGATCCTATGGCAAGGCTGATGATCATAACTCCGGTGTGTCCACATTCGCTTACTTCGAAGAGTATTGTGCTTCCTAGTGACGCAAAGGTTTCAATAGAGATCGCCAAGAAGAGGAAGACGCAGGACACCGAGGCGATAGTTTCATTTGACGGTGGAAATGATTTCGAACTGGCAGCAGGCGATGTCCTTGATATATGTGTGTCACAGAGAACCACACAGCTCGTAAAGGCGAGTGATGTGAATTTCTACGAGATACTTAGAAACAAGCTTGGGGGAAAGTGATATGAAACAGAAGCGACAAGCGATGATTTTGTCGATAATCGAACAATATGATATAGAGACCCAGGATGAACTGCTGGAGAAGCTGGCCGAGGCGGGCTTCAACACGACCCAGGCCACCATATCGAGAGATATAAGAGAGATCAACCTCACCAAGGTTGCCGTGGCGGGTGGCAGGCAGAAGTACACTCTGGGAAAGTCGGCAACACATGAGTCCATAGAGTCGTACAGAAAGGTTCTCGGGGCAGGCATATTATCCATGGTGCCGGCGGAGAATCTGATAGTGATCAAGACAGTGTCGGGCATGGCGATGGCAGTCGCCGCAGCACTTGACAATGTGGAGATAAATGGACTCCTCGGAAGTATAGCCGGGGACGACACCATATTCCTGGCGGTCAGAAGCCGGGAGATGACCGATTCGGTCATGAAGACGATAGATAAGATGCAGAGATGACAGCTCTCTGTAATATGTTATGTGTAATAAAGTCTGTGCGTCAACAGGAGGATACAAATGTTACTTAATGTACATATCAAGAATATTGCACTCATAGACGATGCAAATGTTAATTTTACCGATAATCTCAACATACTTACCGGTGAGACCGGTGCGGGTAAGTCCATAATCATGGGAGCCCTGAAGATCGGTATGGGAGATAAGCTTCCGAAGGATATAGTCAGGGAGCCTGACAAGGAGGGCTTCTGTCAACTGCTTTTCCTGGTGGATGATCCCCAGGTGATTGAGCAGATCAGAGATCTGGGAGTGGAGCCATCGGAGGATGGCGAGATACTCATCACGCGGAGAATAAATAATTCCAGAACCATCAACACTATAAATGATATGGCGGTGACCGCCGCAAAGCTCAGGGAGGTATCTGCGCTTCTCATAGATATGCACACGCAGCACCAGCAGCAGACGCTCCTTAAGAAAGCGGAGCATATGAAGCTTCTGGATAAATATGGAAGAGCATCCATAGATCCCCTGAAGCAGAAGGTTGCAGAGTGTCACAGAGAGTACGTCACACTCAGGCGTGAGATGGACGAGCTCTCGATGGATGAGGCGGAGCGGAGCAGAAAGGTAGAATTTCTCAAGTACCAGATCGCGGAGATTGAGTCAGCAAATATAAAGACTGGTGAGGACGAAGATGTTGAGCATCAGTACAACAGGATGGTCAATTCACGCGATATAGTTGCGGCAGCTTCGGATGTATACAGCGTTACAGGTTATGAATCTTCTTCATCTGCGGGAAATGAGATCGGCAGAGCTCTGGCATCGATGAAGGGTATAAAGGATCTCGATGGAGAGATAGACGGTCTGTATAGTCAGTTGGAAAATATTGACGCGCTGCTGAATGATTTTAATGTTGAATTAAATGATTACATGCAGAGCATGGATTTTGACGATTCTGAGTTTAGAAGTGTTGAGTCCAGGCTTGACGTCATCAACGATATAAAGGGAAAATATGGAAGCACCGTGGAAGAGGTGTTCAAATATCTGGAGGACAGCAGGAAAGAATACGAAAGGCTGTCTGAATATGACGAATATATAGCGGGACTTTCAGACAAAATAAAAAAGGCGGAGAAAGCCATGCTCAAGGCAGCAGATGAACTTACCGCCGAGAGACAGAAGCAGGCGGAGAGTCTGTGCAGAGACATCAGAGATGCACTTGCTGATCTGAGTTTCATGGAGGTTCGGTTCGATATGGTATTTGACAGGCTTCCGGAGTGCACGGCAAATGGAATTGATGACTGCTACTTTGTCATTTCGACAAATGTCGGCGAGAAGATGAGACCGTTATATGACGTGGCTTCAGGCGGTGAGCTTTCAAGGATCATGCTGGCGATCAAATCCTGCATGGCATCGGAGGATAACATCGGCACCCTTGTATTCGACGAGATCGATGTGGGAATAAGCGGCCGTGCAGCTCAGAAGGTTGCTGAAAAAATGGCAGTTATTTCCAGAAGTCATCAGGTTATTAGCATAACCCATCTTCCGCAGATCGCAGCGATGGCGGACAGTCATTATCTCATAGAAAAGTCTGCCGACGAGGGCAAGACAGTGACAAGGATCGTCCGTCTGGACGACGAGGAATCAACAGAGGAGATCGCAAGACTTCTCGGCGGCGTGACCATAACTGAGGCAGTCATGAGCAATGCCCGCGAGATGAAACAAATGGCAGAAAAGACAAAAAAATACTGATATAAAGTTATTCCTAACACAACATACTAAGAGTAACAGCCAAGGCTGTTACTCTTTTTTTTATGTTTAAGAATCAAGGGATAAGTGGTCGTGATGAGTTTTAATTAATGAGAGGTGTGTAGATGATGCAGGAAGAAATTGAAGAGGAGAGAGTAGTTTTCTACAGGTAACTTTAGTGGGTAATGAGTGGTTTTTTTGATGTATTTAAGAAAAGTAGGAGCTTAATTGTTCCTAAGTATATGTACGAGGAGGAATAGATTATGAGGCGATATAAGAAAGTAATTATATGGGTGGCTGTGGCAGATCTGTTGCTCCTTGCAGCTCTATTTATTTTATGTGTGTTGGTGGACAGACGAGTGAATGTTGGAAGGTCAGAGAAGACAAGCTCAACACTTGATGGGGTAGTGTCAAGGGCGACCACGAAGGATGCGGAGTTTGGGAGTGATATATTTGATCGGCCTGTAGTTCCGTCCGGCGAGGCGATGGGAATCTATATGAAGACGGACGGAGTCTTGGTGGTGGATGTGTGCAGCTTTAAAAATGAAAATGGTGAGTCCTGTTGCCCTGCTGATGGAAAGGTCTGTACAGGGGATTATATTGTGAGTGTAGACGGTATGGAGATATCTAAGAGGTCGGAGCTGCTTGATATTGTTGCTGAAAGCCATGGCGATAGCTTGTCCGTGAGATATATAAGGGATGGGGAGGAGAAGGCCTGTAGCATCACGCCGGAAAAAAACGAGAATGGCGCTTATCTGCTGGGCGCGTGGGTGAAGGATGATGTGTCGGGAATAGGCACGGTTACATTTGTCGACGGAACAAATTTCATGGCATTGGGACACAGTGTGTCGGACATAGATACGGGAGTTATGATGCGGTGCAGCACTGGTGGAGTGTACACAACGGATATTACAAATATAAGCAAGTCGTACTCATCGGAACCGGGCAGACTTCAGGGAAGCATTGCCTATAGAAGATCTTTGGTCGGCATTATTGACGGCAACAGTGCAAGTGGAATATATGGTCATCTGGACACAAGCTATTGCCAGGCGAAATACGGCGATGCAGAGCGTATGTATATAGCCAGAGGTCATGAAGTCCGCAAGGGGCAGGCTTATATATATTCCAGAATGAGCGGCGAGCTTGAGAAGTATGAGATAGACATAGAGTATGTGGACAGGAATTCATCCGACAAGAATATAGAATTCCACGTGACCGACAATGCCCTCATAGACCTGACAGGCGGAGTGGTACAGGGAATGTCCGGCTCCCCGATCATCCAGGATGGCAAGATAATCGGTGCCGTCACCCACGTATTCGTAGACGACCCAACCAGGGGGTATGGGATTTTTATTGAAAATATGCTGGAGGAGTGAAATTAATCCTGTTTAGTGATAAAATTGTGAGCAGAAGTGCTGGAAATTTCCCAAAAGATAAAAACACTGCGTTATGGCGAGCCAGGGCATGCAAAGCAAGCCAAGGTACATCCAGCACTCACTAACATCCCAGGAGGGCAAGAAAATCAAGGTATCAAAAATTTCATTATGTCATACACTAAAGAATTATAAGAAAGAGAATTTGCTTCCTGATCTTTTGACAGGAATTATCATAGCGGCGGTGTCCATACCGATATCGATGGGGTATGCACAGATAGCCGGGCTGCCGGCGGTATATGGATTGTATGGTTCGGTGTTCCCAATCATAATATTTGGATTGCTGTCCACGTCGAGGCAGTTCGTGTTCGGGGTGGATGCCGCGCCTGCGGCGCTGGTCGGAGCGGCACTGGTGACGCTGGGGGTTACGCCGGGAACAGAGCAGGCGATGCAGGTCGTTCCTGTGATAACATTCTTTACGGCGCTGTGGCTGCTGGTATTCTTCCTGTTCAAGGCGGGCAAGCTTGTAAATTACATATCGACTCCGGTCATGGGCGGATTCATATCAGGAATATGCACCACCATCATACTCATGCAGGTGCCGAAGCTCTATGGAGCCGGAGCGGGGACAGGAGAGCTGTTCGAGCTTATGGAGCACATAGCAGAGACGATAGGAGATGTAAATGTGCCGTCAATAATCATGGGACTTACGGCTCTTGCGGTACTGCTTGTTTCAAGAAGATTCATACCAAAGTTTCCGATGGCGATATGCGTCATGGCAGCGGGAGCGTTGCTGTCCTGCGTGATAGATATGGATGAATACGGAATAGTATGTCTGTCTGAGGTGAGCAGAGGACTTCCACAGATCGTTGTACCACAGATAGATGTGAGGATGCTTCCAAATATCATGTCGGTCAGTCTGTCGATAGCAGTAGTAATCATGGCGGAGACGCTTCTGGCTGAGAACAATTTCGCCCAGAAGAACAGATATAAGATAGACGATAATCAGGAGCTTCTGGCATTTGGAATGGCAAATCTTGCAGCGGCATTCACAGGCTGCTGTCCGATAAACGGTTCCGTGTCCAGAACCACAATGAGTGAGCAGTATGGAGGCAGGACACAGCTCACTGGAATATTTGCAGGAGTAGTGATGATCGTGATCCTCGTGTGTGGAACGGGATTTATAGGTTATCTGCCTGTTCCGGTGCTCACGGCAATCGTCATCTCAGCACTCTACAGTGCTCTGGAATTTGATCTGGCGGCAAAGCTGTGGAAGGTGAGCAAGGTGGAATTTTATATATTCTGCGGAGCTTTCCTAGGTGTGCTGGTACTTGGAACGATAAATGGAGTTCTTATAGGAATCATACTCTCATTTGCCGCAGTCATAAGGAAGGCTGCGGACCCTCCGAGAAGCTTTCTCGGACTGGTACCTGGACATGAGGAATTCCTTGCGCTCGAGAGGTTCAAGCATGCATACCCGATACAGAATATAGTTATTTACAGATTCAGCAGTAACCTGTTTTTTGCAAATATAGCCATATTCCAGAAGGATATCATGGATGCGGTGCAGGATGACACAAAGGCTGTAATAGTGGATGCGTCCGCCATGGGAAGCGTGGATGTGACGGCTGTCAAGACCCTCAGGATCATGTATGATACGCTGAAAGAGAAGGGTGTGAAGCTCTATATCACGGAGCATATAGGCCAGCTCAACGTCCAGCTCAGAAAGCTTGGACTTGGCGACATGATAGAGGCAGGATGCGTGAGACAGACCATGGAGAGAGCACTGTCAGACTGCGGTCTTGAGAGTCCATATCCACTAGTTGGTGTACATAACAGCTATCATGACATCAGGAGAAAGAGAGCGGAGCACATGGCACAGGAGCTTGTGTGGGCATTTGGCGATGATGCGGAAGAGGTCATAGAGAAGCACATCCGCGAGTCCATAGGCAGCATGAAGAATGGAACCGGGGTGGAACAGCTCATGACCGGTTTCTGGAAGCAGATGGATATACAGGATGAGGAGGAATGGCTTGAGCACATGGAGGCCCATATAGAGGAGATCGTGAGGGCCACAGGCGAGGACGAGGACTCTGTTGCAGAGCGTATCGAGCGCAGGAGAAGCCAGCTTCTTCACAGGCTTGAGAGCGAGCATCCTGAATTTGTAGACAGATATAAGGCGAGAAGAAAACGAATGGATGAGCATCTGAAGGAGCACAATCCGGCAGCCTATGATGCGATAATAAGACTCAGAGAAAAAGAACATACAAAAGAGAAATGATCATGCGCGGCATATCGACCCGAAAAGGGAAGATGTGCCGCGTTTTTTCATTAAATGTGCGTATGTGGTCTGCTGGTGTCAGTCGCAGTAGAAAAAATGTTTTCCGGAAGCTGATGCTGTCGTAACTTGCGAAGTTCTATATATTCCCAAGAAAACTACATTTATATATAATGTTCGTAGTGGAATAACAGGAATAAAAAAGTAAATATTGTTATTCCGTCACTATACTTGGGAAGGAGTATAACATGAGTCATGTTAAAGTTATGATGGTAAAACATGACAAAAGAGAAATTGAACAGCTAAAGCACGTATTTGAGGATATGCCTGATTATGAGTATATTGGATGTTGTGAGAAGGGTGACGAAGCTGTTAAGAAAATTGCAGAAGATAAGCCAGACATAGTGATCGCGGACGAGGTTATACCCGGTACGGATATCACGGATATGGTCGAGGGCGTATCTGGAAATAAGAACCTGAGAAATGTCAAATTTGTGCTCTGTTCATCGAAGCAGCACAGAAATTATCTGGACTTTGTATTTTCGACGATAGGTGACAAGGCAGTGGTGAGACTGCTTGAACAGCCATACGATGAGAAGAAGGTCAGAGGTGTGCTTGATGATGCATGTAAAGGACGCGGAAGCAATACAACTCAGCTTCTGAATATGGATGAAAATGAGCAGAAGACGGACGAGCTGGAGGCGGTGGTGACCGGGATAATCCACGAGATAGGTGTTCCGGCGCACATCAAAGGCTATCAGTATCTCCGAAGTGCGATAGTCATAGCAGTTGGGGATATGGACATTTTGAATTCCATAACAAAGCAGCTTTATCCGACGATCGCCCAGATGTATGGCACAACTGCATCAAGGGTGGAGAGAGCCATAAGACATGCCATAGAGGTGGCCTGGAGCAGAGGAAAGATAGAGACTATCAACGAACTGTTTGGTTACACCATAAGTGCGGGCAAAGGAAAGCCTACGAACTCAGAATTTGTCGCCC
>OQVU01000210.1_pt1 | contig 19905 bp, 10 predicted proteins | sample 1691611 | NCBI WGS metagenome assembly OQVU01 (sample SAMN03418272, study PRJEB22391) | human gut metagenome | biome: human-gut; feature: organic feature; material: feces | host: Homo sapiens | place: Tanzania | collected 2013-01
GCGAAAGTAAGAAAAAAAACTGTACCTTCTGGTGCTCCAATCAAACTATTTTCATCTTAAGACGTGCAAACGTTTGCATTTCTTACGCTCACTTTTTGTCTATCAAAGACACAAAAACGGCACCACAAACGAGTAAAATACCGGCTACAACCATCATGTTGCTTTGGTGTGAACCTACCAGATGCAACAAATGACCACCGCACAATGCTGCGACAATCTGTGGAATACAGATGGTTCCGTTGAATAGTCCAAGGTATGCACCCATGTGTCCATAGCCTTGAAGTGCATTGGTGACGAAAGTAAACGGCATGGCGAGCATGGCTGCCCATCCTGCACCAATCATCAAGAAGGGAATGAATTGCAGGTATTGGTCGTGCAGATAGGGTATCATGGCAAAACCTATACCGCCCACCAGCAAGCTGATGGCATACGCTACCTTGCTGTTTTTGAAAAAGGGTAGTACTACTGCCCATAGCACACTGCCTACGGCTTGGACGGCAAAGAGAATGCCTACCCAGTTGCCAGCTTCCTGAAATTCAGCCGATTTGGGGTCTGTAGTGCTCCAAACTGTTTCGGCTATAGCACCTGTGGAATAGTTCCAAAGGTAGAGAAAACCTGCCCAACAGAAGAATTGTACCACTCCTACTTTCCAAAAAGTAGAAGGAGCTTTCATCAGCAATGTCAGCCAGTTGGCTTTCTCTTCTTCTGCATTTTTTTCCTTTTGGTCGGTTACACCATTATATATAGCATACTGTTGAGGATTCCATTCCTTGACCTTCATCGTAGTATAGATCACGCAAAGTATCAGTATGGCTGCGCCAATATAGAACGACCAGATAACAGAATCGGGCACAACACCTTTCTCGGCTACGTTTTTGATGCCCAGAAAGGTGAATAGGAATGGGAAGATATAACCCATAACAGAGCCTGCATTACAGAGAAAGCTTTGAATAGAGTAGGCTTTTGCCTTTTGTTTTTCATTGACCATGTCGCCCACAAGCATCTTAAAAGGTTGCATCGCCATGTTGATACTGGTATCAAGAAACATCAATGCGATGAGGCCGAACAACATAGCACCGCCTACGGTTAAGCCCAACGAACCGGCATTGGGCAACAGACACATAACAAGTACTGCCAGTGTGGCGCCTATAAAAAGGTAAGGGATACGTCGGCCGAAACGGCACCATGTCTTGTCGCTGAGACTACCAACTATCGGTTGTACGAGGATTCCCATCAATGGTGGGAGAATCCAGAAGTAACTCAAATTGTGGGGGTCTGCTCCTAAAGTGGCAAAAATACGCGAGATATTTGCGCTTTGCAGGGCGTAGGCAATCTGTACGCCGAAGAATCCGAAACTCAAATTCCAGAGTTTCCAGAATGAAAGATCAGGTTTTTGTGTCATTGTTATTATTGTTTTTTTTATTGTTTAACGTATGTATGAATGTTTTGTGTCGTATTGTATCATGTTGTTTGACGTATATGATAATATGGTATGTTAGCGTGTCGTACCTCTGATAACCAGTCGGGTACGAACGACACGCAGTTCTACTTCGTCCTTGGGAATACTGCCTTCCACTTGTCCTATTAGAATGTTGGCAGCCTCTTCGCCTACGGCAATACCGCGCTGCTCTACTGTTGTCAGCATTGGGTCGCTGGCTTTGGCACGGTCACTATTGGTAAATCCGCAGATACTGATGTCAGTAGGAATGCGGAATCCCATGTGCTTGGCGGTATAGAGTATGCCGATAGCCGTGTCATCGTTGATGGCAAAGAATGCATCGGGTCTTTCGCCTTCTGGTAATGATAGTATTTCTGGTGTAATAGCCTCGGCTTGTGCGCGGTTGTCACATAGTTTAACGAAGCCTTCATGTTCTTTCAAACCATGTTTTGCCAAGGCATCGTGATAGCCGTTATAGCGGTTCTTCGACAGTTCGAGATTCATGGGAGAACCATAGAAAGCAATGCGTTTGCAGCCGGTATCTATCAGATGGGTCACGGCTGTATATGCTCCCATATAGTCATCTACCACAACTCGCGAACCATTCACACCTGTACAGATGCGGTCGTAAAATACCAAAGGTACGCCATTGTCCATCAGTTTGCGGAAATGGTCATATTGCTTGGTGTCCTTGGCTTGTGACACAATGATGCCACACACCTTATTCTTATAGAAGGAGTCGCAGATAGCCACTTCTTTATCATAGCGCTCGTTGCTTTGTGCCACCATCACACGGTAGCCGCGTGCACGTGCTTCTTCCTCAATGCCCGAAAGTACTGACATGAAATAGTAGTGCACAAACTCAGGAACAATTACTCCTATCACCTTCATGGGCTGTATCCTACTGTGACGCAGGGCTTCACCAATGACATTAGGATAGAAATTGCGCTCCTTTGCATAGGCTTGGATGCGTTTCTTTTGCGATGCGCTAATGCGTGGACTGTCCTTCAAGGCACGGCTCACGGTAGCTACGGAAACGCCCAATTCGCGGGCGATATCCTTCATTGTTATAGGTATTTTATCACTCATGGTTTTCAGTTGTTGGCACAAAAGTACTTATTATTTTTGAAAGTAAAGGTGATTTTTGACGTAAATCAATAAAATCAGATGCAAACGTTTGCACTAAAAAAACATCGGATTTGACCTAAAAAAAGTATAAACATAGTATAAAGGTCTTAATTTTGCAACCAGAAAGGCTGTTCGGTGCGTGTCACCGATGTCAGACACCTATTATAATGATAGGTCCATCCGAACCTAAAACGATTAGTATTGAACTGTTTCTTCAAACAATTGAATCGAAGCGTTACGTCAAGAGTGGAATGACAATAACAGTATAACATATTAACTAAAAACAAAGTAAAACATGAAGCAGGTGAAAATTAAATTGCCTATGAAGATGCTGGCACTGGCTGGTGGTCTTCTCCTTGCAACAAGTTCCTTGGCACAAAACAATGCCATTAAGGGACATGTGAAAGATGCTTCTGGTGAGCCCGTCATGGGTGCTACCATCACTGTTAACGGTAAAGCTATTGGTATTACCGATATGGATGGTAACTTCTCTATCGATGCTGCTCCTGGAACAGAGCTTACGTTTACCTTCCTGGGAATGACTCCACAAACAGTGAAGGCTTCTGGAAACATGAACATTATCCTTTCCGATGACCAGAACCTATTGAATGAGGTAGTGGTAATCGGTTACGGTTCGGTGAAGAAAAACGACCTCACCGGATCTGTAAGTACTGTAAAGCCCAGTGAAGTACAGGCTGGACTTGCAACATCTGCACAAGATTTGTTGGTTGGTCAGGCTCCTGGTGTTGTTGTTACCACTGCAGGTGGTCCTGAAGGTGGCGGTACAATTCGTGTACGTGGTGGTTCTTCACTGAATGCCAGCAACGACCCATTGATAGTAATTGATGGTGTGCCCCTCGACAACTCAAGCGTTCAGGGTATGGGTAACCCCTTGTCAATGATTGCTCCTGACAACATTGAGAATATGACTATTCTGAAGGATGCCTCTGCAACTGCTATTTACGGTTCACGCGCATCTAATGGTGTCATCATCATTACCACTAAACGCGGACGCAGTGGTAAACCACAGGTTAACTTCTCTGCCAATATGTATATCAATACAGCACGCAAGACTTACGAGTCATTGTCAACTGCTGCATTGACTGACGTACTCGTTAAGCAGTTTGGCGAGGATAGTGATCCTGTGAAATACATCCAGAACAATGCACAGAAATATGGTGCACTCAATACCAATTGGCAGGACGAAGTGCTCCGCACTACCATATCTCACGACTATAACTTGAGCGTAGGTGGTACCACTGGTTGTCTGCCTTATCGTGTGGCAGTGAGCTATACCAATAATAATGGTATTTTGAAGAATTCGAAGATGGATCGTGCCACTGTAGGCTTCAACCTTACTCCTGAATTCCTCGATCATCGCCTCAAGATTAAAGCCAACGCTAAAGGTTACTGGGTAAAGAACCAGTTCTCAAATAGCGGAGCTGTTTCAGCAGGTATCTCTATGGATCCTTCAGCACCTATTTATAATGATGCACAGATGAAGGGTGGCTTAGATGGATACAAACTTTGGAACGGCTACTACTCACAGATGAATGGTAACGCTTTCAATACTAATGGTACGAACAACCCCGTTGCTACTGTTAACGACAGAGACGATAAAGCAACTATTCTCCGCAGTAACGGTAACCTTCAGATTGACTATGCACTGAAATGGCTGCCTGATTTGCACTTCAACTTGAACCTCGGTTATGATGTCAGCAAGTCGAAAGAGAATATCTATACTGCAGCAAACTCACCAACGGCATGGGACGGATGGCGCAATGACGGTGCCGGAACATACCAGCATATTGAAGAGTTTAAGAGCAATACTCTGCTCGATTTCTATGTCAACTACCAAAAGGAAGTAAAGAGCATCAAGTCGTTCTTCGATGCAACTGCTGGTTATTCATGGCAGCGCTTCTATCGTGATGGTAACAACAATGGTACTATCTTCACCACAAACGGTTTCAATACACCGACACTTAATGATGACGGAACATATACGCTGAGTTGGGGTACAGATCGTGAAGGAACTACCTATACCAACCCTGAAACAACTAAATGGGCTAAGCACCTGCAGCTGTTGTCATTCTTCGGTCGTTTGAACTATACTTTGATGGATCGCTACCTCTTGACCTTCACAGTACGTGGTGATGCTTCTTCACGCTTCAAGAAGGAAAACCGTTGGGGCGTATTCCCTGCTGCAGCCCTTGCTTGGAAGATTACAGACGAACCTTGGATGAAGAATACTAAGGATGTGATGAACGAAATGAAACTGCGTTTGGGTTGGGGTGTTACCGGTCAGCAGGATATTGGTGATAACTATTATCCATACCTCGCTACTTATGTAGCTTCAACACAGGGATCTAAATATCCTTCGCTCTCAGGCAACGGATTTATCTCTACTTTGTATCCTACTGGTTACGATCCCGATATCAAGTGGGAGGAAACTACCACATGGAACGCAGGTATCGACTTCGGATTCCTCGACAACCGCATCACTGCCAGCTTCGATTACTATCTGCGCAAGTCTAAAGACCTGTTGAGTTATGTATCAGTGCCCAGTGGTTCTTCTACTACCAATATGATGAACCAGAACATCGGTACTTTGAGAAACGAAGGTGTTGAGTTCTCACTGACTGCACGTCCTATCGTTTCTAAGGATTTCACTTGGACTGCCAACTACAACATTGCCTATAACAAGAATGAGATTACTAAACTGAACAACGATGGTTCGTATGTTGAAGTAGGAGGAATCTCTGCTGGTACAGGTGGTACTTGTCAGGTACATGCCGTAGGCTATCCCGCTTACTCATTCTTCCTCTTCGAGCAGGTATATGATGAAGCAGGCAAACCCCTCGAAGGTGTGTATGTTGACCAGAATAATGATGGTGTTATCAACGACGATGACCGCCGTATCTTCCGCAGCAAAGATCCAAAAGTAACTATGAGTTTCTCTTCTACCTTCAATTGGAAGAACTGGGACTTCGGTTTCTCACTGCGTGCTAATATTGGCAACTATGTATATGCAGATGCTATCTCTAACAACTCAGTGATTGACAACTGCTGGAAGAATGCCAAGGTCAACAACCTGATTAAGGCTGACAACTACTTCACCGGCACCGCCAATCCTTCTGTAGGAGTTCAGAAGAGCGACTATTGGTTGCGCAATGCCAGCTTCTTGCGCTGCGACAACATCACTCTGGGTCACACTTGGCCACAGTTGCTCGACAACAAGATGCGTCTTCGTCTCTATGGAGCCGTTCAGAATCCATTCGTGATTACTAAGTATAAAGGCCTTGACCCAGAAGTAGCAGATGGTATCGACCGCGATCTCTATCCTCGCTCACTTACCTTCACTGTAGGTCTGGTAGCTAGTTTCTAAACATCAATAATAACGTCTAACCTTATAAACGAGACAACAATATGAAATTATATAAGAATATTATCATTTCAGCTTTGTTTGCAGGTGCGGCACTGACCGTTACTTCCTGCATCGGCGATTTGGATCTTGAACCCAACGATCCGAACACCACCACTGCTGGAAATCTGACAGAAGAAACTTACGAGGCTGTATTGGCTAAGTGTTATTCTTCCATGGCAGTGTCTGGTCAGACTGGTCCCGACGGAGACTCTGATATTTCTGGTCTTGATGGCGGTACAGGTCAATACACTCGTGCCCTCTTCATGCTCAATGAGTTCCCTACTGATGAAACAAAATGGATATGGGCAGACGAAGGTGTCTTCGACCTGAACACCAATACATGGAGTAAGGGTAATGCCAATATCTTCGGTACATACAGCCGTTTGTACGTTCATATCGCTATCTGCAACGACTTCCTGCGTCTGGTAAATGGTAAGGAACAGTTTGCACAGATGGCATTGGAGGCACGTACACTGCGTGCCATGAGCTACTATAATGTAATCGACTTGTTTGGACAGGGCGGATTCATCACCGAAAAGGATGCAGCCGGTTCAGCTCCTAAACAGAAGTCACGTTTGGAACTCTACAATTGGTTGGTTGAAGAACTTGAGGATATTGTAGCCAATATCTCTGACGAAACACCCCACTATGGTCGTGTAGGTAAAGATGGTGCAGAGGCTCTTCTCGCCCGTCTGTATCTCAATGCCAAGGTATTCTCTGGCACTGCTGCTTATGACAAATGTGCTCAGCACTGTGAAAATATCATTGCCCGTCATAAGGGTACCGGTTTCCAGGGTTCAGGCCTTGTTGACCACTACCTCTATCTCTTCTGCGGTGACAACGATGTTTATATGCCCGGTGGTTCTGATGTCAACGAAATCTTGTGGGGTATTCCTTACGATGCAGTTGAAATCACTCCTTATGGTGGTACTACCTTCCTTTGCTGTGCAGGTGTCAGCAACTTGACATGGGATACTGACAAGGCTTACATGAACTGTGAGGACTACGGACTCAACCAGCAGTGGGGTTGTATGCACGCCACAGCTGAGTTTGCTGATAAGTTTGGTTCAGAGTCTAACGATATTCGTTGGTCTATGTGGAAAAAAGACGACGATGGCTTCTCAAAGGCTAATACCCAGTTCTCTAAGTTTACACAGGGCTATGGCGTAGTGAAGTTTACCAATTTGCAGCGTGGCACTAATGGTGAGCTTAAAGCACCCAACGAGATCACTAAGTTCCCCAACACCGATCTTCCCCTTATCCGTTTGGCAGATGTATATCTGATGTATGCTGAGTGCGCTATGCGTGGTGCAGCTGACAAAGCCAAGGGTGTAGAGTATGCCAACTATGTGCGTGAGCGTGCTGGTGTTTCTAAGTGGACAGAGGCTGAACTCACAGAACAGAATATTATTGATGAGCGTTGCCGTGAATTGTATTGGGAGAATGTACGTCGTACCGACCTTGTGCGCTTCGGACTGTTCGCTGGTAACAAATACATCTGGTCATGGAAAGCCAATGTTGCCGCAGGTGCAGCATTCCCTGAGTACATGAATATATTCCCCATTCCTTCTTCTGTTATAGCAGCACAGCCTGACTTCAAGCAGAATCCGAACTATTAAGCATCAATCACTATTAAATCGATTAAGCAATGAAAAAATTAAGTTATATACTGTTCAGCCTCCTCGGCATGGTGCTTGCCACCACGTCGTGCACTGGTCCTGAAGAGGAGAACCCTGTACTTCAGACTCCGACCAAGTTTGTGTTGAACACACCAGCCGCTGCCAACCAATACGTTGACCTTGGCTATGACAAAGAAAATGGTACGGTGAACTTCACCTGCTCTCAGCCAGACTATGGTTTTGCAGGTTCTGTCACCTACACCATGCAGGTTTCGCTCGACGAATCGTTTGCCGAATATGAAGAACTCGGAGAGAGTTATTCATCATGTAATATGAATGTAAAGGGCAGCGAGATTGCACAAGCTATCTGTAAGTTGCGTGGCATTGAGGATGAAGACGGTTATACCGACGAACCTGCCCGCAAAGTTTTCTTCCGTACAAAAGCCCAGATTCTTAATCTCGAAAATACTGTTATCCTCTCCAACATAGTAGCTATGGAGAAGGTAAAGGGTTACTTCGCTCTGCGTCTGCCAGGATATATCTATCTGGTTGGTGCACCTGAGGGATGGACTGGACCTACCGAGGCTAATAAGGAACACTACAGTGCATGGCGCCTCTACGAGAGCAAGAATGCTATTGGTAGCAAAGTTTACTCTGCAGTATTCGATATTCCAGCAGGAAACTTCCAGTTCCGCTTCTACACCGCTCTTACTGGTTGGGATGCCGATTCTTATGGTATTCAGGCAGATGACAACCCCAAGGAGATTGAACTTGTTGATAATATCTATAGTGGTGATCTCGTTAAGGGTAAAGGAAGCTACCAAGTATCCGATTGGGGTGGTGGCCAGGTTAAGATCACCGTCAACATGGCTGATGCATCTAAGATGAGTGTTAAGTTTGAAGCAGGTGGCGTTGATGTCAGTGACAAGGCGTTTATCTATCTCGTTGGCGCTCCCGAAGGATGGGCAGGCCCTACAGAGGATAATGCCGCACACTACGAAGACTGGAAACTCTACGATATGGCTGGCAACGGAGTATATACCGGAACCTTCACTATCCCCGCAGATAAGTTCCAGTTCCGCTTCTACAAGGCTCTCACAGGATGGGACAATGACTCTTATGGTTCGCAAGTAGAAGACAACCCTGTTGCCATAACCTTAGAAGATGGTGTCTATGAAGGCGCAGCAGTTGCTGGTAAGGGATCATGGCAAGTTGATTCTTGGCCTGAGGATGCCAAAGTATCTATCACTGTAGATACTGCCAAGGGCAAAGTGACCTTTAAAAAATTATAATCACATTACATGAAACGTCAAAGCGTAAATATTATGAAGAAACTGACAATATCTCTTCTGGCTCTTCTGACCCTTGGTTTCGCATCGTGCGAAGACGATTGGACAGAAGCCACCCCGCAGGTAAATCCGCAGGAAGCACTCATTGCTGTCGATGACATCATGCTGACCAGCGCGCTTCCAGAGGCAATCAATCTGCAGACCGCATACATGACCGACAATAAGGTAAGGCTCTTCACCGACAGTGTGAAGAACCTGCCTGCCGGCAGTCAAATCCAGTATGAACTTCAGTTCAGCAAGACTGAGGACTTTGCAAGCTATGGCACATTGCCCGTTAGCGTAGAGTCAGATACCGCATTTGTGCGCGCTTCTGATTTCGAGACTGCTTATGTCTCTAACATTGGACGCAGCCCCAAAGCCAAGGATATCTACCTTCGCTATGCTGCCTATATTGTGAAAGACGAGACTTCTACCGTTCGTGTAGGTGACCCCAATACCTATATCGGTGCTACTCGCGTCAACATCACTCCATATCCCAGTGACTTGGTGATCGAAGATAACTACTATTTGCTTGGTACCGTCAATGGATGGTCAGTAGCAGAAGCTATTCCTTTGAATCACACAGGCGATCCTTACGAGAATCCTATATTCACCATCAAGGTTGATATCAGTAAGGAAGCTGCCAATGACGGTTGGTGGTGGAAGATCGTTCCTGAGTCAACCTACAAGAATGGCGACTGGGTAAGTGCAGACAATGCTGCGTATGGTGTGGCAGAAAACGGTTCTGAGAAAGCAGCAGGAATGCTTGTTGCTCGTACTGCTGATACCGATTGCGGTGCTGGTTGTCTGAAGATGAGTGGCGAACTGCTGTTGACTATCAACATGGAAGAGGGAACATATTCATTCATTCCCGCAGCCGAGAACCTCTATACTCCCGGTCAATCCAACTCATGGGATCCTGCTACATCGCAGAAGCTCTACACCAACAACTACTCTGACTATATGGGCTTTGCCTATCTCGATGCCAGTGGCTTCAAGTTTACCAATGCTCCTGACTGGGATCACACCAACTACGGCTTCTCAACCGAAGCAGAAGGTAAGTTGGATACTGCTAAAGACGCTGGCAACTTGGCACCGAAGACCACAGGTCTCTACTGGTGTAATGCAAATGTTGCTACACTCACCTACAGCCTCTATGAAGTAACCACAATTGGTATCGTTGGTGATGCAACACCTGGTAAATGGGATGCATCTACCGCTCTGCAACCTGTTGACGACAAGAAACTCGTATGGGAAGGTGAATTCACCTTTGCTGGAAGTGGTGAATGGAAATTCCGCGCCAACAACGATTGGGCTGTCAACCTCGGTGGTTCACTCGACAATCTGGTACAAGATGGTGGTAACATGCCAACTCCTGGAGCCGGTACCTATAAGGTTAAGCTCGATCTCACTAAGTTGCCATACACTGCAACTGTGACTGCTGTGAAATAATACACATACATTTTTAATTCATAGTTCCATTTTGAAGAGGCGTTTCCTGCACAGGAAGCGTCTCTTTGCTATTTGCTGCTACCAACCTGAATCGGTCGAAATGAACGTATGCTTATCTTTATTTCATGAAAGTATGCAATCGATTGCGCATAACATTTCTGATGATTTGTCGTGTTGTAGATACAGGGTAGGGCAAATAGTCGTAACTTTGTGGCGTATAATCAATAACTGTTCACAAAACCCACAAAGAACTTATGATGAAGTATCTGAATTATCCAACTTCCGTCAAGCGCTGTGCAATGATTCTCGTTGTATTGTTTTCTACCATTGTCACTTTTGCCCAAGGTTGGCCCGCCAACTATGATGGTGTCATGTTGCAAGGATTCTATTGGGACTCCTTCCGTGCTTCGAAATGGCAGAATCTTGAGGCTCAGGCTGATGACCTTGCGCCTTATTTCAGTTTGGTATGGATACCGCAGAGTGGTAATTGCGGCGGAAAGTCGATGGGTTATGACGACCTGTATTGGTTTAGCAATTACGAAAGTTCGTTTGGTAGCGAGGCTGAGTTGCGCTCCATGATCAAGACCTTCACCACTAAGGGCATCGGTACCATTGCCGATGTGGTCATCAACCACCGCAACACCTTGACCAGTTGGACCGATTTCCCGGTAGAAACCTATAAGGGAGTGACCTATCAAATGTATTCCACCGACATCTGTGCCAACGATGATCAAGGAAAGACGCTGTCGTGGGCCAACAAGCAAAACCCCAAAGTGGAACTCAGCAAAAAAGGTGACTCTGGCGAAGGATGGGATGGCATGCGCGATCTTGACCACTATAGCGACAATGTGCAGAAGGTGGTGAAAGCCTATCTCGACCTATTGCTCAACGATATGGGTTATGCTGGTTTCCGCTATGACATGGTGAAAGGCTATGCCTCTAAGTTTACTGGCATATACAACACTGCTGCCAAGCCCCGCTTCTCTGTGGGTGAGTATCTCGATGGCAATATATCGTATGTGAAAACATGGATCAACGGCACCAAGGTGAACGGACAAATCACTTCGGCAGCTTTCGACTTCCCCATTCGCTATGCTGTGCGCGATGCTATCAATAATAAGTGGAGTGGAAAAACCAAGGACGGACTTGTCAGTGATGCTGCCTATCGTCAATATGCCGTATCTTTCGTGGAAAACCACGATACCGAATATCGTTCTGAATCTGCTCAGCAAGACCCTATCCGCAAAGATACTCTTGCTGCCAATGCCTTCATACTGGCATCGTGTGGCACGCCCTGTGTGTTCTACAAACACTGGATAGACCATGCTACCGACATCAAGATGATGATCAATGCCCGTCATTTGGCAGGCATCACCAATACCAGCACCACTACTTTCAATGCTTATACTGGCACGCAATACAACGCGCTGACTACCGCTGGAAGTCGTGCCACTCTGTTGGCAGTGATGGGAGCGAAAGCCAACAGCATGTCGGCACCTGCAGGTTATACCGAGATTATCAATGGTTATCACTACCGCTATCTGTTGAGCAACAATGCCAATGTGGCGTGGGTAGATCTGCCTTCTGGACAGTATGACGATGTGCAGAAGGCACGTCTCACTGCTGTGAGCGATAAGTCGGGTGCCCAACTGGTATATACAACCGACGGAACCGACCCCACAGCATCAAGCCGCAAGGTGGCGAGTGGCACTGTGATAGACATTCCCGTGGGCACCACCACCCTCAAAGTGGGTCTGTTGGTAGGTTCTACCGTATCAGCCATTGTCAGTCGCACCTATCAGGTGACGCTTCCCGAACCTTTCACTCCGTATGACATCACCGTTTATGTCAATACAGATCAAGTGGGATGGAGCGGTGTCAACTTCTGGGCATGGGAAGAAAACAGTGGCGATAATCTGACTATTTCGGGCAAATGGCCCGGCGATGCAGTGACTGCCACCAAGACCGTGAAGGATAAGAAATGGTACTATAAGACTTATAGAATCAAGTCGCGCGACTACATGATTTCGCTGGTGTTTAGTAAAGGTACTGACGGTAAGCCACAAACAGCCGATGTTATCGACTTACAAAAAGACAGCTACTTGGAGATAACCACCGATAAGAACGGAGAGGGGCACTACTTGGTAAAGAATGTCACTGCCGATTATAGTACAGGCATCAACCGTCCAACGGTAGAAACGCAACAGCAATCACCCTATTGGTATGACCTTGAGGGTCGTCGCAGTCTTCAGCGTCCCACTCGCCCAGGAGTATATATCCATCAGGGCAGAAAGGTTATAGTGAAATAATGATCATCCATATAGCTTATCTGTATTGGTACTATCGTCGTTTTCTGTCGTTCAAAAATGCCGGGAGCATACCATAAATACAGTGAAAGGAGTCCGTTGCGACTCCTTTTTTTTTGATGTGCTCCAGTAATTTTAGTTTTTATAAAAATTTCGACCACACGACCACAGCCACCATCTAACGTACAGTGGTTTAGGGCTTTAAGCTGTGGTCGAAGCCTGAAAATACAGGGTTTTCGACCACACTTCGACCACACTTCAACCATGCGGATTGCCATCTGTTATCAATATCGAACAGCAAAGCCAGTCATGTGTATTGATGTTTCAATTGAATTTACTGATGTTTGTCAATGCTTTTTTTAACCTTGATAATATTATTGTCAAACGTTGGACAACATCTTTGTCAAACGTTGGGCAATATCTTTGTCAAACGTTGGATAATACCTTTGTCAAACGTTGGATAATACCTTTGTCAAACATTGTACAACATATTTGTCAAACGTTAGACAATACCTTTTTTAAACGTTGAAAATACCTTTTTCAAGCGTTAGACAACATCCTTTACATATATTAGACAACAACATTGACAAACGTTTGAAAACACCCTTGTCAAACTATGATCTCCAAATACCGATCAGTTTCATTTCTATGCGATATTTATTGTTTTTGATGGACAAACAGTAGCACCACAGATACGCTTACGGCCATGTTGTGGTCGAAGTGTGGTCGAAATTCCATGATTTGAACATTCGACCACACTGTAAGATGCTAATAGATAGGATATTGCAAATATCTGTGGTCGTGTGGTCGAAATTTCTTAAAAACTAAATTAACTATGCGCGAGAGCATGGTTGCTTATTCGGCATGACTTCTCATCACTTAACCGATGGCAACTGGGTGTTCGATGTTCTTTTAGGTACTCACGTTCGGAAATGAAAATAAAATAGCGATTTTATTTTGCATTTCTCTCACTTAATCGTACCTTTGTAATCAAATAAACGTACTACAATGAGCACAGTACCACAGCAATGGAATCAGTTTTATCTGAAAGACGTATCGTTTGTCAACCTTATGACACGACGCATCTTCAATGTACTTATAGTTGCCAACCCCTATGACGCCTTTATGTTGGAGGACGATGGCAGAGTGGATGAGAAACTCTTCGATGAGTATATGGAACTCGGCATGCGCTATCCACCATCGTTCAGTCAGGTGTCAACCACCGAAGAGGCAGAGCAAGTGCTAAAAACCACCGATGTCGATCTGGTGATATGTATGCCAGGTAATGCCGACAACGATGCCTTTGCAGTGGCTCGCGACGTGAAACGCATGGCACCACAGATTCCCTGCGTGGTGCTGACACCATTCTCACACGGTATTACCAAACGTATAGAAAACGAGGATATGTCTATCTTCGACTATGTGTTCTGTTGGTTGGGAAACACCAACCTCATACTCTCTATCATCAAACTGATAGAAGACCGGATGAATATCGAGCACGATATCAACGAGGCTGGCGTGCAGATGATACTCCTCGTGGAGGACAATATACGTTTCTACTCCTCTGTATTGCCCAACCTCTACAACTATATTCTGGCACAGAGTAAGCGCTTCTCGACCGAAGCGCTCAATCCACATGCTGCCGCACAGCGCAAACGAGGACGTCCCAAAGTGGTGCTTGCCACCAACTACGAGGATGCGATGCGCATTTATGAGAAGTATCATGAAAATACTTTGGGCGTCATCAGCGATACCCGATTCCCCATGCATACCCCACACGGACAGTTGGCACATGTGCAGGATGGCGATGCTGAGGCTGGTCTGAAACTGTTGCGCGAGATACGCAAGCGCGATGAATATGTGCCACTCATTCTGCAAAGTAGCGAAAGCGAAAACCGCGCAAAGGCAGAAGCCGAGGGTTTCGACTTCATCGACAAGAACAGTAAGAAGATGAATGTTGACCTGCGACAGGTGATAGAAGAACACATGGGATTCGGCGACTTCATCTTCCGGGATCCGCAAACCCATGAAGAGGTGTGTCGTGTGCGATCGCTGAAGGAACTGCAAGACAATATCTTCAAGATTCCCAACGACTCGATGCTCTACCATATATCGCGCAACCACATGAGCCGCTGGCTCTGTGCAAGAGCCATCTTCCCCGTATCGGCATTCCTCAAACATGTCACCTGGCACAAGCTACAGGATGTCGATGCCCACAGACAGATCATCTTCGATGCCATCGTGCAGTACCGGCACATGAAGAATATCGGCGTGGTGGCAGTATTCGACCGCCTGAAATTTGATACCTACAGCCACTTCGCACGCATTGGAGAAGGTTCGCTCGGAGGAAAAGGCCGTGGCCTGGCATTCCTTGACAACATCATCAAGCGCCATCCCGAACTCAACCAGTATCCTAATGCGCGAGTCATGATACCGAAGACCGTTGTGCTCTGCACCGACTACTTCGACCAGTTTATGGATAAGAACAATCTCTGGGGCATAGCCCTTAGCGATGCCAGCGATGAAGAGATACTCCATCACTTCCTCAAAGCACAGTTGCCCGATGCACTCATTGCCGACTTCTTCACCTTCTTCGATGCGGTCAAGTCGCCAATCGCTGTGCGCTCGTCGTCGCTGCTGGAGGACTCCCATTATCAGCCCTTTGCCGGTATCTACAGCACCTATATGATCCCTTATCTCGACGATAAGTATGAGATGCTCCGTATGTTGGCATGTGCTATCAAAGGCGTGTATGCATCGGTCTATTATAAAGATTCGAAAGCCTATATGACGGCTACTTCCAACGTGATTGACCAAGAGAAAATGGCTGTCATACTACAGGAAGTGGTGGGCAAGACCTATGGCGATAAATACTATCCGACCTTTAGCGGTGTGCTCCGATCACTCAACTATTACCCGATAGGCGATGAGACAGCCGAGGAAGGTATTGCTTCGCTCGCCCTTGGGCTCGGTAAATATATTGTTGATGGAGGGCAGACGCTGCGCGTTTCGCCCTATCATCCCAATCAGGTGTTGCAAACCTCAGAGATGGAAACGGCACTCCGTGAGACCCAGACACGCTTCTATGCACTCGATATGAGTAGGGTGGGCGATGATTTCCAAGTGGATGATGGCTTCAATATCAAGAATCTGAGAGTGAAAGAAGCCGATAAGGATGGGGCGCTCACCGGTATTGCTTCCACCTTCGATCCCTACGATCAAGTGATTCGCGACGGCATCTACGAAGGTGGACGAAAGATTATTTCCTTCTGTGGCGTACTCCAACACGGGGTATTCCCACTGCCAGAAATATTGCAGATGTCGGAGCGCTTCGGTGCCGACGAAATGCGCCGCCCGGTGGAAATAGAGTTTGCTTGCAATCTGGAGAATGGCGAACAAGGCAAGATGAACGGCAATTTCTATCTGTTGCAGATACGACCTATTGTCGATTCCAAGCAGGTGCTCGATGCCGACCTCGATGCCATCAGCGATGAGAAATGCTTGTTGCGATCAGCCAACTCGTTGGGACATGGCATCTCGGAAGATGTCACCGATGTGGTATATGTCAAGACCAGCGATGATTTTACAGCTTCTGAGAATCCGTATATCGCCGACGAGATTGAACAAATCAACAGACGATTCCTCAACGAGGGACACAACTACGTACTGGTAGGACCGGGACGATGGGGATCAAGCGACTATTGGTTGGGCATTCCCGTCAAGTGGCCGCACATCTCTGCAGCACGCGTTATCGTGGAAGAGGGGCTTAAAAACTATCATGTCGATCCCTCGCAAGGCACTCACTTCTTTCAGAATCTCACCTCCTTTGGCGTGGGTTACTTCACCATCAATACCTATACGGGCGATGGCGTATTTCAGAAAGAGGTGCTCGACAGTATGCCTGCCGTGGAAGAGACGCCACATGTGCGCCATGTGCGCTTCGACAAGCCGTTGAAAATCATGATGGACGGCAAGAAGCAGAAGGGTGTTGTACTTCTGCCCGATGCCGAACAGTAAACGGAAATAGGTTGTGGGAGGGGGTGACCGACTTTACTGTCCGCCCAAACGCGAGAAGTATTCTATCACCTCTTCCCATGTCTTGAAGGTGTCGCTGCCGTATTCCAATAGCGTTGTCATGGTGTCGGGAGTTTTCTCGCGAGCTATCAGATAGTCGCCATAGAGCAGATGGCGCTGGTTGGTGAATACGGTGTGACCCCAGGCAGGAACACCCACATACTGCGTCAGCCAGTCGGTAGTGACGGCATACTCGGCAGCATCGCTACTGGGCGATGGTGCTACGAAATATACCTGATAGTGCTCAATGAGCATGCGGATAGCTTTTGCCATCGAACTCGTTGGTTTGTTGTAACTGTCGGCAAGAGTCTCAGCACCTATATATATAATAGGTCGTTCGCGTTGCTCCTGACTGTCGTCAATCCAACGGATGACAGGCAGCACGGAGTGCATAAACGATTTGTCGTTCATGCGGTGCTCACCATGGAAATGCAATGCCTGGCGATAGTGATCATGGAAGTCGGCATAACCATCTACGGTTGTGTCTTCATCGCCAAACAGTCCATAGACCAGTGATTGCTCATCGTCGGCCACTCCCTCAAAACAGTGTTCACAGAAGTCTTTATACTCTTTAGCCAATGCCTTGGTCACGATAAACTCCTGCACTCCGTCCTGTCGGGGGTTCTGAAAAGTCTGTGCCCCGATCATACCGTGGCTCTTCATCGTGTCGCCCATCTGTAGGGCTGGGTTCACACAGATTCGAGCATAGCCATAGAGACGCTCGGCATACATGCCACCCATCGATGTGCCGATAATCAGATGAGGCTGCTCCTTCTGACAGATGTCCTGTAGCAAGGCGATGGCTTCATCGGGATGCAAAGGCAGATCGGGTGCAATCACATGAGCGTTAGGCATCACTTCGCGAAGGCGTGCCACAGTGCCCGACTGTCCGCTTGAAGCAAAGCCATGAACATAGAGTACGGTCTTTCCCGACATCAGTTCGGGATATTGTTGTATGTAAGGATTTTCCATTGAAGTGAAATTTTTTGCAAAGTTACTGATTATTTGCGAAATATTTCGTAACTTTGAACCCAAATATGACTAACAAATCGTAACATGAGAAAAGTATTACTACTATTGACGACATGGGTGGCTGCTATGACCGTTTCTGCTCAGACCCTGCGCAACCCAATCATTCCGGGTTATCATCCCGACCCAAGTATCTGTCGTGTCAACAACGACTTCTATCTTGTCAACTCCTCATTCCATTATTTTCCCGGTGTGCCTATCTTCCATTCCACTGATTTGGTCAATTGGAAGCAGATTGGCAATGTGCTCGACCGTTCTTCACAACTGAATCTGAAGGGTGCATCGTCATGGTTGGGCATCTATGCACCTACCATTCGCTATCACGAAGGTGTGTATTATATGATCACCACCAATGTGGGTAATGGCGGCAACTTCATGGTAACAGCCAAGGATCCAAAGGGACCATGGAGCGAACCGATATGGCTTGAGCAACAAGGCATCGATCCGTCGCTATGGTTTGAAGATGGCAAATGCTATATGATGTCTAATCCCGACAATACCATCATGCTGTGTGAGATAGACCCTGCAACGGGCAAAAAACTCACCGAGAGCCGCCCACTGTGGCGAGGCACTGGTGGACGCTATCCAGAAGGACCACACATTTATAAGAAAGATGGTTATTACTACCTGCTCATCTCTGAGGGAGGCACTGAATTGGCGCACCATCTGACCATAGCACGCAGTAAAGATATCTATGGCCCCTACGAGTCGAATCCCGCCAATCCGATTCTCACCAACTGCAACATGAAGGGACAGTCGATGCAAATACAAGGCACCGGACATGGCGATTTCGTTCAGGCTGCCGACGGAAGCTGGTGGATTACCTTCTTGGCATACCGCAATTTCGGCGGTTCATACCATCATCTGGGCAGAGAAACCTATCTTGCACCCGTTGAATGGAAGGAGGGTGAATGGCCTGTGGTCAATGGTGGTAACCCTATCGATACACTCATGCAGGTGCCGGCGCTCTTTGGCACACTTGCCGACAGCGTGAAGAGTCAGCATGACATCAATCCCAAAGACCCACAATGGGTGTATATCCAGAATCCCATCGCCGACAACTATCGCTTTGCCAAAGGTGGTGTCACACTGAAAGCGTCAGCCTGTACGCTGACGGAGAACAGTCTGCCGACATTCATCGGACGCCGACAGGAAAGCAACACCATGATTATGGAGACCGAGATTGATGTGGCTTCGCTGGATAAAGGATGTGAGGCTGGCATCACGGTCTATCAGATCCATGACGGACACTTCGACCTTGCCCTCGTCAAAGACGACAAGGGTGGGGTGGAAGTACAAACTGCCTATACCGTCAAGACACTCCATCAGGCGCAGAAGGCAATGCTGGCAAAAGCCAAGAAGGTGCGTTTGCGTATCACTGCCGTTTCCGATCACTATGTGTTTGAATATGCTGCCGACGGTGCACCGTTTACAGCGCTGTCCCGTCAGGCCTGTTCGTTGGTCAGCACCGAAGTGGTGGGTGGCTTCACCGGAGTTGTCGTTGGCATGTATGCCCAAGGCAAAGGCGCTGCCCGTTTCAATTATTTCGACTATATAGAAAACTAATCATCAACAAATATATTCACTAAACACGTAACACGATGAAGAAGTACTTAGCAGAAATGGTAGGCACATTCGTGCTGACCTTCTTAGGCTGCGGTGCAGCAGTTAGTTTGAATTGTGGTGTCGATACGGCATCAGTAGTGGGAACGGCTATGGCTTTCGGTATCTCGGTCATTGCCATGGCATATACCATCGGCGGCATTTCCGGTTGCCACATCAATCCTGCTATTACGCTGGGTGTATTCCTCAGTGGACGCATGAATGGCAAGGATGCCGGCATGTATATGGTGTTTCAGACCATTGGAGCCATCATAGCTGCTGCAGTACTATCACTTCTGGTATGGACCGACCCCAGTTTGGTGGAAGGCACGGCAACTGGCGCAAACGCATGTGCTTCTAATAATGTGTTCAACGGATTGTTGGCAGAGGTGTTGCTCACCTTCCTTTTCGTCCTCGTGGTGTTGGGTGCTACCAGCAAGACCAATGGTGCTACCAACAATTTTGCTGGTCTTGCCATCGGTTTGTCGCTCATCCTCATCCATCT
>OQVU01000212.1_pt1 | contig 19837 bp, 18 predicted proteins | sample 1691611 | NCBI WGS metagenome assembly OQVU01 (sample SAMN03418272, study PRJEB22391) | human gut metagenome | biome: human-gut; feature: organic feature; material: feces | host: Homo sapiens | place: Tanzania | collected 2013-01
GGAATTTCCGCCGCGCATCGCGTATATAATCAAATTTTCCACATGGAGGGTAAATACCATGAAGAAACTGCTTGCAATCATTCTTGCAGCACTGATGCTCGTTCCCATGCTTGCCGCATGTGACCGGAGCGGAACGCAGAAGGGCGACTACAAAGTCGCAATGATCACCGACTACGGCGACATCACCGACCAGTCTTTCAACCAGACCACCTATGAAGCCTGCAAGGAATACTGTGATGCAAACAAAATTGACTTCCAGTACTTCAAACCCGCAGGCGACTCCACCGAAGAGCGCGTTGCAAAAGTTGAAGAAGCCATCGACGGCGGTTACAACATCATCGTTATGCCCGGCTTTGCTTTTGCGGGAACCCTTTATCAGGTTCAGGACAAGGAAGAGTACAAGGATGTTAAGTTCATCGCTCTCGATGTTTCCGAATACGACCTTTTCGACTGCTTCTATAAGCATGACGAAACCGGCGCAAGAGCCGGTCTCATCGATGAGAACAACAAGGAACACATCAGCGAGAACGTATACTGCGCAGTTTACAAAGAGGAACTCTGCGGCTATATGGCAGGTTATGCAGCGGTTAAGCTCGGCTATACCCACCTCGGCTTCCTCGGCGGCATGGCAGTTCCCGCTGTTATCCGCTACGGCTACGGTTTCGTTCAGGGCTGCAACGACGCAGGCAAAGCAATGAACGATGAAGTCACCGTTGAATATGTTTACGGCAACAAGTTCGCAGGCACTCCCGAAATCACCGCTTATATGGACACCTGGTATCAGGAAAAGGGCGTTCAGGTTGTGTTCGCATGCGGCGGCGGCATCTACACCTCCGCAACCGAAGCTGCAAAGAAGGCAAACGGCAAGGTTATCGGCGTTGACACCGACCAGGCAGTAACCATCAACAAGCTCGGCACCGAAGGCATGACCGTTACCTCCGCAATGAAGGGTCTCGGCGCAACCGTCAAGGCAACCCTCAAGGACGTTATCGAAAACGGCAATTGGGCTAACTACGGCGGCAAGATCGCAACCCTCGGCCTCGTATCCGGCGACGATCCCGAACTTAACTACGTTCAGATCCCCATGGAATCCACTCAGTGGACGGACAACTTCACAAAGGACGACTATAAAGCCCTTGTAAAGAGCATGTTCGACGGCACCGTTAAAGTATCCGACGATACTTCCGCAATGCCCGCACACAACATCATCGTAAACGAATACGACAACATTATGTAACAATCGGCAGTCATCGCCGTGAACGGAATTCGTTCATCGATTCGGTTCACAAGTTTACGGCAGCATGAACCCCGGCCGGACAGGCGAAAGCCTGTCCGGTTTTTTATGCTTATTTTGCTCTTTCCCCGTTTCCCTTTCGCATTTTTGTTTGTTTTTCGCATTGAATAAGTGCGCATAGTGTGATATACTTAAAAAAGTCCTGATTAAAATCTTTGCGGGAGGAGAACCTTTTTTATGGAAAACCGAAGCGGCGAAACAAATAATCCTCAAAATTCCGCCGAAAATGCGTTTGATTACGCGGCAGCCGATATAACGAATGAGCTGCCCCGGGGCGATATGCTTCAAGACCCGGCAGGCGAACCGTTTCAATCGACTTTTGAAGAAGAAAAACCGAAAAAGCTTAACTTTTTCACTAAAATCGGGCGCATGGATCCTCAAAAACGCGCCGTGCTTTTGGTGCGCATATTCATCGTAATTGCTTTCTCCGTTCTGTTCGCTGTGTACTGTGTCAAAAACCGTGCAAATTTCGAAATCGACAGTCTTGCGGTTTCGGCAGTGTCGCTTGCCGTTTTTACCGCAGTGCTCATTGCGGCTGTCCCGCAGATCATCAAAGTTTTCAGCGGGGACGACGCTCAGCTTGCGCCGTCCGGCATCGAAAAGGCAAACGGAAAAACCTTCCTGAAAATTGTTCTTGCCGCATTCGTTCTTCGTGCAGCACTGACAATATTCGGAATGATCGTTTTTTACTGTCTTAATCCTAAGTTTCAGGGCAGTTTGCTCAACCTTTGGCAAACTGCATGGACAAAAGTCAACACGGACGCCCCGCATTACTGCAGCATAGCCGAAAACTGGTATGCTTCAACCGGCGAAGACCGCTTGCTTATCGTGTTTTTTCCGATGCTTCCGCTGCTTATGCGCGGGCTCAACCTGTTGACTCACAACAGCTTTGTTTCCGCGCAAATAATCAACACGCTCGCCTCCTGCTCGGCGGCAGGCGTTCTGTATCTCACGCTTCGTCCTCTGCTCGGTGAAAAAAAGGCACGCCTTGCGCCCTTCATCTGGCTGCTGCTGCCCGGCTCGATTTTCCTGAATTCGGGAATGACGGAGCCGCTGTTCATGCTTTTCACCGTGCTTTGCTTCTATGCGCTGCAAAAAAAGAAATACCTTGCGGCGGGCATAGCCGCGGCATGTGCCGGATTCACCCGTTCGCCGGGCGTGCTGCTTGCCGTTCCTCTCGCGATTGAGGGCATCGGGTACTGTGTCCGCAGAGCCCGCAGCGGAAAAAAGGTCGGTTCGGCGATTGCGGAAATTGTGCTTTCGCTTGTTATATCGACTTTCGGCACGCTTGCCTATCTTTACATAAACAAGGTCGTTGCGGGCGACTGGTTTATGTTCTCCGTGTACCAAAAATCCAACTGGAGTCAGGGTCTCGGCTTTTTCTTTGATACGGCACGCTACATGTATCAAAGGGCAATCGGTGATTTGAAGGCTGCATTGGGTACGGGAGCGTTTAACGGAACGAACATCACATCCGTGTTTGTGCTCTTCCTGCCGACGGTCGCACTGATTGTGCTGACTCCGCTGCTGATTCTTCGCCGCGCCCGCAAGCTCCCCGCCGCATACACACTGCATTTTCTCGCCTATTTCGCGCTTGCAATGGGCTGCACGTGGCTGCTTTCCGCAATGCGCTATCTGAGCGTTGTTCCCGCAATTATCGCTGCAATTGCAATGAGCTGCAAGTCGGAAGAAAGAACCGCTGCAATTTTTACAGTCTCTGCGATTGCATATGCCGGCTATATATTCATGTATATGCGCGTGTTGAGTGTGTTTTAAAAACGGGCTGCGGCACCGATTGCCGCGTTAATTTCACAATTTTCCGCGTTTTTCTTTAATTGTCCTGCCTCGGGACGGTTGAAAAAAAGTCCGTATTGGTATAAAATACGATATGGGCAATATCGTTCGCGGAATCCGCCGCACCTGCGATTTGCCCGCAAAATCAACTTTCGGCGGAAAAAACTTTGTTCGGATACATAAAGCCAAACATTCCGGAGCTTCGGGTCCGCGAAAAAGCGCGCTATGATGCATGGTACTGCGGATTATGCCGCCGTCTCGGGGCGCGGTACGGAACGGCAGCCCGTGCGCTGCTGAGCTTTGACTGCACCTTCCTTGCGCTGCTCGCTGCCTCCGTCAGCGGCGAAGATTCGCCTGAAGATTTGCTGCGCTGCCCGTTCAAGCCCTTCGGCAAAAAGCGGGCAATGCTCGGTTCGCCTTCCGCCGCCCTCGATTTTGCAGCCGATGTCTGCGTTATTCTTTCCGAATTCAAGCTTTCGGACGATATTGCGGACGGAAAGCCGCTGCGAATTGCCGCAAAACTCCCCCTGCTTTGCGCATTCAAAAAAGCACGTTTGCGCCGGCCGGAAGTTTATGCAGCGGTAAAAAAACACATGCGGGAGCTTGCCTCCGTTGAAGCACCCTATCGCGGCAGTCGGGCTTTTCCCCGCCGCAAAGCCGCAAAGAACGATTCAGCGGCGGAACTGCGTTCGCCGGATCTTCCCGCCAATATTTTCGGGGAAATGCTGCGCGATGTGCTTGCGTCGGCACCCGTTCCCCAAAAGGAAATCCCCGCGCTGAAGGAAACCGGTTTTTTTATCGGAAGGTTCATCTACCTTTGCGATGCATGGGACGATCGCGAAAGCGACAAAAAGCATTCGCTTTTCAACCCGTTCAATATCTGCGGCTGCACCCGCGATGATGCAGAATTTATTATTAATATCTCGATAAATTCTGCAATTTCGGCATATAATTTGTTGAGCACCGGTCGCGACAGGGCGATTCTCGACAACATTCTGTTCCAAGGGCTTTTTGCCGTTTCCGATGCCGTTTTCGCAAAGGAAAAACAGCCGCTGCCGAACGACGGCATTACGACGGCGGCGCACAAAGCCTGATTTTTTCTGCCTGTATATTAGAAAGGACGAACCCGTGAACCCATATGAGGTGCTCGGCGTTTCGGAAACCGCCACCGATGAGCAGGTCCGTTCCGCCTACATTAAATTAGTTAAAAAATATCATCCCGATCGCTATCAGGACAGTGACCTGAAGGATCTTGCAAACGACAAGCTGAAGCAGGTCAACGAGGCGTATGACACAATAACAAACATGCGCAAAAACGGCTCCGCTTCCCAAAACACTTATTCCGGCAGCGGATTCGGAGGTTATTCGGGCAGCAGCTCCCGCGCTTCCTCCGGCGGTTATTCCGGAAATTACGGCAGTGGTTATTCCGGCAATTTTTCGGCTGAATTCGCGCGTGTGCGGCAATGCATAAACACAAGTTCTCTGTATGAAGCGCAGGCAATACTGGACGGCATACCGCTGCACAATGCGGAATGGCATTATCTTTATGGTATTGTCTGTTTCCGCGGCGGCGACTACTCCTCCGCCCGCAATTATCTTGACAGAGCCGTTTCGATGGAACCCGGCAATGCGGAATACCGCCGCGCAAGGGATTCCCTGAACGCACGAAGCACGCGGAGCTACCACACCTATGACAACGGCGATACGGGAGCAACCGTGAACACGGCATGCAACTGCTGTTCGACTTTGCTTTGTGCGGATTCCTGCTGCGAATGCATGGGCGGAGATCTGATTCCCTGCTGCTGATTTTCTGCTTTTTCAGCCGCTTTTGGGGCTTTGCAATTGCTTTATAAACATGAAAAAAATTTCTGCAACAACAAAACTGACCCTTTCCGCCATGAGCACCGCGCTCAGCGTTGTGTTTCTTTATGCGGCATCCGTCATTCCGACGGCAAAGCTTGCGCTGTGTTTTTTGACATCGCTCATGCCGTGGATACCCCTCAGGGAACGCGGCGGGTTCGTCTACGCATTGTTGAGCTATGCGGCAACGGGCGCGATATGTTTTTTTCTGATTCCGAACAAGCTGTATTTTGCAGCGTACATCCTGTTTTTCGGCTGCTACGGAATGATTAAGCTCGGCATAGACAGCGTTATCCGCGACAAGCTTGTTGCCTTTGCCGCAAAGCTTATCCTCTGCAACGGCCTTGCTGCACTTGTGATATTCGGCGCAGGCAAGCTGTTCAGTCTTGACATAATCGCTCAGCTGCCGAATTATCCGTTGTACATTATTATTCCTGCGATTGAGATTTTCTTTATCGCATACGAACTTGTTTTCACGCTTTGCGTACGCGTTTTTGATGACAGGCTCCGCAACGTTATCATCACCCGCCGCTGAAGCGCCCGACACCGTTTAAACTTAAACCGCAAAAGGAGAAAAACAATGAAAAAAACCTTCCGCAATGTTATAATTTTTGCACTTGCGCTCTGTTTCGTGTCTGCTGTGCTGAGCCTTTGCGCCTGCAAAAAAACTCCGCAGACGATCGAAACCGACTATTGCGCCTATTCCGAGATTCCTGCCGATTACACACCCGAGCAGGCTGAGGCGGACGGCTGCCTTGTTGTTTACCAAAGCCAAGGAACCATCAAAAATTCAACCGTCATGACCGACTTTGCAAAAGCAACAAAAAAGGGCAGCCCTGCACTTCTGCGCGTTGCAACTTACTATGAAAAAGTTGTCACCGGCGGTGACCCGGAGCTTGTTGTTGTCGATATTGAATACAAGGACGGCATTTATCGCACGCATTACGAACAGATAAACGAGGACGGCACAAAAGAGGCATTTGACGACAAATATAAATATCTCGTTGCCATTGACCGCGTAAGAGGCACTTCAACGCAGGTTTTCAGCTCCGGCTATATGCTCACAAACGATGAGGATGTTACCTATGCCGACTATGCGTCAAGCTTGTCACGCGATCCCTCCGAATGGATCGATGCCTATATCATCTACCTTCTGACCGCAGTTATGTAAGGTTCAACTGAATTAAAAAAACTTTGAAAGGGGTGAATCGAATGCATTTGCAGGAATCCGGCGAAATGTATCTTGAGACCATTCTTGTGCTTTCCCGCAGGTTGAACAAGGTTCGCAGCGTTGACGTTGCGGAAGAAATGGGCTATTCAAAGCCCAGCGTCAGCCGTGCCGTGGGTATATTGAAGAAAAACGGCTATATCATCATGGATGGTTCCGGACATCTTTATCTCACGGATGAAGGGCGTTCGGTCGCCGAAAAAACATTCGAACGTCACCGTGTTTTAACAAAAGTATTCACAAAGCTCGGTGTTTCCGCCGGAATTGCCGCAGAGGATGCCTGCAAAATCGAGCATGTTATTTCCGATGAAACTTTTGAGGCAATTAAACGCTTTGTCGCCGAACACAGCGATTGACTTTTCGCTTTCGGCACCGCGCCCGACAAATAACCCTTCCGCCGAACGTTTGACGGAAGGGTTTTGTTTGCATTTGTTCACTTTGTTTCGGCATAATCCTGTTCCGGCAAAAGCCCTTTCGGTTCAAACTGCCGCAACTCCAACCGATAGGAAAACCCTTTTTCCGTCGGCTTATACGGCACGAATCCCACCGACTCAAAGCAGCGTTTCGAACAGATGTTCCACGAATAAATCTCCTGAACTAAAAGCTCCGAAATGCTGTTCCGCTTCGCCCTTGCCGCAAGAAAGCTTACAACAGCCCTGCCTATGCCGCGCCCGCGATACTCTGCCGCGCCGATCACAATCGGCATATCCTGCACGGAAAACGTAACATCCCCCACAGGGCGAAACTCACCGTTTTCCTTTGCTTCAATAAAATACAGCTCACCGTGAACGTTCAAATAATCATACATCCTGTGCAGTTTTTCCGAAGTATACGGTTCACGAACGCCGTCAACAAGGAACACGAGTTCCGGGTCCGAATACCATTCAAGTGCAAAATCGCATTCGCCCGCGTACCTCCGCAGTCTGAGTTCGGGCGTTATATCAAGAATTCGTTCGTCCGCACCGCTTTGCATCATTTTCAAGCCCTCCTTCTTGGCTTTCTCTGTTTCATTATACATTCGCCGCCCCGCAAAAGCAAGCAAATCGGGCGAACAGCTTTTGCCGTCCGCCCGAAAAGTTCATGCTTGATTGCCGTTTTTCAGTTTAAGCCCGCTGTCTGCGGTTTAATTCTCATCATGAACAAACGTTCGATCCTTGATATGCATCTCGGCAATGTTGTTTCCGTCGCTGTCAATGCAGCGGAAAACAAGCCTCACAAGCGGTGTTCCCGTTTCGGATGCAATCTCGTCCGCATATCGCTGAAGTGCCGCTGTGATATCGGCCTGACTGTATTTGCTTTCGAACTCCTGACTGTCAACGGCCTTGTTGTATTTGAATTCAAACACAATGTCGCTCTCTTCGGCATGGCATCCGTTCCACTTTGCATCCTCCTCCATAAACGTGCTTAATTCCGCATTCAACCGCTCCGCATTCTCGCTGCAATATTTCACGGCGGCTTTTACCGCATATTCGGCTTCGTCCGTGTCATCGATAATTGTAATCGTTCCGGCGGAGGATTTGTAGTTTTTGTCAATTATGTGGTCATACAGCACATTATCGTCATTATCGATGAATCTGATAATCAGCCTTACGCTGTCGTCCCCAACGGTTTCCGTAAGGTTCTTGAACAGGGTATTGTTGTACAGATCATCGGTGCGAACGTATTCCTCCCAAACCTCCTGCGTCCACTTGGAAGCCACAGACGAATCGAACGACATAACACGAACAAGGTCGCGCCCCTCCGCTTTGTAGCATTCAATTGTTGTTTCATCATATTCCAAGCCCGTCGGCAATGTTTCAATGCTTTCGGAGAGGTCCTTATTCATAAGCTCGGCGTATTCGCTTACCTTTTTTGCAATCGGGTCTTCGTTTTTTTCGGCAGAGTCCTTGCAGGCGCAGATTGAAACCGCAAGGAGCAAAATCAAAATCGCAGAAATAATCCTTTTCATGTTTTTCATGTTTGTTATCATCGCTTTCGCAGTGTCGAAAGCTTCCTTTCTTTCTTTTTTGCGGAGAGTTGTTTCGTAAATTGTTTCGCTGAATCTTTCAAAATAAATCGGCACGGAAGCAAACTCTTTTTTATTTGCGCCTGCCTCCGTGCCGAAAGTTCAACCGGGTTAATTATCGCATTTTGCTGTAACGTATCAGCCGTTATCGCCGGGAACAATAACGGGAATGTCCTCTCCGACGGAGTCGTCGGATTCGGCATTCATGAATTCCTCATAAGAAACAGCGACAAGCTCCATTTCTTCGGAATCGCCCTCTTCAAGGAAATATGCCTCAGTGACAATGACACTTGTTGCGGTTGAAATCAATTCAAGGAATTCATCATCAAAGCAGTCAAGGAAATCGGAACCGCCGGATTCCTGAATGCGCATGATGCCGAGTTCGCGGGCGGAAATGTTCGGATCGTCAACAGGGGTGAAGGTGATTTCACGATACACAGCGTACGGATTATAATCCGGATCTGAGGCATCGAGAGCTACGGGCTGAAGTTCAAAGTTCGGCTCTTGGCCGGGTTCTGCGGCTGCGTTCGACTTTGTGCCGAAACCTACACATAGCAGCATTGCTGCCATCATAACGAAACATATGATTCTCTTCATGTTACACTCCTTGTTCTGAATATTTTTGCGGTACCACAGTTAGTATTATACAGCAAATATTGGTATCTGTCAAGTACTATATCATATCCAGTTATAATATATTTTAGATTTTTCTTCCAAAGCAAAAATAAAAGAATCTGACATACGGCTTTCACCGCCTGCCCGATTCTTCTTTTGCCCGATGTTTTATCCAATCGAACATGCCCGCGTCGGTTTATTACCCTAATCCGAAAAATCGACAATCATATTCGAATTATTTGCACCAATCGGAATTGATTGAACCCGTTGGCCTTCGCTGTCCAAAAACATCAGGACAACGCCTGTATATGTGATTTCCGATGCATCGGCAATCTCCTGAGCGATCGGCCGGAACTCGGCAATGATGTTTTCCGTATCCGGAGCAAACCTCTGCTGAAACTCAGGATCGGATATTTTCTCGTCAAATCTGAACTCGATCACAAGAGCCGAATCGTCAACATAGCAGGCGGAGCATTGGGCGCCGCTGAAATAGTTTTTGTATTTTTCAATGATTTTTTCGCCGTTTTCCCTGCAATACTTATCGAGATGCGATTTCAGCACCTCTTGTTCGCTCGGGAACTGTTTTTCACAGCCGAAAGCAAAAACCGCAGCAAGAACCATCAAAACCGCCGCCGCAATGCAAAGCAGCCTCTTTTTCATCATGAACCTCCCAATATCAACATATTTGTGTTGTCACATTTGATATTATACCGAAAACATTTACATCCGTCAAGCCTTATCAAGCGTAAATTTTTCATTAATTTACCGTTTCGGAAAAAAGCTGCAAATTTGCACTTGTTTGTGAATATAAAAAAGGGTATAATGCAGACTGTGCAATGCGCAGTGCGCAGCCGCAAAAACAAAAAACAAAGGAGCGTCTATGGGTCTTTTGGAAATCGCACGCGATTTTGCCGTCGCGAACTGGGACAACGCCATTATGTGGGTTATCGGCGGGATCCTTATTTATCTTGCAATCAAAAAGGATATGGAACCCACTCTTCTTTTGCCGATGGGCTTCGGCGCGATCATTGTGAACCTGCCGGGTTCCGCAATTGCGGCGGACGGCGGAATCATCCGCATTCTTTACGACTGCGGCATTGCAAACGAGTTTTTCCCGCTGGTGCTTTTCATCGGCATCGGTGCAATGATCGACTTCGGCCCCGTGCTGACCAACCCGAAACTTATGCTTTTCGGTGCGGCGGCGCAATTCGGCATTTTTTTCACGCTCTGCATGGCAACCCTCTGCGGGTTCGGGCCGATGGAATCCGCTTCAATTGCGATAATCGGCGCGGCGGACGGCCCGACAAGCATTGTTGTTGCAAACCACCTCGGCATCAGCGCAAACAACCCGGGGCTTTTCAGTGCGATCGTTGTTGCGGCATATTCCTATATGGCTCTTGTTCCGATTATACAGCGACCCGTAATAAAACTTATCACAACCAAGCACGAGCGGCTTATCCGCATGGAATACGAACAGCGGGATGTTTCAAAGCTGACCCGAATTCTGTTCCCGATCGTTATCACATTTGTGGTCGGCATCGTTGCGCCGGGCGGTCTGCCGCTCATTGCCTGCCTGATGTTCGGAAATCTGCTTCGCGAATGCGGCGTTCTGAATGCACTTTCCGAAACGGCACAAAAGGTGCTTGCAAACCTTATCACTCTCTTCCTCGGGCTTTCCATTGCAGCCACGATGAGCGCGGACAAATTCCTGCGTCCGCAGACGCTGCTTGTTCTGGGGCTTGGCCTTGTTGCATTCGTGTTTGACACGGTCGGCGGCGTTTTCTTTGCAAAATTCATCAATCTGTTTGCAAAGAAAAAGATAAATCCAATGATCGGTGCGGCGGGCATTTCCGCTTTTCCGATGTCTGCAAGGGTCGTTCACAAGCTTGGGCAGGAAGAGGATAATCAGAATTTTCTGCTTATGCACGCTGTCGGCGCAAATGTTTCCGGTCAGATTGCGTCCGTCATTGCGGGCGGCTTGATTCTCAGCATCTTCGGTTCCATGCTCGGTTGACGGAAAGGAGCGAATATTATGACGTTATTCAGCACAAATTCACTCGTTATGAAGGGATTCTTTGATTTCAGCAAGGATGGTTTCGGCTTTGTCGATTCGCTTAAGGTCATGCTGCTCGGGCTTATCATCATCTTTGTTGTTACGGGCGTTTTGATTCTTTGCGTTGCCGCACTCAACAAAATGAGCGCAGGGAGCAAGCGTTCCGCAGACAAAAGGAACGCGGAAAAGAATAAGTAAAATATATTTCCTGTTATTCTTGCAGCATACATCAATTCAATCGGAATACTCTCCCCTTGTTCATGCGAAAAACTCCGCCGTTTATGCGGAGTTTTCATTTTGTTTTTATAATTGCTTTAATAATCTCGGTTTTAATTCGGTGCGGTTTCGCGGCAGGTTCAGCCCGGTGCCGCCCCAATTTCGGCGGATTTAACCGAAACTTTTGCAAGCCTGCCAATCCGCGCTCCGTTATGCAAACTCGAAAACGGAGCAGCCGCGCCGCCCCGTTTTCTGAAGGAGTCATCTGATTATGCAAAAAAGCACGGAACCCCGCCTCTTTTATCAGCCTTTTGCTTCATCACCGTTTTCGGAGGAGCTCCGGGCCGCACTCGAACCGTGCGACCCGAAAAAACCTCCGTTTTGGGGTTGAATAATGTCGATTTCGGTGATACAATCAATATAGGGTATAACGTAACGTTACAGTCAAGCCCTTTCAAAAAATTTTTTGGGCGCGCAATGTTTTCATGCCGAAAACATTCGGCCGCGGAAGGAGCCGCCGTGACAACAAAGGAATTTGCAAAGCTCTGCGGAGTTGAAAAGCGGACGCTGTTCTTTTATGATGAAATCGATTTGCTTAAGCCTGCGCGCATACTGCCCAACGGCTACCGTGAGTACGATTTTTCGCAATTGCCGCACATGGAATCCATCCGCCTGCTGCAATCGGCGGGGCTGAATCTTCGTGAAATCAAATCCATGCTGCTCTGCGAAAGCGGACATAATATCGACATTGTGAACGATTGCCGTCAGCGCGTCATGCAGCAAATGGCGGATATGCAGGCGGGACTCTGCTATATTGAGCGGAGAGTTGCCCTGCGCAAAAGCTATCTTGAACACGCGCCGGGCGAGATTTTTACGGAAAATGCGCCCGCACTGCCAATCTCCGCAATAACAGCCGATAATGCCGGCAGCAATCAGTCCCTCGGCATAAGCTACTTCTCCCTCGGGCATTATCTCGGGGTTGAAGAGGATGCCGAAGCCCTTCATCCGCGCCGTTTTTTTAAGCATTGCCGTTCGGAAACCGCCAATGCGTTCCTTCCCGCCGGGCAATATGCCTGCATGTTCCTGCACGAGGCGGACAATGAGCAGATTTTTTATCTCTCGCCGTGGGTAAAACGCTTTGTTGAGCTTGCGGAAGCAAAGGGTCTTTCCGTTGAACGCACGGTCTATGTTGAAGATTTGCCCGCCTGGCTGGTTGACGAACGCAGCAGCATGATTCTGCGTTTTGCGGCACGCATTGCGTCTTAGTCTGCAAAATATATCTTTGTGCGTAATACTTAATTTAAAGTAATTTATAAAATGAGGTTATAATCATGAAATCCGAATTCAAAAAGATTGCAATTATCTGTGCGAGCGAGCGTGAGCTTGCTCCGTTTCTTCCGTTGATTGAAAACCCGACAATTTCCGAACGGGCAATGCTGCGCATTCACGAGGGCAGGCTGAACGGGTTTGAAGTCGCGGCGGTTTATTGCGGCGTTTGCAAAGTTAATGCCGCCGCAGCCGCACAAATCATGATAGATTGTTACGGTGCGGATACCGTCATCAGCGCGGGAGCCTCCGGCGGAATGGCGGAAGAGCTTCAACTGTTCGACACCGTTGTTGCAGCCGAAGCCTGCTATCACGATGTTCACGAACGTATTTTGACCGATTATCACCCGTTTATGAAAACACAGTTCTTCCCCGCCTCATCGGAGCTTGTTTCGGCAGCTAAAGCCGCAGCAAAACCCCTTGCCGAACGCGGACAGCGGATATTTTTCGGGCGCACCGCAACAGGTGAAGCGTTTATTGCCGACGAGGGACGTGCGGATATTAATTCCCGCCTTGCACCGCTTGCGGTTGATATGGAATCCGCTGCAATTGCTCATGTCTGCTGTTTGAACGGCGTTCGCTTCATCGCGGTGCGCTGCATCACGGACACCGCAAAACACAGCGGCGTCGGCACATTTGAAGAAAACTGTTCCCGCGCTTCCGAAATTGCAAAGGATTTTGTTTGCGCAATGCTTAATGAGCTGTAATCAAAAGCTTTAGACCGCATGGGATTCGGAAAAGAGCCTGCTTTTTCGGCAGGCTCTTTAGTCTATGGTGTAGGAGGCATGAAGAAATATATTTTAAAATCAGTTTTTCTCTCTGACTGAGCCGGTGTTCGTTGTGTTCGGCTCGGAACTCGGCTCATCGCTCACCGTCGGCTCATCGCTCATCGTCGGTGTGTTCGGAGCCGCTGTATTTTTTTGTCCGTTCGGATCGTTCGGAATCGCTGCATCCGCACCGCCCGCCTCGGCGCTGCAAATTATAATCGCCTGCGCCTCGTTTTTTTCGTTCAATCGAACTGTCACAATGCTGCCGACCGCAAGTTTGTCCGCCGAAACGAATCCCGTGCCGCTCACAATATATGCACCCTCTGCAACGGTGAATTCAATCGCCGCTTCGCCGTTTTCGGTGAAACTTATTTTGCTGCCGCCCGGGTTCATGCCCGAACCGGGATTCCCTTCCGGAGGATTGCCTTCGGGAGGATTGCCTTCGGGGGGATTGCCTTCGGGAGGATTGCCTTCACTCTGTTTGCCTGTATCGTTCCTATCGTTTGTATTTGTATCTTTCGCGCCGCTGTCGGCCGGTTCGGCGCCGTCATTATCCGAAATTTTACCGTTGTTGTTCGGTGCGGCCGGAGCCGAACCGTCACGGCGGGATCCGTCATTCATTCCGCCGGGAAATTGATTTTCGATGCTTTCAATCGTCCCCGGCTGCAAAGTGTACTTTCCGTCGGCAATAACGGTGATAATTCCCGAAACCGTCTTTTCCTCGGTTGATTTTGAGTCGCAGCCCGCAAAGCAAAGCATTGAAACCGCCGCAATCACCGCCGCCGTGAAAATGCACAGCACCCGCCGTCCGTGTTTTTTGTGTTCCTTTACCATTCGGTTCATCCTTTCCGTTTCCGTTTCCGTTATTCCTGCGGGAAAGCCCGTTTCGGTGCAAAAGCCGCTCTTCTCCGTCTCTGTTAATATTATATTGGTTATTTACAGCATTCGCAAGGCTTAATTTTGTCTATTTCCGCACGAATTGAATTTATCTTGCGGCATTGCCTCATTCTATATGGAAACAGCCTTGATTTTGCTGTATAATGTTTCAAATAAGGCACAATTCCGCCGCGCAGACGGATGCAGCCGCATTGTGCCGTCGGGATGCACCGCCTCCCGCAAAAGCTGAATGCAAAGGTGGAAGTGAAAATGAAGAAACTTTTGATATACATGAAAAAGTTCCGAAAGGAATGCATTCTGGCTCCGCTTTTCAAACTTTTGGAAGCAGCATTTGAGCTTTTTGTGCCGCTCATCGTTGCTGCAATTATTGACAACGGCATTGACGGCAAAAGCAAAAGCTTCATTATTAATATGGGGCTTTTGCTTCTGGCACTTGCGGCGGTCGGCCTGCTCTGTTCCGTAACGGCACAATTTTTCGCGGCAAAGGCTGCAATCGGCTTCTGCACCGACCTTCGCGCCGCTCTGCTGAAAAAAATCCAAAGTTTTTCCTACACCGTGCTTGATACTCTCGGCGTTTCCGGACTGATAACGCGCATGACAAGCGATATCAACCAGATTCAAACGGGCGTCAACCTTTCTCTGCGCCTGCTTCTGCGCTCCCCGTTTGTTGTTTTCGGTGCAATGGTAATGGCGTTCACAATCGACACACGCTGCGCACTCATTTTTGCGGGCGTTATAGTGCTGCTTTGCGCCGTTGTTTTTTCGATCATGCTGGCATCCATCCCGAAATACCGAAAAGTTCAGGCGGAGTTGGACAGCGTGACCGGCACCGTGCGCGAAAACCTTGTGGGCGTTCGTGTTTTGCGTGCCTTTTGCCGCGAGGAAGACCAACTTCGAACATTTGACAGTCGAAGCGGAAAGCTCCTCGGTCTTCAAATCAATGCGGGCAAACTCTCCGCGCTGATGAACCCGCTCACACTGATAATTATCAACGCCGCTGTTATAATTCTTTTGCAAAGCGGTGCAATTCGAGTTAATTCCGGCTCTCTGACTCAGGGGCAGGTCGTTGCGCTGTATAATCTTATGGCACAAATTCTTGTTGAACTGATAAAAATGGCCAATTTGTTCATAACCATCACAAAATCCCTCGCCTGTGCTGACAGAGTTGCGGCAGTCATGCAGCTTGACAGCGGCGCACACGGCGGCAATAAGCTGCCTGCGAACGGTTCGCCCTGCGGAAGCGTGGAATTTAAAAACGTATCGTTCGAATACAAAAACGCCGGAGCGGAAGCTCTGTTCGACATAAGCTTTTTTGCAAAACCCGGGCAGACCGTGGGCATTATCGGCGGCACCGGCAGCGGAAAAAGCACGCTTGTGAACCTTGTTCCGAATTTTTACAGCGCAACAAAGGGGCAGGTGCTTATTGACGGCGTGAATGCGGATGAATACGACCGCGCCGCACTGCTCTCCGCAGTTTCCGTTGTTCCTCAAAAAGCAGTGCTTTTCGAGGGCACGATTCGCAGCAATCTTTTAATGGGCAACCCGAATGCCTCCGAAGCGGAGCTTTTCGCAGCATTGGAAACCGCTCAGGCGGCGGAAATCGTCCGCACAAAGCCGAACGGCATTGATGAACCCGTTTTGCGCGGCGGCAGCAATTTTTCCGGCGGGCAAAAACAAAGGCTGTCCATTGCGCGCGCCCTTGTTCACGGCGGAAGAATTTTGATTCTTGACGACAGTGCTTCCGCTCTGGACTTTGCGACGGATGCAAAACTACGCGCCGCAATTCGAAAGCTTTCCCCCGCGCCGACGACCTTCATAGTGTCCCAACGCGCGGCCTCGGTCATGTTTGCGGATTTCATAATCGTTCTGGATGAAGGGCGCGCCGTCGGACAGGGCACGCATGAAGAGCTTTTGCGCAATTGCGCTGTTTATCGCGAGATTTATGCCTCTCAGTTCCCGGACGAAGCGGCAAAGCTTAGCATTCCGAACAACACACCCGAAGGAGATGCGGCAAAATGAGCAAAAACGGTTTAAACAAAAAAGGAAAATCTGCGCACTCAGAAGAATTACGTTTTACACTCGATTCAGCGGGACGCGGCACCGCTGCGGAGCTTTTGCGCCGGCTGAAACCTTATCGTTTTAAATTCGCGCTTTCACTCGGGCTATCGCTCGTGTATGTGTTTTTAACGCTTCTGATCCCCGTTCTCGCCGGAAAAATTATTGACTGCATCATCGGCGCGGGAAGGGTTGACTTTGCCGAGATCTCACCGTTTTTGCTGAAACTCGGTGCAGCTGCGGCGGGAGCCGCACTTTCTCAATGGCTTGTGAGCCTTTGCAACAACAGCATAACTTACGGCTGCGTTCGCAATATCCGTGCAGAAGCATTCCGCCGCATTCAAAAACTGCCCCTCGCCTATTTCGATTCGCACCCGGCGGGCGAAACCGTGAGCCGTATGCTCAGCGATGCCGATCAGCTTGCGGACGGGCTTTTGATGGGCTTTTCCCAATTGTTCACGGGGATTATGACCATTATCGGCACACTCGTGTTCATGCTCACCGTCAACCCGCTGATAACCCTCGTCGTTGTTGCCGTGACACCGCTTTCGCTTGCGGTCGCAAGCTTTATTTCCAAGCGAACCTACTCCATGTTCCGCAAACAAAGCGAGACCCGCGGGGAGCAAACTGCGCTGATCGATGAATTTATCGGCGAACAAAAGCTCATCCGTGCATTTTCATACGAAGCCCGCGCAGAAGAACGCTTTAATGCAGTTAACGAGAAGCTGCAAAAGTTTTCCCTCCGCGCCGTATTCTTTTCCTCTCTCACAAATCCGTGTACGCGCTTTGTGAACGCCGTTATCTATGCAGGGGTTGCCGTTTCCGGCGCATTCTCCGTGCTTGCGGGCGGGCTGACCGTCGGCGGACTTTCCGCTTTTTTAAGCTATGCCAACCAATACACAAAGCCGTTCAACGAAATTTCCGGAGTCATTACGGAATTGCAGGGCGCGTTTGCCTGTGCGGCGCGGCTGTTTGAGCTTATCAACACCCCTGCGGAAGTCGATGCCGCCGCTGCGCCGAACCCTGCTCAACGCAATGAAAAGGCTGAAAGCACCGGCAATATCAGCTTCCGCAATGTTTGTTTTTCCTACACGCCCGGCACGGAGCTGATCCGCGATTTTTCGCTTGAGGTAAAAAGCGGAATGCGCGTTGCAATCGTCGGCCCGACGGGCTGCGGCAAAACGACGCTTATTAACCTGCTCATGCGTTTCTATGACGTTAACTCAGGTGAAATTCTTATTGACGGAGTGGAAACCCGTTCCATGCCCCGCCATGAGCTGCGCAAAAAATTCGGCATGGTTCTTCAGGAAACATGGCTTCAGGCGGGAACCGTTCGGCAAAACATTGCAATGGGCAGGCCGCAGGCAGCGGAAAACGAAATCATCGCCGCCGCAAAGGCCTGTCACGCGCACGGGTTCATAATGCGTCTTCCGAAAGGTTACGACACCGTACTTGACGAAGCGGGCGGCAGCCTTTCCCAAGGGCAAAAGCAGCTCCTCTGCATTGCGCGCGTTATGCTTTTGAATCCCCCGATGCTGATTCTTGACGAGGCTACCTCTTCCATTGATACGCGCACGGAGCTTCTCGTTCAGGATGCTTTTGCAAAGCTTATGCACGGCCGAACAAGCTTTATCGTTGCGCACAGGCTTTCAACCGTTCGCGAAGCGGATATTATCCTTGTTATGCGCAGCGGGCGCATAGTCGAAAGCGGAACTCATGATGAATTGCTCCGCGCCGACGGTTTTTATAAAAAACTTTACGAGAGTCAGTTTGCCCGCTGAAAATGATTGTTCCGCTTTTTTGATTTTGATATTTTCGCCGCAGGCAGAATCATGTCTGCGGTGATTTTTCTTTTTGGCGTTTTAATATCCGTTGAAATATCTCTGTTGTGCAGTTGATATATTTTATTAATGCCTTGTTTTTTGTTGTCAAATATCGGGTATATGTGTTATACTGGGAAGGAGCAAGGACAGCGCATTTGATTTTCTCCGCGTAATTTCGTGTTTACCGCCGAACAATCTTTCGGTTGTCCGCTCACGGCATTGTTTTTCCCCCGCTCGACGATTTCATGACAGGAGGTTAAATCTTATGAAATCAAAACGCAAATTTCTCATTCCAGCCCTTGCCGTTGTGCTTACGGCGGCATTGGCAGTCGGCGTGTTCTTCTTTTACAAGGCCTTTAAAAAGCGCATAAATCCGGAAGACCAAATGATTCACAACACGCAGGAGCGCATTGAATATGCGCAGTCATGTTACAAAGAATTCAGCAAAAACCCGAACAAGACCTATACCGTTCTTGTCTCGCTCGACAGTGTTACAACGGAGGAGTTTACGCAGCTCTTCGCCGGCTGCAGTGGCTTCACTCAGGTATACGACTGTATAACCGAAGGCGTTGACGACCCGATGTACGGCGGTTATCTCGACTGTGAAGGCAAAACGGCGGCGCAGCTTGCCGCCGAGTGTTATGCGGACACCTACGACAGCATCTGTTCCGAGTTGGACAGTTATGATCAGCAGGCTGCGGAAATCCGGGAGTCTTATATGTATGATGAGACTGTCGAGCCTTTTGTTACGCAGCCCCCTGTTGACACATTCGGCAAGGATATAGACACATCCGATATTAAAGTCCCCGGAAGCTCCTACAGCAGCGATGACACAGACTTCCAGCTGGCAGAAGACTTGGCTGACTTGCAGGAATTCCATGATAACTTTGTCATGCTGAAACAAGCAATGGAGCAAGGCAGATATCGCATATACGGAGTTAAACTGACGCTGACCGGTGCGCAGGCTCAGGCACTGCTTCAATCGAACAAAGTCCGTTTGGTCGAGAAGCTGACGATTTTTCCTGAAAGCAGCCTCTCTCCGTTGGATCCCTCCGAGGAGAATTGGGATTAAGAATATGACTTTTCATATTTTTGCGGCAATCTATTGTTTATTGTCGTTCGCACGCAATTGCACTTTATCTATAGTGCGGCAGTCTGTTTGCGTCTAATGTGAAACCAAAGTGTCCGAATCGCCGCAGGCAGAATCATGTCTGCGGCGATTTTTTGAAGCACTTCTTTATGAATGCAAAACAACGGTTCCTTTGCATTCATAAAGAATCGGAATAATCAAAGCGGCTCATCCCGTTTGCATTTTTCAATGTATCGGGGCGAGCCGCTTTTTATGGTTTTTTTCGGATTTTGCTGCTAAGGCTTATTTTGCCTGTTTTGCCCTGCGAACCGCAAGAATTCTCTGCATTTCGTTATAAACGATCATATAGCCCTCGTCAACGCCCATGCCGGGTTTTGCAAGGATCTGAACGGGCTGGGTTGCCATTGCGCACTGGGTGCAAACCTGTGCGGAACGGTCGGTTTCGTTGCAGGTGCCGCCCTGGTATGCGCCGATGCCCTTTTCTTTGCAGTAAAGAACAGCCTCGATCGTGTTGTTGATGCCGCCGAGATCGGGAGTTTTTATCTGAACCATGTGACCCGCCTTGTTGTCGGCAAAGTACTTGATGTCCTCAAGAGTGTTGCACCATTCGTCCGCAACGATCTCAACGTTGATTCCGCGGTCGTCAAGTTCCTTGGTGATTGCTGCAAGCGCGCGCATCTGCTTTTCGCGGTCTTCAACATCCATGGGGCCTTCAATGCGGAGGTGGAAGGGCTTTGCGGCTTCTTCAAGGCGCGCCATGTAATCGGCCATTGCCTTGTAGTTATCGTTGCCGAATGCAGCACCGATCGTGCCG
>OQVU01000214.1_pt1 | contig 19721 bp, 14 predicted proteins | sample 1691611 | NCBI WGS metagenome assembly OQVU01 (sample SAMN03418272, study PRJEB22391) | human gut metagenome | biome: human-gut; feature: organic feature; material: feces | host: Homo sapiens | place: Tanzania | collected 2013-01
ATATCAAGTTTACTTGGATATTTTGCCGAGTGCAGCCTAATTTCTGCAAAGTTAGCACAAAATCAAGACAATGCAAAACAAAAGTCTCGTTTTTTGCTTCTCAGCACCTATATGTAAAGCTTTATCTTCATTATTGAAGTCGATAATATACAAAAGTCAGAAAAATAAGATGTTCTGTTTGCTATTTCCGAATAGTTTTAATAACTTTGCGATAAGTTTACATTAATATAATGGCGCCAGCAGACATCTGCTGATGACAACAGCCAACAACATACAAACAAGATTTCATCATGAACATCAACAATACGGAAGACGAAAAGCTCTTGAAGCAATACTATAGCAGATATGGTGGATATTGGAGATTTCCCGATATGCTCGACTATTGCTATTTGGTAAATCCTTATTTCAATCGTTCGGGCATCATCAAGGAGATGCAAGACTTCTTCCCTACCCTCGTTGCCGAATATCCTTCGGGCATGAATGTCAACTCTATGTTGGCAAGCGAATGCTGGAACGTAAAGCAAGAATTTATTATTCCTGGCAATGGTGCTGCGGAATTGATAAAACTGCTGATGGAGCATTTAGAGGGAAAAGTAGGCGTGGTAAGACCTACTTTCGAGGAATATCCTAACCGCATGCCTGCAGAACGAGTGGTAACTTTCGTGCCTCAGAATAGCGACTTCCGCTACGATGCTGACGATTTGATAGAATTCTTTGGCAATAGAAAACATCTTGCTCATCAATCCCGACAATCCTTCGGGCAACTTCATCCCTATGGAAGGCATCATCAAGTTGGCGCAATGGACTAAGGATAATGGCATAAAGTTTATCCTCGACGAGAGTTTCGTTGATTTCAGCGAGGGCTATGCTAACAATTCTTTCATCAGCAACCAGCTGCTCGAAACTTTCCCCAACGTATGTGTGATGAAATCTATCTCTAAGAGCTATGGTGTGCCGGGATTGCGCCTTGGCATTCTTTGTTTTGCCAACACCGAGATGATACAGCGCATGAAGAAGCAGGTGAGCATCTGGAACATCAATTCTTTCGCTGAATTCTTCATGCAAATCTATCCTAAGTATAGGGCTGACTACCAAAAGGCGTGCGACCAATTTATCGCTACTCGCAACGATTTTGAAAGGGAACTACAGCAAATTCCTTTCATCCATGTAATGCCGTCGCAAGCCAACTTCTTCTTCCTTGAGGTGTTGCCACCCTACAAGCCAAAGCAGCTTTGCGCTATTCTTCTCAAGAGATATAAAATCTTGGCAAGTGCTTGCTTAGCCAAAAAAGGCATTGAGCCCGACAAATATATGCGCATTGCCGTGAGAAGTCATAAAGACAACGAGAGATTTATAAAAGCATTAAAAGAACTGATATAATATGAAAATAATCACCGAACAGCAAATTCGCTCTCTTGCCATCACGCCTCGCCAATGTGTGGAGTGGATACATGAGAGTTTTGCCATGAAGCACGAGGCTCAACTTCCTGCAAAGATAAGTGTGCATCCTGCCGACTACGATTTCTTTACTTCTATGCCTTGCTTGCTTCCTGACAATGGTGGCGATATAAGATATTTCGGAATAAAAGAGGTGCATAGAATTGAGGGCGCAGTACCATCATTGGGTAGCGACATCATGCTCTATAATGCCAAGAATGGCGAACTGCTTGCATTGATGGATGGCGACTGGATAACCACCATGCGAACTGGTGCGGTGGCTGCAGCTTCGGCAAAAGCCTTGCGCAAGAGCAATGCTTCGGTTTATGGTTTTGTGGGCTTGGGCAATACTGCTCGCGCCTCTCTTCTCTGTATTCTTGAGGCTGAGCCTGAGAAGCAGTTCAAGGTGAAATTGCTAAGATACAAAAATCAGGCTGAGCAATTCATCGCACGCTTCAATGGCTATGCTAACGTAGAGTTCGAGATTGTTGACAGCATATCAGAACTTGCACAAACTGTTGATGTTTTCATTAGTTGCATAACGAGCGCTAACGGTCTTTTGGTTGAGGATGAGAAGATGTTCCAGCCTGGAGTAACCGTCATTCCTGTCCACATGCGTGGCTTGCAGAATTGCGACACCACATTCGACCGTGTATTTGGCGACGACACCGACCATGTAAAGGGATTCAAATATTTCTCTAAGTTCCGCGACTACAACGAGATTGGAGAAGTATTGTCGGGTCGCGACCCTGGCAGAAAGTCTGACGAGCAGCGTATTCTCGACTACAACTATGGTTTGGCTCTCCACGATATTGTGTTTGCTTCAAAACTCTACGAAGCGCTCATCAATACCGACACCATAAATATTCCTATTCACAAAGAGACTGACAAATTCTGGATTTAATAATCTACCATGGCACACATCAAAACTTCCAAAGGATTCCTGAAATACGAAAGTAGAATACCTTTCTTCGGTGACAAGGTATTAGACAAAGACCTGATGCTCGACAACATCAGGCTATTGGCAGCCTACCTCGACAAGATAGACATCAATTGGGGACCAGCCTTTGGTACGCTGATTGGTATTGTGCGCAACAACGATTTCCAACCTTGGAAACCTGTCTTCGACATCTATATTCTTAAGGAAGACGAAGAGCGCTTCAAGGATGTGTTGTGGCTACTAAAGGACGAGGGGTTCGAACTTATCCGTCATGAGCGCCGCGGACTCTACTATCTGTGTCGCAACGATCAGTATATTAAGTTCTTTGTGCTCCACAAGATTAGTAGCGACGTTCGTCATACTGGCGGCTCCGACTTCATCCATGAGAAATATCTGCAGAATACAGTGAAGTGGAACTTCATGGGCATTGAGATGAATGTGCCTGTAGATGTCGACGAATATTTGACGTTCCAATATGGTAATGACTGGACAACTCCTAAGCAGACGGTATTCTATTCCTCAAGCTTCTTCTCGAAACTTGCAAACTGGACAAAGACAAAGCTTCAAGACATCATGCCTGATGCCATTTACTATTATTGGCTGCTGATACACCGCAAAAAGGACTTCAAGAAGTTCAAACTGCGCAGCGAAAAGGCTGGATATAAATTGCCACAAAACTTCGAGCTGGCAAGCATGAAGCCTCGCCGATATAAGAAGGTGCTTACGGTTGGCGTCTACGATTTGCTACACAAAGGTCATGTGGAACTCTTCCGCCGTGCCAAGGGTTTGGGCGACTATCTCATCGTGGCTGCCCAAGATAGCGACTTCATTCTGAAATACAAACCTCAGGCCAAGGTCATGAACTCTACCGAGGAACGCAAATACATGATAAAGGCCATTCGCTATGTCGACGAGGTTATTACGTATACTGATGTCGACAAGATTGTGAAAGATGTAGACTTCGATGTCTTCGTTACTGGTCCCGACCAATGTCACGAAGGTTTCCAGAAGGCTATTCGATGGTGCGAAGAGAATGGCAAAGAGCACATCGTGCTCGGACGCACCGATGGCATAAGCTCAAGCGAGCTTAAAGCCAAGATTGCCGCAAAGACTGCAGCTTCTCTTGGCAAAAACAATACTAACCCACAACAATAACCACAGAACAATAACTCTACATAAAAATATAATAAAATGAGAGAAAAAATAGATTGCTTCTTGCCTTGTTCCGACTTCGAAGGCATTCAAGCCACCATCAGCCAACTGATGGGAAACAAGACTATTCAGCATATTCACCTCTTGGTAGGCTCCGACTTCAACTCCAGCGTGGTGCCTGAAGATATTGACATCATAACTTCCGACAAGCCTTTCTCTACCGATACGCTTCGCGAGATTGCTGCGCATACCGATGCCGACTATGTGCTCTTCAGCACCAAGGCGTCGCCTGTAGTGCTTGGCAAAAATGCTCTCGAGCGTATGCTTCGTGTGGCTGTCGATTCTGATGCTACCATGGTTTATGGCGACCACTACGACACTCTCGATGGCAACATCGCCAAACATCCTTGCATCGATTATCATAAGGGAAGCATTCGCGACGACTTCGACTTTGGTCAGCTTTTGCTCCTTCCTTCGCTTTTGCTCCACGAATATGTGTCTACTGCCATTAAGGAGGATTTCGACTATGCAGGGCTTTATGCTCTGCGCCTGTTCCTCAGTCGCAAGGGCGAGATTTTCCACCTTGCTGAATATCTGTATACAGAGCAGGAGTTGGACAACAGAAAGAGTGGCGAAAAGCAATTCGACTATGTTAATCCTAAGAACCGTGAGGTGCAGGTGGAGATGGAGAAGGCTGCCACACACCATCTCGACGAGATAGGAGCGCTGGTAGATACTAACGCCTACAAAACTCCCGACTTCGATGAGCAAGACTTTAAGTATGAGGCTTCGGTCATCATTCCTGTCTTCAATCGTGCTCGCACCATTGCCGATGCTGTAGGCTCGGCTTTGTCGCAGCAGACTTCGTTCAAGTTTAATGTCATCGTTGTCGACAACCATTCTACCGATGGCACCACCGACATTCTCAAATCTATCGATGATGCTCGCCTTGTCCACATCATTCCGCAGCGCACCGACCTTGGCATTGGCGGATGCTGGAACGAGGCTCTCGACTCTAATCTCTGCGGACGCTTTGCCGTGCAGCTCGATAGCGATGACCTTTATTCTTCGCCTCGCACCTTGCAGCAGATTGTTGATGCTTTCCATCGTCAGAAGGCGGCAATGATTATTGGTAGCTACCGCATGTGCAACTTCAAGCTCGAAACTCTGCCTCCTGGTCTCATCGACCATAAGGAGTGGACCGACGACAATGGTTGCAACAATGCTTTGCGCATAAATGGTTTGGGTGCTCCGCGTGCTTTCTTCACTCCTTTGGCTCGTCAGATTAAGTTTCCTAACACCAGCTATGGCGAAGACTACGCCATGGGCTTGGCTTTCAGCCGCAGATACCGCATAGGCAGAATCTACGACGAACTTTATCTCTGCCGTCGTTGGGAGGGCAATAGCGACGCGGCTCTAAGCATAGAGAAGATTAATGCCAACAACATTTATAAAGATCAGCTACGCTCGCTCGAGATTTCGGCTCGCCAGCAGCTCGTAGCAGGCAAACTCGACACTACTGCCGACAATCGTTTGCAGCGTTTCTTCAATCGCCAGCTCGAAATATGGGAGGTTCCTAACCTCAACTATCAGCAGCTCTCGCATGTCAAGACCAAGCAGTTGGGCGACATCGAGGCGCAGTTCAATCCTGCACGCATAGTGTCTACTGGTGCCAACATCGACAAGAAGGCTATTGCCGAGCGTCCTTGTTTCCTCTGCAATGCTAATCGCGACAACCGTCAGATGTCGAAGATTTTGGAGTGTGGACTGGAACTATTGATAAATCCATTCCCTATTTTGCCAATGCACTTCACTCTGCCTACTCGTCGCCATCAGCCTCAGAGCGTAGCCACTTTGTTCCCTAAGATTTATTCGTTGCTCGACGATTATGCCGACATCATGGTCTTCTATAATGGTCCTCGCTGCGGTGCCTCTGCTCCCGACCATGCTCATCTGCAGGGTGGCACCTCGGGACTTCTGCCTATTCAGAAGTGCTGGCAACGATTGTGCCGTAGCCTAAAGACTGTCTACAGCTGTGGCGAAGGCGAACAGATTTCTCTCATCACAGAGTATGTTGTTCCTGCTTTCGTCATCCAGAGCAAGTCGGCAAAGTGCGAAGCTCAACTATTCGACAAGCTCTACAAGGCTCTCGACAAAGAGGCTGGCTCTGAAGCTATGCTCAACATCGTGGCTTGGCGACAGGAGGATAATCACATCACCGTGGTGTTCCCTCGTCGCAAACATCGTCCCGACTGCTATTATGCTGAGGGTGCAGAGCAACTTCTCGCTTCGCCTGGTGCTTTAGACATGGCTGGCTTGATGATTCTTCCTCGCAAAGACGACTTCGAAACAATCACTCAGGAAAGGGCTGAAGCTGTGTTGCGCGAGGTGGCGATAACCTCCGAGCAGGCTGCCGAAATCTGCCAGCGTCTCACCAAGATGCAGGAGAGCACTCATCAGACCAACGCCATTAGCAAACAGCCAAACGTTACGGTTGGACTAAAGAGCGACACCACCATCAACTTCTTCCTCCACAAGCCTTATCTTGCCAAGGGCGAAGAGATTTGTGGCGAACAGGAGGTGAGTTTCTCTGAGGGTGGATTGCTTTGGAATGGCAACCACTATCGTGAACTCTTGTTCTCGCCTGTTGCCAAGGATGCTTCGTTCTCGCTTGCCAATGTCACCATAGGCATCGACTACCATTGGGAGCGCAAGCAGACTCAGACTTTCAGAGGTGCGCTTCGCCTTGTTGTCGAAGAAGACAAGATTTGCGCCATCAACGAGTTGCCTGTTGAAAACTATCTCGAGAGTGTTATTTCGAGCGAGATGAAAGCCACCTCGTCGTTAGAACTTCTCAAGGCTCATGCCGTGATTTCTCGCTCGTGGCTGTTGGCTCAGATGGAGAAACGTCGCAAGCAGAAAGAGTGTGGCAACAACTTCTTCTCGTTCGAAAAGGGCGACGACACGCTGATAAAATGGTACGACCGCGAAGACCACACCATCTTCGATGTTTGTGCCGACGACCATTGCCAGCGCTACCAGGGCATTACCATGGAGACGAGTCCGCATGTGGCTAAAGCCATCAAATATACTCGCGGTCAGGTGCTCACCTACGATGGCGACATCTGCGACGCTCGCTTCTCTAAATGCTGTGGCGGAATCACCGAAGAGTTTGAATACTGCTGGGAGAATATCAACAAGCCTTACCTCAAGAGCGTGCGCGATTCTGCTGACATGGCTGAAGCTCACGATGTGAAAGACCTCGAGGCTTTCATCCGCACTTCGCCTGATGCTTTCTGCAACACCACCGACAAGGCGGTGCTTAGCCAGGTGCTCAACGACTACGATCAAGAGACTACCGACTTCTATCGTTGGAAGGTGGCTTACTCGCAAGAAGAGATTGCCAACCTCATCAACACTAAGCTGAAGTTAGACCTTGGCTCCATCATCGACCTCGTGGCTGTAGAGCGTGGCAAGAGCGGACGCATCTCTCGCCTGAAGATTGTTGGCACCAAGCGCACCTTCACCATTGGCAAGGAGCTTGAGATTCGTCGTTGCCTCAGCACCAGCCATCTGTATAGTTCAGCCTTTGTAGTCGACCGCCTCGACATCAACGCCGAAGGCATTCCTCAGCATTTCGTGCTCACAGGAGCCGGCTGGGGCCATGGCGTAGGCTTGTGCCAGATAGGTGCTGCCGTGATGGGCGAAAAGGGCTACAACTATGAGCAAATCCTGCACCACTACTATTCTGGTGCCAAGATCACTACAATGTATTAAAAAAATATGCAAAATACCGACAACCCCCTTCGCTGGCTTCCTTCCTTGTATTTCTTCAAGGGGTTGCCCTACGTCGTATTGATGGTAGTCTCCACCGTGCTCTACAAGCAGATGGGACTATCCAATGCCGAAGTGGCTTTCTACACCTCGTGGTTTTATCTGCCATGGGTTCTGAAGCCATTTTGGCACCCTTATGTCAGTCGCATAGCAACACGACGATGGTGGATTCTCCTCACCGAAATCATCATCGGCGCTTCCATGGGCAGCATAGCCTTCACCCTACCCTCGCCATTCAATCTTCAGGCGTCGTTGGCTTTATTCTGGGTGGCTTCATTCTCGTGTGCCTTCCATAATGTTTCTGCCGACGGCTTGTATCTCGACGAGATGGGACCGCGCCACAACCTTATTTATTTTATACGCACCACCTTCTATCGTCTTGCCACCTTCGTTGCCCAGGGCATCCTCGTCATGGTGGCTGGCAACCTTCAGGTGATGTATCGTGGCAGCATGGGTTATTCGTGGAGTCTTGTCTTCTATGGTTTGTCGTTGTTCTTGCTTCTCACGTGGATTTGGCACGGCATCTTCATTCCCTACACTCAGCCAGCCTTCAAGCAGTTATCAATACCGGGCATTAGGCAAGTGTTGGGCGAAGTCAGCGATACCACCAAGCTTTTCTTCCGCAAGCCTTACGCCATCTACGCCACCATCTTCATGTTGCTATTCAAGCTTCCTGAAGGATTATTGTCTAAGGTTTCCATCCTTTTCCTCATCGATGGCGCCCATCGTGGCGGCTTAGGCTTGTCGCCACAGGAATATGGTTTGGTGGCTGGCACAATAGGTGTTGCAGGCTTGTCTCTTGGCGGCATTCTCGGAGCTAAGGCAATAGCGCATGGTGGCATCAAGCGTTGGCTGTGGCCAATGGCTCTGTCGCTCACCATTCCAAACGCCACTTACCTTTACCTCAGCTACTACATGCCCGACAACATCTTTATCGTTGGCTTATGCGTATTCCTTGAGCAGGTAGGCTACGGCTTTGGCTTCGTTGCCTACATCATGTTCATCAAGCGTTTCGTGATGGGCTATCTCCACAAGGCTCACCTCACTCTTGGCAAAGCGTTTATGGCTCTGTCCATAATGCTCCCAGCCATGTTCTCAGGTTTCCTTCAGCAGGCTGTTGGCTACCGCACATTCTTCATCATCGTTTTGTGCAGCAGCGTCGCCACAATCATTGCCACAATCTTGGCAATAATAACCATAAAGGCTAAAGAAGCCCGCAAATAAAAAAACAGTAGGCAGCAAATCAGTAATCTGATATTGCTGCCTACATTTTTTTCATAAAACTCAATGAAAACCCTTATCTTACAAATACATCATCGGTCCAAATCCGCCACCCATTCTTGGAGGCATTCCGCCTGGGCGACCGCCACCATAACGACCGCCGCCAGGACCATATCCACCGCCTTGTCTCATTTGCTGGCGTGCTTCCTTACCTCCAAAGAGGTTTAAGCGATATTGCACGCGGAGCATGATGTAAGAGTTCACAGCGTTAAATTCTGTATCGCTACGCTGCATTGCTGAGATAGAACGCGAGAAATTGCTCTGCTGTCCCAGCAAGTCATAGAACTGCAACATCACCGTCAGCGGCTTACCCTTCATGAATCCCTGCGAGATTTGCGCATTCCACACCAGCTCGTTGGTATTCATGGAATTGTCGTTAAATCCTCGGCGACTATTCTCATGAATGTCTGTCGACAGGGTTGTTCCCCAAGGCAATGTCACGTTGATATTTGCACCATAAGCAAACTGCCATGTGTCGAGGTTGCTCTGCTTCTGCAGTTTGTTGCGTGAGTGGTTGTATCTTAGCGAACCGTCGAGCTCTATCTCCAGCCAGTCGTTGCGGTAGCTACCTGCCAATCTCTCGCTTACGCCAAGAGTCTTTGTTATGTTCTTCTGCGAATTTGAATTGCGGTTGAGCGAAATATAGCCCACATTATTAGAATACGACACGTCGCTCCATGTATTCACATTCCATCTTCCTGCCGAGTCGAGCGGAGTGTTAAACATCACACCGCCACCTGCATTCCAGTTGCCGTTGATATTCTCAGGTCGTGTAATCTGTCCACCTGTGGTTTCATTATACGTCACCTTTCTTGCCACCGAGTTGCTTGTGGTGTTAAATCTCAAGTGTGCCATCAGCGACTGCTGTGTTTTCTCGAAATATCCACGGAAGAAGGTGTTGAAACTATTGGTAAACGAAGGTTTCAGTCCTGGGTTACCCTTAGTGATATTCAATGGGTTGCTATCGTCGGTAATGTCCACGAGGTCGGTCATACTTGGCTGCGTAGTGTAGCCACGGTAAGTGACTCTGAGGTTCGACACCTTATTAAACTTATACTTAAAGTCCACAGATGGAGTGATGTTTACCACATGGCGCACAGTATCCACATATTTGCCCTGATAGTCTTGTGTAAAGTTCGACGATTGTGGTTCTACCATCGCACCCACATTAAAGTCGAAGCTCTCGCGAATCATTCTGAACATCAACTCTATGTCGTGTGTATAGTTTTTATACTCCGAATAGCGGCTCAGGTCACTGTCGTAATAGCTCTCCAAAGGATTGTTCAATCGTGACAGATATCCTCCCCAGTTGCCATAGTTATTTACCACTCCCGCAAAGAAATCTTCACCCAGATTGCTAAAATCATAGGTTGAGCGTGTGCTCTTAGAGTAGCTGTAGTTGAACTTATAGCTCAACTGCAAGAATGTTGCCTTCCACAGCGGTTCGCTATACGTAACCTGTGCGCTATAGTTATATTTCTTTGTTGGAGTCAAACTGTATCTGTTTGTCTGATATGTTGAGTCTGTGCCCAGCGAGTTCATCACCTGATACAGGTGCACATTGCTCGTCGACAGGCTCTTGCTGTCAGAATTGGTGTAGCCGGCATTGAGTTGCAAGGTGATGTTGCGTCCCTCGTTGTTGAGTTTGCGGTTTATCTGCAACATTCCCTTATAGTTGTCGCTTGTGCTATTCGAGAGTGAGATTCCGTTGCGGCTATTTATCATCAAGCTGTCTTGCGCCATAATGTCAAACGACGATGATGCAAGCGGATCTGTTACGTATAGATATGGGTCATCAGCAAATGATGCTGAAGCTGTTGATGAGCTGCCATCTGATGTAGAGTGCGAGAATGTTGGTCTAAACAAGATGTTGGTCATCGAGTCTGGCATCCATTCTATTCGTGCTCTTGCATTCCAGCTGTCGCTACGGCTGTAGCTCTGCGAAAGGCTGTTGCCAAACGATTTTGCTGTCGACACAAAGTTTTCTGTCGACATCTTTGTGCGCTGGTCTCCGTCGCCATGGTTCCATCTCAAGCTACCATTAAACTTAAATTTGTCTTTTATCTCGTAGTTGAAGTTTCCTCCGAGCATCTTGCTTGAGTTCAAGCCGTTGTTGCCGCCCCAGCCGCCACGACCGCCAAATCCTCGGTCGTTTACGTTATTAGCCGAGCCAAAGCCCATCACTCTCATCTTTGAGTTGAAGTGTGCTGCCATCACTCGTGCCGAATAGCGGTCTTCGGTGCCGTAGCCCACGTTGGTATTCGAAAACATTCCCTTGTTCATTCCTTTCTTCAGTCCGAAGTCGAGTACTGTCTCTTCGTTGCCATCGTTGATTCCTGTCACCTTAGCCAAATCGCTCTTTTCTTCATACGATTTTATCTTGTCAATTATCGAGGTTGGCAAATTCTTCAGCGCTGTCTTGGTGTCGCCGGTCATAAATTCCTTACCATCCACCAGAATCTTCTTCACTTCCTTGCCGTTGATGGTAATCTTGCCGTCGTCGTCAACCTGCGCTCCTGGCAGTCGCTTCACCAGCTCTTCCACCACCGAACCTTCCGGTGTGCGATAGGCGGCACTATTATATACAAAGGTGTCTTCCTTCACCGTCACCTTCATGGCTTGTGCCGTCACCTGTGCTTCCTTCAGCAATATGGCGTCCGAAGCTATTGCCAATGTGCCGAGCGCAAGGTTCTTATCCTGGGCTATCGTAATGTTTTTATATGTGGTATGATAGCCTATGCTCGATATTTTCAGCAGATAGCGACCGTTCTTTGGTGCCGAGAGGCTGAATGTTCCCTTCTCGTTGCTCACACCTCCTGCAACATACGAGCTGTCGGTTCTCAACAGCTGCACCGTGGTCTGCATCATTGGCTCCTTGGTGTCTTTATCTACTATGGTACCTGCTATCTTTCGGCTTTGTGCCGTTGCCGTGAGTGCGGCAATCGATAACAGCGCCATTAATAAGGTTCTTTTCATGATGATTTGTAGTTGTCTTGTGTTATTTATAATTGATAACTGATAGTTGTTTTAGCGTTTAACTTTATTTCTGACGTATATTCTTGCAAAAGGTTTAATCCTTGCAAGAAAAAAGCACAAATATTTTGAATTTTCCGTTATTCTACATATCTTTGCAGAAATCAAGGAGACAAAACGACGAATGTTATGAAACAGAGAATCATTATTTCTACAAGTTTGGAGAAAGACCTTACGCTCGCCATTTCTGAGTGCGAGCACGATAAGGTGTTTGTATTGGCCGACGAAACAACCATTGACAAGTGTTGGCCTGTAATAAAAGATTTCAGGATACTTAAGAATGCACAAACTATCGTTATAGGTGCCACAGACACCCACAAAACGCTCGAATCGTTGGCTCATGTTTGGAAAGCTCTTGGCGATGGTGGAGCCACTCGCCACTCGTGCTTAATTAATTTAGGTGGCGGCATGGTTACCGACCTTGGTGGCTTTGCTGCATCTACTTTCAAACGTGGCATCGACTTCATAAACATCCCTACCACTCTGCTCGCTATGGTCGATGCGTCGGTGGGTGGAAAAACGGGCATCAACTTCAATGGACTGAAAAATGAGGTTGGTGTTTTCAATGATGCTAAATATGTGATTCTCGACACCAACTTCCTAAAAACTCTCAACGACGACAACCTGCGCTCTGGCTATGCTGAGATGCTTAAGCATGGACTCATCTCCGACGATGCTCACCTTGCTGAGCTTCTCAATTTCCAGCTTTCTGCTCCCAACTATCAGCAGTTGCAACAGATGGTGGCTCACTCTGTAGAAATCAAGGAGAATGTCGTAGAGCTCGACCCTCACGAGCGTGCCATCCGCAAGGCTCTCAACCTTGGCCACACCTTCGGTCATGCTTTCGAGTCGTGGGCATTGAAGCGCAAGCCTATCCTTCATGGCCATGCTGTCGCCTACGGTTTGGTGTGTGAACTTTATCTCAGCTGCATCAAGACAGGCTTCCCTACCGAACGTATGCGCCAGTCGGTAAGGTTCATCCGTGAGAACTATCCTCACCTCGCCTTCACTTGCGACGACTACGATGAGCTCATCGCCCTTATGACTCACGATAAAAAGAATACTGCTGGCGTCATCAATTTCACCCTGCTCTCTGCAGTAGGCGAAATCATGATCAACCAGACTGCCACAACCGAGGAAATAAAAGAAGCCCTCGATTTCTATAGGGAAAGCTAAGGGAGTGAAGAGTGAAGAGTGAAGAATCCATTAGTCTTTATGTGTATTTAATTCTTCACTCTTCCCTTCCTCTTCCATCTTCTCTTCCTTCCATCTTCCCTTCCTCCTTTCTCTTGGGGTTGGGTTCGGTGCAGCTCGGCTGCATCGCTTTCCCTCTCTTCCCCTCTCTTCCTTTCCATTTAATTCTTCACTCTTCCCTCTTCACTCTTCACTTAAATCCTCTCTTCGGCTTCCCCGTTTCCGTCATTGGTAATTTTTCTACCGTTATTATTTCTTTTGGTTGCCAATATTTCGGAAGCACCTCATGGCACACAGCCATTATCTTTTCTTTATCCTCATCTTCCGTCAGCATCACCATTTCTTCGCCATATTTCTTCGATGGGCGCTTTGCCATGAAGAAGGGGGCTACCAGATGTGGCGCCAAAGTCTGCTCCACTTCCTCCATCTGTATTTTCACTCCTCCTGAGCACACCACATTATCTATTCTCCCCACAATCCTAAAGCGGACGTTGCCCTCGGCATTATCCACCACGGCAATATCGTGGGTGTGCAAAACTTCCGCACATACAGCAGGAGCATTTATCACCAGACAGTTGTCAGCATCGAGCGATATTTCCACTCCCGGCAACGGATGATACCATAGGCTGTCTTCGCCTCCGCCATTTATCTTGCGCAAAGCAATATGCGAGAGTGTCTCCGTCATTCCATACGAACTCCACACGGCATTAGGAAACTTCTGCAACTTCTGCTCCATCTCCTTGTCTATGGCACCTCCGCCAATAAGGATATTCTTTATCGCCATCAGCTTGCGGCATTCTGCCTCGTTGCCTATCGAGTTGTAGACTTGCATCGGCACCATGGCTGCGAAATCTATCTCCTCATCGTCGGCAACATCAGCCATCGGATGTCCCTTTGGCTCGATGCTTATCATCTGCAAATCGCACACCAAGCTTCTCACCACCATCATCTTGCCGGCAATATAGTCCATAGGCAGACACACCAGGGCTTTGTCGCCAGCTTTCAGTCCCAACGCCTTGCATGTCATTCGTGCCGAGGCTTCCATGCGCACCTTCTCAGCCATCATCAGCTTAGGCTTGCCCGTAGATCCGCTGGTATACACAGGCACGGTGGCTCTACTGTCGTGCCATTGCGACAAGAAATCATTTATTGTCATAATACATCTTCTCTCCTCTCAACTCTATCGGCATTTCGATATTGTCGGTAAACAGCAGTCCGGTGCCCAATCCTTGTGGCATAATCTCGTCGGTGCCATAGGTGCGGGCAGCGAGATGAGCTATTGCGTTCAGTCCCACGTTGCTCTCCAGGGCGCTCGTCATCCACGAGCCTATTCCTCGTGCTTTAGCCAAATTATGCCATTCTTGGCTTCCCGTCATTCCGCCATGGAGCGATGGTTTCAGCACGATATATTGCGGTTGAATGGTGTCGAGCAGCATCTCTTTCATCGAGCGTAGGTTTACTCCTATCAGCTCTTCGTCCAGAGCAATCGCTATTGGCGACTCCTTACACAGCCTTGCCATGTCTCTCCATTGCTTCTGCTTTATGGGCTGCTCTATGGAGTGAATATCATACTTTGCCAATATCTCGAGCAATGCCATTGCGTCGTCGGGGTCGAAGGCGCCATTGGCGTCTACTCTCAGCTCCACTTTATCTTTTGGGAAAGCCTCGCGGATAATATGCAGCAACTCCACCTCCTTGTCAAAGTCTATGGCTCCAATCTTCAGTTTTATGCACTTGAAGCCCAAGTCCAGTTTCTCTTGCATGCGCTCCAACATCTGCTCGTATGAGCCCATCCACACCAAGCCATTGGTGGGTATTCCTACTTCGCCACGTGCAAAGGCAGTATCAAACAAGGCTGTCGAACCGCCTGCCTCCAACTGTGCAAAGGCAGTCTCCAGTCCAAAGAGCATAGATGGGTAAGGGCGCAACATGTCGTAAGGAATACGCTCTGTGCGCTCTATCATATCGCAAAACTGGCGTAGCAGACGATCGTAGTCTGGAATTTCGTCGCACGACAAATCGGGCAGAGTGGCACACTCTCCCACTCCATGCACTCCATCTTTCTCTACATCTACATATCTGCTCACTCGCGTAGTATATTCTCCGCGCGATGTCTTCGCAGGTTGCTTAAAATGCAACGTGCGAGTGGTAATAGTAATCTTCATTATTTATGGAAACACCGGATACTTGTCAAACTCAGGCTTACGCTTTTCCAAGAAGGCTTTGCCACCCTCTTGTGCTTCGTCCATGGTATAATAGAGCATGGTTGCGTCGCCTGCCAACTCCTGAATACCAGCCTGACCGTCGAGCTCGGCATTGAGTCCTGCCTTTATCATGCGAAGAGCCAGCGGACTGCGTTCCATCATTATCTCTGCCCACTCCACGCAGGTATCTTCGAGCTTATCTAAAGGCACCACCTTGTTTACCATACCCATTTCCTCGGCTTCTTTAGCCGAATATTGCTTGCAGAGAAACCATATTTCGCGTGCTTTCTTCTGTCCCACCATGCGAGCAAGATACGAAGCACCGAAACCAGCGTCGAAGCTTCCCACCTTCGGACCCGTCTGTCCAAATATTGCATTTTCGCTTGCTATCGTCAGGTCGCACATCACGTGCAGCACGTGTCCGCCACCAATAGCGTAGCCATTAACCATAGCAATCACAGGCTTAGGCAGTCTGCGTATCTGCATCTGCACATCCAGCACATTCAGTCTTGGCACACCATCCGAGCCTACGTAGCCTCCGCGTCCTTTCACGTGCATATCGCCGCCAGCGCAGAATGCCTTGTCGCCAGCTCCTGTCAGCAGCACCACTCTAATATCGGCACACTCTCGGCAATAGCTGAAAGCCTGCGACATTTCCCATGTAGTGAGTGGTGTAAACGCATTGCGGTAGCGCTCTCTGTTTATCGTAATCTTCGCAATATGGTTATACTCTTCGAACAATATTTCCTTAAAGTCGAAGCCCTCTATCTTCTTCCAATTTCTTTCCATAGTGATTAATTATTTATATGAGAATCTATGCAAAAATACATAAACTTATTGACATAAAAAAGGAAATGGGTAAAAAAGAAGTGTCTCTCACCCCATCACTTCCAGCACCATTGGGCGCGGACATTTTTCATCTACCAACCAGCGGATGCCATCACGAACCTCATCGTCGGTTTCCGCCTTGCGATACGCCACATTGTTCTGCATACACACGCCCTCGGCAGTAGCATTATGCTTAGCCATCACATAGCTGTCGCAAGCAGGGCTATCAGCCAACTGCTCAAACTTGCTAAATATTCCTCCACACTTATTATTGATGAGCAATATGCGGAAGTTGCCACACAGCCCTTGATTCCATAGCGCATTGGCATCATAGAAGAAGCTCAGGTCGCCAATGATACACGCCACCGGACACGCAGACATAATCGAAAAGCCTGCTGCCGTCGACAGCGAACCCTCGATGCCATTCACACCACGGTTCACATACAGATACCTATCCGCATACTTCAATGCCATGCGCACCGACAAGCTGTTTGCCACATGCACATTCATCTCCTTGCCCCTAATGGCACGGAAAAACTCGCGTATAGCCTCGTTTTGCCTATTCCCAGTAGCCACATTTGCCTGCTCTATAGCCTCAGCCTTCAGCCTCTGCCATCTTTCTATCCATGCCGAAGTCTCATTATCGGAAACAGCATCAAAAGAATAGCCAACAGCCCCTGCCAACGCCCTGAGCATTTCGCTCGGTTTAGCCTCAACGATATCCGTGGCGTTCATCATCACGTCTGCCACATCGCCCGCCTTGCTCACCACGATGCTCCTCCTTGGCTTCGTCTGCTGCAGGAATTGCCTCATTCCCTTAGCCACCATGTTGCCACCTACATATATTATATAGTCGGGCTGATATTCGGCAGCATGCACCATCCTTTCCACGAGCATGTCCAATGCAGGCAACTGGCGCTCCGAGTCGTCCGACAACTTCTCTGCCAGCACCACAGCCCTCGTCTCCAACATCTCCACAGCCTCGGCAGCCCTGTGCCATTCTCTTCGCTCTATCTGTCCCACCACAATCAGCGGTTTTCTTGCCTTAGCAAAGTCATCGGCAATAGCCGTTAGCTGCGCCTCATCGGCAGAAGCAGCAGCCATCGTAATCTTGCGCTCCTCGGGCAACACCTCTACTGCAAAATTATACAGCGGTTCAGATATAGGCACATTAATATGCACCGGTCCGCCACCATGCAGCAGCATCTTTATCATAGCCTCGTTCACCAGTCTGTTGCAATGCCATCGCTCCACCTCGTTGTGCGGTTCCGGCAACTGCATCGTAGCCTTCACCATCATGCCCAGCGCACCAGCCTGAGGCAGCGTCTGTCCCTGCAGTTGGTTTATCATCGCCAACGGTCGGTCGGCAGAAATCACCAACAGCGGTACCTCGCGATAATAAGCTTCAGCCACTGCAGGAGCCAGATTGAGCAGCGCCGAGCCACTCGTCACACACACAGCCACAGGGCGCTCGGAAGCCAGCGCCAAGCCCAAGGCATAAAAGCCTGCCGAACGCTCGTCGGTGGCAGCCACACAATGCATCTCTGGGCACGAAGCAAAATTGTGTGCCAAGGGAGCATTTCTACTTCCTGGGCACACAACAACGGTTCTCACTCCGTGAGCCACCATCAACGAAGTCAGAATATTTACATTTATTTTGTCTGAGTACATATACTTCTCATTGGCTCCATTTTCATCATTGTCTCTTGCCATTCGCTCTCCTCCGAGCTCTCCTCCAGGAGTCCGCCTCCAGCATACATCATTCCTCTGCTCTCCTTTATCTCCATACATCTTAGCGACACAAAGAGCGCAGTCTTGCCGCCCACATTCCATGGTCCGCAATATCCACTATAGTATTTGCGGTCTATACTCTCGTTGGCAGTAATAAAGTTTATCGCCTCCTGCTTAGGCAGTCCGCAAACGGCAGGCGTAGGATGCAGCGCCTCTACCAGTTCGCCTATTCCGCAGCCATCCGCATGCGCGTCATCGAGCGTAAACGAGAAGTCGCTACGCAGATGCACCAGGTTGCCCGCCCTCACAGTATACGGCTTCGATATTTCCATATCCTTGGCATAAGGCTTCAGCACCTCTTCTATATAGCCCGCCACCAGCTGATGCTCCTTCTTGTTCTTGTCCGACCAGCTATACATCTTTTTGCCTTCCCACGCCATAGTTCCAGCCAGCGCCATAGTCTGCCATCTGTCGCCATCCAGCGCCAGCAAAATCTCTGGCGTAGCCATAAGCCATGTGCCAGCCACCTCGCTCTTCACCAGCGCTATCGTCATACGCGGATAGCGACGGCAAGCCTCGGCAAAGAGCAGCTCTGGGCATAACTCATCATCGGCAGCAATCTCCGCATTTCGCGAAAGCACCAACTTCGAAAACAGTCCTTTACTAATAGCATCGTGGAAACGAGAAAAGTCGCGAGCATAGTCCTCCCTTCGGCAAGTCTCCGCCACATCGTTAGTCCAACTCTCCGTAGCCAGTTCCACAGGCTTCGCTTTGCCCTCCACGACCACTATTGGCATTTCAGCCGAAGCACGAAAAGGCGCCATCACAAATCCGCACACATCGTCAAGCTGCGCAGCCGACGACAGCAAATGAGTGGTCTCGCCATCTATCTTATAAGCCTGTTTGGCATAAGGCAGCCTGTATAAAACGCAATCCTTCATAGCTCTCTATTCACGAGGTTTAATGATATAGTTAGTCACCGTAACCGATGATATCAGCTCTTCTTCCGAGTTTTTTATCTCCACATGCCATGTATGCAGCGTTTTGCCTTTATGAATCAAAGTGGCAGTAGCCTCCACCACATCGCCTTCCAACACCGCCTTCACATGTGTGCCGCTAACGCTAACGCCCACACTAATCTTTCCAGGGCAAATAGCCAACGAGCCCACGCCAGCAATATTTTCAGCCAGCGCCAACGATGCGCCACCGCTCAGAAAGCCAAATGGCTGACGGTTGCGATGGTCTACCTTCATCCTTGCCTTGCATGTATCTGGTTCGGGTGTAGACAAAAATTCCATGCCAAGAGTATTTGACAATCCATCTTGGCTACTCAACATTTTCTGTACGCGTGATATATCCATAGTTACATAGTATATAGATCCTTATCTTACTGTTCTATCTTTTCTATCTTATGCAAAGATAGTGCAAGTGAATGGAATAACAAAACAAAACACGCAGTTTTTGGTTTTTATTCCTGAGTGCAGCGTAGTTTATCTAAAAACAAAAAATCTAAATTTCGGAAAGTAACCCTCTATTGTAATATAACTTAGTGGAGGTCTCTCCTTAACCTCTATTTTTATTTATTCCATTGTCTTTTTTTAGCCATGTATCTATAGAGCCATGTACAAACAAATTCATAAAAGCGACACATATAAAAAATCCCACCGTTAAAGGACGATGGGATAGAACCTAATGTTTTCACAACGGAATAATCCTTATTGTGATTTGCTTAAAATTTTCTACAAAAATAGGCATTAATTAATAAAAAACAAAATTTTTTCTTAAAAATTTGATACTATTCATAAAAAAAACTATATTTGTAATCAAAATACAAATAGTAACTATAATAAAAAATGATTACATATGAAAAATGTCTTAGGATTTGACCTTGGGACTAACAGTATAGGGTGGGCTGTAGTTCAAGAAAAATATAATGAGAGTAATATCTTAATAAAACAAATATTAGGAGCTGGAAGCAGAATCATCCCTATGGACGCAGCACAACTTGGTGATTTTGCAAAAGGAAACACCATATCACAAACTAAAGACCGTACACAATTCAGGGGCGTTCGCCGACTACGCGAACG
>OQVU01000228.1_pt1 | contig 19519 bp, 34 predicted proteins | sample 1691611 | NCBI WGS metagenome assembly OQVU01 (sample SAMN03418272, study PRJEB22391) | human gut metagenome | biome: human-gut; feature: organic feature; material: feces | host: Homo sapiens | place: Tanzania | collected 2013-01
ATCTCCCTGCTTATCCTACCACTCTCCCGGCAAGCGATGTACCTTCATGGGCAAAAGCTCCATCTAAGCCTACATACGACTCTACCGAGATTAAGGTCAAGACAGGCTATGCCAAGCCTTCATCGGCTGGTTCTGTTGCAGCTGGAGACTCTATCAGCGTTGCTCTCGGCAAAATCGAGAAGACGGTGGACGGCAAGATGGCGAAGTCAACAGCAGATGCTACATACATCGCAAAGACTGACCTCGTTGCCATCACGGATGAAGAGATAAATGCAATGTTCTAAACTCACAACGACACAACATGGCATACGTAAAGAGAATATACTACGACGGTGTACTCGTATATCCATTGACGATTACGGATGCCGTCGTTGACCACAAGACAAAGGAGCAGTTGTCTGTGACCCTCAAGCGGTTGCAGTCAACCTCCTATGGAATTATCGAAGAACAAACAATAAAACAGATGATAAACGATGAAAATAGCACTCTTAGAAACGATTGAAACACTTGTTACTATCATCAAGGATAAGTTTCAGCAGAAAGAGCCAGGTAAGGGATTATCTTCCAACGACTATACATCTACGGACAAGAATAAGGTTAATACATTGCTTCCTGCAGACGGTACTGCAGGACAGGTACTTATACGCACAGAGACTGGTGCGAAGTGGGATGATTACAAACCTCCGGAAAAAGTCGGAATAATAGGACCTACCTTCATCACAGAGACTACTCAGTTCTTTTTTTCGCCGAGTACAGATAATGTGCAATGGTCTATAAAAACAGGAGGTGGCTTTGCATCCATTGACCAGAAAGGTGTTGTAAGATTAAAATGGAAAGACATACAAGTGTCCGGATACAATGTTGTGATTCAAGCAACAGTGAATGGTGAGACATATAAGCATACTTTTAAGATCATTGCCAGACACTATCATCCAGAAACGATAACAATTAACCCGAATGACTTTGCAATATGTTATGGTTATGAGGTTAAGATGAACGATTATCGTTCAAGATACATTCCTGCCAATACAAATGACGTACCCTTTCTTCAAGGATATGAATTTGAAAATCCATTTAATCTTCTAATGAAAACCGCTGTGCTTGTAGCCAAGAAAGGAGTATTCCCCGAAGATACACTTATCTCAAGTTCTACAGAAAAGGGTTCTGATGATAAGGCATTTTACATACTGCATAATATCGAACGTGATTATGACAGAATATTATTGCCGAAAGGTTGTAAGAGTATTACATTTAATGTCCGTAAAAATCTTCCGAATGTTACACTTAACTTTCAAATTCTCGATAATTACACAAATAAGTATAGTCCTTTAATAGAAGATTCTCTTTATGGCAATAAGACCTTTGACACATCTGCGTTGGTAAGTGGTGTATCGGCAAACAAAAAGAGGTATTTATCTTTTTGTTTTCATTATTCTGGTAACAGGAACGACATTCTTCCTGATTTTTTGGATTTATCAAAATTGGACCTGTCTATCACATTCAACTATTAGAGTGATTGCGTGATAATGCGTATAAGTATAACAATCTATAATTACAGACAATTATGAAGGTAATCTATAACAACATAATCCCTTTCCCAGGCTTCAAGGCGATAAACCTGTTCGGGGTGTTGTTTGTGCGCAAGGGTTGCACGATGAGCGAGAGTGACATCAATCACGAAAAGATACATACCGCACAGATGAAGGAGATGGGGTATGTATTGTTCTACGTCTGGTATCTGGTGGAGTGGCTGGTCAAGGTTGCAAGGCTCGGCAACAGCAACAAGGCTTACAGAGCTATCTCATTTGAGAGGGAAGCATACGGCAACGAGAAAAACTTGAAATACACGTCAACAAGAGCGAAATTCGCATGGAGGAAATTGATATGAAGATAACGAAGGAACAATTAAAGGTGATAATGCCTAAGATAGAGGGTAATATCAAGAAGAATAAGAACTTTGCTGGTGTGACCCTCGACAAGGTGGTGGAACTGCTGAATAAGTATGCTGAGGAGTTTGACATTACGACACCTCGTAGGTGGGCGCACTACCTTGCTCAGATTGCTCATGAGAGCATGGAGTTTCGCTACACAGAAGAGATTGCCAGCGGTGCGAAGTACGACACAGGAGCATTGGCGGTCAGACTCGGCAACACCCCGGCAAAGGACGGTGACGGACAGAAGTATAAGGGCAGAGGACTTATCCAGCTGACTGGCAAGTATAATTACATGGAGTACAAGAAGTTCTGTGGCTTTGACGTGTTGAAACAGCCCGAACTGCTTGCCAAGCCTGTAGGTGCTATCCGTTCATCTATGTGGTTCTGGCGCAAGAGGAACCTGAATTACTATGCCGATATTGACGCTCTGCTGACAATCACGAAATTGATAAACGGTGGCACTAACGGCTATTCGGAGCGCAAGAAGTATTACGACAGGGCAAGGAGGGCGATACCATGAGAGGACTTGCATTGACGATGACCATTGCTCTCTGCATCATCTGCTTCATATCGGGCTACGACTACGCAAGCAAGCATTGCGCAAACGTGGTCACTCGGACTGACACCATCATAAAGCGAGACACCGTGACTGCCGTTCCCGATACGGTCTATAGGACTATAGAACTTGGCGAGAGGATTGTCAGGGTGGCGGTGCATGATACATTGCATAGGATAGACACCGTGACTGTCTCCCTGCCGTTCGTCCAGAAGCAATACAAGGATAGCAGTTATAGTGCCTGGGTTAGCGGATATGAGCCTTCTCTGGACTCCATCAAGATATTCCCCAAGACCATTATTGTCAGAGAGAGCAAGGTGGAGAGGAAGAAGGACAGACGATGGGGAGTGTATGGCGGTATCGGAATCGGTGTGAGCGATAGGGTGACTCCTTGCGTGGGAGTAGGAATAGGATATAGAATATTATAACTATGGAGAGATTGGAGATTATCGGAACGGTGATAGCATCTGTGCTGACAGCATTCGGTGGTTGGGAAGCGATTAAGTATTTCTTGAACAAGGACACGAACAAGCGCATTGCGGAAACGGAAGCGGACAGTGCGGAGTTTACCTTGCTTCGTGATACTACCAACTTCCTGCAGGAGCAACTGCAAAATAAGGAACACCGCTTTGCCGAGCAGACAGAACTTGTTCGCAAGTTGAACACTGAGAAGTTTGATTTGCTTCAGGAGAATGCGCAGTTGAAACTGGAATTGCAGAGATATAAATGCGTGATAAAGGGTTGCGGCAAGCGTGATCCGCAGAACGGATATTGAAAAAGGCAGACCAGCATCACTGCTAATCTGCCCTTGAAACCAAATTCACCTTTGTTTGTTTAATCATAACCGTTATATAAGTAATGCAAAATTACAATAAAAAATCGGATTTTGCAAGGATAATTGCCCAAAAATCAGTACCTTTGCATTCGAAAACCAAAATCTCAGAAACTATGACGCAAGAACAAGAGGAACAGTTGGTGAGACTGCTAAAGGGTCTCGACATTAGCGATGTGCTGAAAGTCGCATCTAATCATGGCAACCGATACAACAGAAGAATTTTGAAGTTCTTCCGCTGGTTCTGCAAGTGGGTACCTGTGTTCATAATGTGCGTACATACGTATGGTATGCTGGAGTTCGCTCACCACCCGAGAGAAATGATTATACCTATCAGGGGAAACACTGCTTGCTATATGTTCATTTATCTCATGGTGTATATAATGCCGATGATAATAATACTGGCAAGCAGGTTCTTCTTCCTATGCTGGAAATACCGCATTCCGTTTCTCTATTACTTCGGTGTCAACGCTATACACATCGTCCACGGCAGTATATTCACGACCAACAGCATGATAATGAGCCACTACGCTCTGTTTGTGATGACGGCAGTGATATATGTGTATGCGTACAGCGATATTTTCCTGAACACTTGTATCGGACGCAAATTCTTTAAGTGATGAAAGAACTGAATTACGAAATACTCGGTTGGGCTTTGAAAGCCCTCTCGGAGAAGTGCTTTGAAGCGGCTGAACAGCAGAAACAGGGTGAATCTGTAACCGCTTGCGGAATGGACGATGACGACCTCGACAGGCTATGTGAGATTATCCCCGAAATGATGAACCCGATGTTGACATTCGGGCAAGTAAAGAAGGAGACTCGACTGAGCGAAGCTACACTCAGAAGAGCCATCCAAGACGGAGAACTTGAAGCTGAGAGTTCGGCAGGAGACAAGAACAAGTTCTTCAAGAAGTGGAAAGTTAGAGAGTTTATAAAGAGAAAATTGCATAAATAGTTTTCATTTTGTTTAGTTATTAGATAGTTAAAGTTAGTATTGTAGTAGTATTATTAAGGTTAAAAAGTATTGTTAGGGTAATCAGTCGCTTGCGAAAGTGGCTGATTTTTTTTGTGCGTACAGAAAACTTGATATGGTTTCCTATCACGTTAAAACACTGATGCTCAATGGATAGAAGAAAACTTGATAGTTATAATGATGATATTGTGAAAGATTATTACCTTTGCTGGCGTAATGCGTTACAATGTGTTAGTTAATATCAATATTCACAATCTAATTATAAGAATATGGAAAGCAAAACTTATGTATTCAATCCAGAAGGAGGTACGAGCAATTCAGGAACAGGCGGTGTCCTTGCCATGCTCCCTGCCCTCATGCAGAGACAAGGTGTTGACCCTGCTCTCGTAGCGTTGCTGAACAACAAGGGAAACGGTAACGGCTGGGGTAATGACATCTTTGCCATTCTCCTTCTCTTCATCCTCATGGGCAACGGCAACGGATTTGGCTTCGGTGGCAATCGTGGCATGTGCGCTAACGGACAGGGTGGAGTAATGCCAATTCTGAACAACGACGCTAATACTGCTGTTATCATGCAGGCTGTTCAGCGTAACGGCTACGATGTCCAGAGCCTGGCTACTGCCCTCAACACATCCAGCGATGCGGTAATGGCTGCAATCAACGGTCTTGGTCAGCAGATTTGTAGTCTCGGCAACCAGATGGGCATGAACACCAACCAGATTATCACCGCTCTGATGCAGGGCAACAATGCTATCGCTACTCAGTTGGCAGAATGTTGCTGTAAGACGAACAATTCCATCACTGCGATGGATGGCAATATCAAGTTGTCTATCTGCCAGCAGACTCATGCCATCAATGACACTGCGAACTCCAATGCCCTCATGCTTCGTGATGCAAACCAAAACAACACGAATGCAATCATGGCGAAGCTCGACCAGATGCAGACACAGACCCTGCAGGACAAGATTGACGCACTGCGTGAGAAGAACAGCCAACAGGCGGTAATTATCAACAACGGACAGCAGAGTGCGATGTTCTCTCAGATGATTACTCAGGCAACCGCTCCGATTGGTGCTGCTGTTCAGAGTCTGCAGAGCGAGATAGCCGGTATCAAGTGCAAATTGCCTGATACGACAACCGTCCAGTATAGTCCAGTAGTGGGAGTGCCTTCTTGTGTAGCATGGCAGGCAGGATTGTCAAATCCGCTTGCGAATGGTGGCTTCTGGGGCTAAGAAAGGAGGTCATTATGTGGATAAGACCATTCTCATGGGTGAATAGACACGGCTCAGCGGCTATAGGCAGTACAGGAGTGAATGTGAATGCGGACAACGTGACGTTCACGTTCAAGAACCACGCATTCCTCAATGCCAATTACCGTGGCACGGTCTTCGTGAACCTGATGCAATCAATCCCGGCTGGAACGACAGGAACACTGCCAGTGCTGTTTGAAACAAACGGTGCGACGCAAGCCGTGACGAAGTTCAACGGTGCTCCATTGACGGTGGCAGACGTGGCAGGAACGGGAGTCTATCAGTTGTGGTTCGAGCGTGACACGAACACCCTACAGTTAATGACAGGTATTGTATAACAATAAACGGAATAGAGCTATGTTCAGCGGACTAAGACAGAACAGCATCATCTACGTGCTGGAGAAGAAGCAGGGTGATGGAGAGAGATTGAGTCTGAGGATAGGACAGGTATTGTCTGTCAGCAATCCTCAGCCGAAGTATCAACCGAATTATCAGTTGGGAGCGCAGGGAATGGAGACCACCGTGGATATAACGGTCAAGTTCCAGGACGAGCAGATGGAGTTCAAACAACTGCCATCCACCGCCCAGATAGCTAACTGCGGAGACCTTGTGCTATCAGAAAGCCACGATGCAATAGATGCGGAGGTGCAAGCTATGTATCGCACATCTAAGGAGATTGTGGAGAGCGAAGCATACCACCGTCAGATGATGGAGGACTGCATCAAGATACGCTCCATCCTCAATCCTCAGATAGCTAAGGAGAGGGAGCAAGCAGAGAAGATAACCAAACTGGAGAGCAAGGTTTCTATCATGGAGGACACGCTGTCAGACATCAAGGGGATGCTGAGCAAGGCTCTTTCCGTGAAATCAGCAAACAAGTAGAGCATTATGGGATACATGATAGAAATAACAGAAAGCAAGTTCGATGAATTATCGGAGAACGTGGAGAAGATGTTGAGATATGGCGGTAAGGTCATGTCCTGCATAGATGGAATGAGACGTGAGCGCATGGGCGAGCGTATGCCAATGCCCGACTACCGTGACGACTGGCGCAACGAGCGTGAAGAGCGTGACTGGCGAGACAGTGAACGCTATGGCGAGAGACGTTATGATGGTCGTGGTGGCAGAGGTCGCTACTAAGTAATAACAAGGGTGGCAACAGAAATGCTGTCACCCACTAAAACAATATCACTATGAGACGATGCAGATTACCATTAGACCTTTACGACATGAAGCCGGAAGGCATGATTGCCTATCTTCGCTACAACGGCTGGCACTTCAACAAGAAGGCTTGCGAGTGGGCAGTAAAGCAGATGTGGAAGTACAATTCCGTCACCAAGCGTGACGAGAGGATAGAGTACATCGACAAGGAGAAGGTCGAAGAAATGCTATCAAAGCACAATGTAACCTTAGAAAACAATGCTGGCTATGACCACGTGTATGTGGCTAACATGGCGAGGGCGGACTACTACAAGTCCTCAATCGAGGACGAAGCGCACCTGTCTCTCTTCATCAAAGATATGGTGGACGACTCAGACCAGAAGGATGGCTTCATCTTTAATAGGTTCTATGCCGACATGACCCACAATGGAATAGGCATACCGTGGGATGAGATACTATAACGAGTCTATGACGAGTCAGGAAATATACATAGAGAAATACGGCTGGAATATCAGGATATTCTATGACGTATGCAGGAGGGATGCGGATTACATCTGTGGCTCGCTTGTGCAGATGGGATGCACAGGCAAGGCAGTCAAGGATGCGAGAGAGCATTTCCTCAGAGGAGGTGAGAATACGGGTCTCACGTACTCCAATATGGCAGTGAGAGAGAGCATCGTGGCAATCGGCAGGGCAACATCCTGCAAGGAGTTGGTCAACACTATTGCCCACGAACTATTCCATGTCGTTACGCATATATGCGAGACGGACGGAATAGATATGAAATCAGAGGAGCCGTGCTATATGATGGGATGGCTATTCCAATCTATAATCAACTAAACAAAAACAATTATGAAGAAAGTAACAATCACTCCAGAGATTAAGCAGGCATTGTTGAACAGCCTTAGCAACTTACAGGCATTAGTAGTATTGCTGTGTACCGAAGGTGAGGACGACGACGTGAAACAATGTTAAATTATAAGCAACATTATTGCAATGTCGAATATTTTTTTTACCTTTGCACCGAACAAACCATAATGGTATGTTTTAAGAGTTTTGGAGTGTCGGGTGATGCCGGCACTCCTTTTTTTGCGTTTCGAGCGTCGATAATGTAGGACGCAACAAGTTACACAACCATTGTATTGTTATTGCGCTCTCGTTGTTTTTTGAGAAAAATAACTATCAACCCCCACCGAGAACATAGTCTAACACCTTCCTGTTAGCCTCGTCCACCTTCTGCTGGTCGAAGTCAATGTATATATCCGTCACCGTCTTACCTCCGTGTCCTAATGCAGCCGCTATAGTATCCTTCGGAATGTCGAGCCTTGAAGCATACGTCGCCCATGAGTGACGAGCTGTGTACGTAGTAATTCCCGGGAAGAGCGGTTCAATCTGGTACTTGCCTCCACGTCCGTCTATCTTAGTCCATCTGCCGATATGTTGCAGTGCGTAGTTCATCTGGCTGGCATATTGCTTGTAGTCCTTTCTCCTATCCATAATCCTCAGGAGGTACTTGTCACCTGCATACCGCCTAATTATCCTATCAGCCTCCGGCTCGACCTTGATGTCGTAGAAGCGGTTGGTCTTGGCGCGATGATAAGTTATGCGTCCATTGCGATAATCGGACTTCTTGAGGTGCAGGAGGTCAACGACATTGATACCAATCAGACATAGCATCAACTTGAACATATCAAGATACTCACGCTGTTGTCCGTGCAGTTCTTGCCAGCCTAATAGCAGTCTCATATCTTCCACCGATATATTGCGCTTGGGCGTCTCCTCGTTCTTGATGTGGAACTTGCGGAAGGGGTAATTGCTCGTCAGCTCGTCCGTAATGGCATCGTTGAAGATTGCGCGGATGTTGCGCAGATGGATATTTCTCGCATTGCGTGACAATCCTTCACGGTCCATAAGGCTGTCAAAGCGTCTCAGCCAGTCCGGGGTAATGTCCTCGAACGTCAGACGGTCAGCACCACGGATGAGCTTCTTGATCTTGTTGAAGGTCGCCCTGTATATCTCCAGCGTGCGTTCCGCCTTTCTTCTTGCCATCGCTCTCTCATAATATTCAAGGAACGTGCACTCGCGTGCGCACGAGGGATCGAGAGCGTTGACCAATGCATTCTTCAGGGAGGACGCATCCATAGAGCGTACTCGCCCACTCTCTATGAGTTTGTATAGCACGGTCTGATAAGCCATAAGTCTCTGGGTTGCGAAGGTCATCAGCACAACCTTCTGCGGATGCTTAACAATCTTTAACTTGTTGGCATCCCATTGCTCCTCCAATAATTCGATTCCGATATTGATGAATGCAGACCTTCCGCGATGGTTGACAGCCACTCTCAGAGGGTAGCAACCGCTCTTATACTTATACCGCTTGTCGAGGAATAGTTTCAATGTTGCCATTTTGCATGTTTTTTGCAGTTGATTTGGCGTGAAATAACGCCAAAAGATACCGAATAATACTAATCACGATTTAGGCTCTAACGGTGTATCTTATTGATAATCATCGCCTATTAGATTCGTCGGGGTGAGCAGACTCGAACTGCCGACCACACGCCCCCCAGACATATAGTCCATATAATCTAATAACCAGTATATCAAATCTTTAGCTGTAAAATAGTACGATTATTGCGTACTATTCACAGTTATTTCATATTTTTTTGAACTTCATGCCCTGCCTTGCATAGGCTTCCGTGAAGCGTCTATTGATGTCGTCACGTCGTTTCTGGTCAAGGGCAGACCATCGCGCTACTGTCGCTTCATCCCAGTCGCTCTTGCCGTTTGCGAGCAACAGGGCTTCCGCATCCGTCATGTACGGCAGATAGCGTTCGAATGCCTTGATGGTGTTGTAACGCTTGCCGAAGTTTGGCTCTGTAATGTTGAGCATATTACCGTCACCGAAAATGAGCCATCGTGCATTCAAGTCTTGATATGCACGCAGAATATCCTCCACCGCTGTTAGTCCTATCGACTTCCCGGCAAGGACGTTGGTCAGCCTTTGTTTTGACCATCCTACCTGTCGTGCGAACAGCACCCTGCTACCACCTGTCTTGTTCTCTATCAGCTCAGCCACACGCAGAGCTATCGGGTTGATGTTTATCGTCTCCATATATATAATTATAGATTATTCTTAATAATGTCTATCAGTTGCTGATTCTGTGAGAGCAGCTGTCTGACCATGTCGTCGCTGGCTCCTGTCGTGGCGGTGTTTTCCGACCCTACCGCAGTAGCGGAATGGGCACTTTTGAATGATCCACCGCCACGGTCATAGTCATCTGGATAGAAGAAGGACATCTTGACGTTAAGGACTTCGCAGAGCTTCTCAAGGAAACCCGTCTTGATGTCCTTTACCATCAGCGATTTATTGAAATTCTGCTGCGACATTCCCATTTTCTCTGCAAGTTCAATCTGGGTCAGACCAGTCTTGTATAATATACTTTTTAGTTGTATTCCTGTCATGTTTATTTGTTTTATTTATATAAATATTTGTAAAATTATATTAAAAAACAACCATAAATTTGTTTTATAAAACTATTTATTATAATTTTGCATCAGCTTTACAAAAATATTTCCCAAAATCTTTTTGCAAAGGTAAATAAAAAAGTTTACAAAAATATTTCTTAAAACATTTTTAACATTATGGCAAATTACAGCAAAACAAAGCTCAGGAACATGGTTCCCACTGCTATCCAAGACGGTAGCGAATCCATCCGTGATAATACTATGGAACTTACAGAACGAGAAGGTTTTTGCGCAGAGGAATTCCCTCAACGCAAAGCGTTAGATAGAGGTATTGAAAACTTGACTACGGTTGAGTTAATATCGTTGATAATCGGCACTGGTACGGAGAAGAATGTGGAACAGGCTCGCCGAATCTACAATGCAATGAACGAGCGCGTATCTAACATTGCGAAATCAAGCGTAAAAGACTTGCAGACTGTAAAGGGTAACGGTCAAGCTAAAGCGATGGCTATTAAGGCATCTATAGAACTTGGCAAGCGTTGCTATTCCGAGAAGATGGGCGAAAGCCCTATCTTTGGCGATTCGGCAGTAATATATGAATATCTATATCCGACGATGAGTCTTCTAAATGTAGAAGAAGCTTACCTGCTTTTGCTGAATAATAGACTGAGACTGATTAAGCATATACGGCTAAGTCGTGGCGGTTTGACAGGAACAGCGATGGATGTCCGCATTATCATGAGAGAAGCAATATTAAACAATGCTACGGCATTGGTGGTCGCTCACAATCATCCGTCTGGAAGTCTCAAACCGAGCAGCAATGATGATGCCCTCACCGAGTCGATAAAATCAGCCTGTAAAACAATGCGTATTCATTTTGTTGACCATATCATTGTTACAGATGGAGGCTACTATTCCTACAACGATGAAGGAAAAATTTAATAACCAATTATAAAATAGTTTACTATGACAGAAGAAACAACAATGAGTCCATTCATGAAGCAGTTCAATGAACTCAAGACGAAGCATCCAGATGCCCTTCTGCTCTTCCGTGTAGGTGATTTCTATGAAGCCTACGACGAGGATGCAGTCAAGGCTGGCAAGATACTCGGTATCACGGTGACTCGCAAGTTCAACAGCAAGGATAAGGGAAGTGACGGTCACACGCTGAAATTGGCTGGCTTTCCGTACCATGCTCTCGACACCTATCTGCCCAAACTTATCCGTGCTGGTGTGCGTGTCGCTATCTGTGACCTTCTTGACAGCAAAGTCACGAAGGAATATCCTTCCGACGAGAAGGAAGCCAAGCCAGAGACTGACGAGACGAAGGTGCAGGAGAAAAGCAAGCCATCTGAGGACATTGAAACCTTGAAGGCTCAATACGAAGAGCGGATAGAAGGCATTCTTGCGGAATGCAAGGAACTCAAAGATGAATTAAAAGAGCAGGAAACTTACAATAACACAACAGTACGACGCATCATCAGCGAGTCCATCAAGGCACTCAAAGGCGAGATACCTCCCACCCTTGCTGGTTACTTCTACAGCTCACTCGGCAAGCTGGAGGTTATCAAGATTAAGAACAACCTGAGCTACAGGCTCACAACGGACGAAATCAACTACCTCATAGGAGAAGCATCCAAGTCGCAAAACAAACAAAACTAACAAATGGCTTACATTCAACTAACAGAACAATATGCTGATTATCTTGAAAACGAAGATAATTACGTGTTCACTCCCTGTATGTGGGAGATAAGCGATACCAGAAACGATGATGTCGAAGGGTATGAACTCACGGACGAGGGACTGGAACTCGCAGAACAGTGGATTGAAGACGATACTTTTGGCTATGACCTTTGTCATGGACGTGCCAAGGGACTTGCAGAACAGTATTCACAGTACGATATGTGGGAGCGACTAATTAAATACTATGTGATATAATGCACTTTTACGAATAACTCCGGGGGTGGGTTGGCGAACCGCAAGGCAAGCCACTGCGGACTCACCCCCTTCCTAAAACCACAACAAGACTATGAAGCAGAAGTTAATGAACCTTGAAGAGAGACTCTACCGGATGGAGAAGAAGATTGACGAAGCCCCATTGGAGAGAGTGGTGATAATCGCAATAGCCATTTTAGCCATCGTAGAGGCTTATCTCATCCTCTGATGGATAATTCCTCAATACGGGAGGGAAAATGCGTCAGAGGGGCGCAAAAACCACGTAAATGCCATAATTCGATGAATAAACCATAAAGGATGTTCGACTCATCGCCCTCCCACAAGAAAAAACAAGACAATAATAACCCTATAAACGCAATGTATATGACACAACTAATCAAGACCGAAGCAGAAAAGGCAAAGGAGAAGCGAGACGCCTTCATCATCAGCAATTATCTCCACCTCAGAGCGAACAGTCCTCATGCAAGCGACAACCGCATCTTTATCACCATAGCTGCAGGGGCGTCCATAACTGCAGTGACGGTAAGAAATGTACTACTCCGCAACAATATCATTCAACCAAAAGCACCCAGAAAATGATTAGAGCACAGGAACCAGATGTCTGCCGACGCGGACGCTACACCAAGGCGGAAGCCTGCCGTAAGCTGGGCGAGAAAGACAAGCCTATCACGGTGCAGACACTCAACCGCTGGATAGTGAGACTGGGCATCAGTCCGATACTCTCCATGTCGCAAACAAGAGCCTACATCACCGGTGCGGACATCATTCGCATCTGGCGATACAGTTAATAATAACCCTTAAACTACCAAAACAATGGAACAACAGAACATTATTACAGTGAGTGGCGCAGAAAGCCTTGCCGCCATCAATCGTTCAGAAATCGACATGCAGGTAGCCACTGCCAAGGCTTACCCTCGTGACGTACACAAGGTAATCAACGAGATTACGACCTACGCAACCATGGACCAGGAGACAGCAGTGGACTGCTTCTACAAGCTCAAGCGTGGGCAGACGGAGATAGAAGGTTTGTCAGTGCGACTTGCAGAGATATTCGCTGGGGCGTGGGGAAACCTCCGCGCACAGGCAAGAATAATCGCCAACGACGGCAAGTTCATCACCGCGCAAGGCGTCTGCTATGACGTGGAAAAGAACGTGGCTGTGTCCGTGGAGGTGCAACGTCGCATAACGGACAAGTACGGCAAGACCTTCAACGACGATATGCAGACCGTGACAGGCAATGCAGCGTGCGCCATCGCCTTCCGCAACGCAGTCTTCAAGGTAATCCCGAAAGCAGTCACCAAGAACGCAATCGAGAGAATCAAGCAGGTGGCGTTGGGCAAGGCAACAGACCTTTCCTCCAACCGTGCTAAGGCTCTCAAGTGGTACAACCAGAGCGGTGTCACAACCGACGACCTGCTGGAGTACCTGGAAGTCGGCAGTATCGAGGATATAGACGCAGAGAAGACATTCTCGCTACAGGCTATGGCGAATGCAATCTATAATGGCGAGACGAGCATCGAGGACGCAATCCTCACACCGCTCAAGGAGCGTCGCAAGGAAGCTCTTGCAAAGAAGGAAGCAAACACGAACAAGGACATCGTAGCTAAAGCTATGGCAAAGCAGTAATGACAATGACAAAGGTTATACATTATCCCAACAGAGCACAATGGCTTGAGGGACGCAAAATGGGCATCGGTGCAAGTGAGGTACCAACCATCATCGGAGTCAACCCATTCCAGACACCGCTCCAGCTCTGGAGACGCAAGAAGGAGATAGACCCACCTGTGGAGGAGAACTTCGCCATGAGGGCTGGTCACTACCTCGAAGATGCAGTAGCGCAGTTCTTCGCACATGAGACCGGAGCACACATCATTCAGGCGAGTGCCGACGACTTCGTAATCATCGACGAGCATAAGCCGTTCCTACGTGTCAGCCCAGACCGCACATACTGGAAACAGGGCGAGACGCATTCGGAGCGTAACAAGTGCATCCTTGAATGCAAGACTACCCAGATGGAGATAGACGAGGATGACCTGCCTATGCACTGGTTCTGTCAGTTACAGATGAACCTCGGTGTTTCCGGCTACAAGCGTGGCGCACTCGCCTGGCTCACGATGGGCAGGAATTTCGGCTACAAGTTCGTGGACTTCGACCCACAGCTCTATGAATGGATGGTCGCTCAGACTACCCACTTCTGGGAGTACAACATACTGCAGGATGTCGAACCGGACATTACGGAGGTAGCGGACACGCTGCTCAAGTACCCTCTGCACACGGCAGGCAAGACAATCGAAGCCGACAGCGCACTGGTTGACACCCTGCGCAAACTCAAGGAAATCAAGGAAGAAATCTCCACCCTCACCTCCAGCAAGGAGAAACTTGAAGCTGACATCAAGATGGCGATGAACGATGCAGAAGCTATTGTCAAGGACGGCAAGACGCTCTGCACATGGAAAGCTCCCAAGCAACGTCAGAAGTTCAACGAGAAGCGATTAAAGGCGGAGAAAGAGAATATGTGGAAGAAATATTGTGAGACATACCAAGGTTCAAGAACATTCTTAGTCAAGTAATCAGTAAATGGAAAAGCAAGGAAAGATAATAGCCCTCATGCCGGAACGCTCCGGTGTATCAGCCAGGGGCAAAGAATGGGCAAGTCAGGACTTCGTACTGCAGGAGTACGACCAGCAATACCCGAGACATATATGCTTCTCGGTGTTCGGCAGGGAACGCCTTGACAAGTTCAATCTGCAGGTGGGCGCGGACGTAACTGTAGCCTTCGACATCAATGCCCGAGAGTACAATGGACGCTGGTACAACGACCTACAGGCGTACGACGTGAGACCACTACAGGCTACAGCACAACCAATGCCAGCGCAACCCCAGCAACAGCAGAACGTGCAGAACACCCTGTTCGGTGACACAGCGGACGCACCGCAGGAGAACGACGACCTACCATTCTAACGCAATAATATAAACCCAGTACGATGTATCAGTTAAGAGATTACCAGAGAGAGGCTGTTGACAGAGGCGTGGAGCATCTGAAGACCGGCAAGGACAACGGACTTATGGTCCTGCCTACAGGTTCGGGCAAGTCCCTCGTCATAGCCAGCATAGCCTACCGCCTTGATGCTCCAGTCCTCGTTCTTCAGCCCTCGCCGGAAATCCTTGTGCAGAACTACGAGAAGATGCGGAGCTACGGTGTCGAGTGTTCAATATTCAGCGCATCAGTAGGCGTGAAGAAGATAAGCCGGATCACCTTCGCCATGATTGGGTCTATCAAGGCTCAGTCGCTCCGCTTCTACCGTTTCCGGTACTTGATTATCGATGAGTGCCACTACGTGAACCCAGATGGCGGTATGTACAGCAACTTCATCCGTGCCAGCCGTTGCAAGGTGCTCGGTCTTACGGCTACACCTTACAGGCTGTTCAGTTCACGCATCTATGGCTCGATGTTGCGATTCCTGACGAGAATGAAGCCTAATATCTTCTCTCAGCTCGTTTACATGGTGCAGGTCAGCGAACTCTCACGTCGTGGCTATCTGTCACCCCTCAACTACTACGACGTGCCTGTCATTGAACCAAGGCTGTTGACACCGACACGCACAGGTGAGGAATACACGGAGCAGAGCGTGCGGATGGCTTATGCCAACTGCCAGTATGCCGATGCACTTGCCAACATCATACAGAAGCTGATGATAGCCGGGCGACGGCACATCCTCGTCTTTACCCGGTTCGTGGAGGAAGCGGAAAACCTTGTCAAGCGGTTCGGCAGTCAGGCGGCTGTAGTGACAGGTGGATGCTCGGACGACGTAAGGCGTACCACTTTGGAAGCCTTCAAGAGTGGCAAGATAAGCGTTGTCGCCAACGTCGGAGTGCTGACCACAGGCTTTGACTTCCCGGCATTGGATTGCGTTGTCCTCGCACGCCCTACACGCTCGCTGAGTCTGTATTACCAGATGGTCGGCAGGGCGATACGCCCATACAAAGGCAAGACCGGATGGGTGGTTGACCTGTGCGGAACATTCAGACGCTTCGGCAGGGTGGACGAACTGGAGATAAGAGAGCTACGACCATATCAGTACGCAGTATTTTCTGGCACTGAGCAGTTAACTAATGTTTATTTCGATTAGCTTATGGAAGACAAACAACGTGAATCGTTCCTGTTCTACCGTGACTGGTGGGAGTCTCTGAGGGACAACGATGCAATCAGATATGAGGTCTATGACGCAATCATGGCGAAGGTGTTCGACAACATCGAGCCAGAAGTGTCCTCGATGGCTAATATGGCGCTCAAATTCATTCTCCCTGTCATCGGTCGTGATAATGACAAGTACAATGATGTGCGAGAGAAGCGCAAGGCGGCAGTAGCTAAGCGGTGGGAACAATATAAAAAAATGCAAAATGAAGAAAATAATACAAAAGATACAAATGAATACAAGTGCATACAAAAGATACAAACGAATACAAGTGCAACTGATAATGTTAATGTTAATGTAAATGAGAATGTTAATGTAAATGAGAATGGGTCTCTAATAAATAGAGACAACAAGAATAAAGAAAAAACCCCTAAAGGGGTAAAAAAAGAAAAAGAAGTTGCAGCGTCCGCTGCCACGCCCGAGGACGAGTTGGAGAAGAGGGCTGAGGTCTTTTTTAATACGCTTGTGCCGTATGTCTCGATGTATGGCAAGGATATGATAAGACAGTTCTATGATTACTGGACTGAACCAAACAAGTCAAGGACGAAGATGCGCTACGAGCTGGAACGGACGTGGGACACCAAGCGCAGGCTCAACACCTGGGCATCACGTGAAAATATTAACAGAAGGAGAACAAATTATGACACCAATCCAGAACAAGCAAGACAACAACGAGAGCAAGACGCGCTCAACATCATGCGTCGCCTTGCAGCGGAAGATGACGCTGACGAACAAGTACGGTAGCCGTAACGAGTTCCTGCAGAGGTTCAATCCCTTCTACCTTCTCCGCATGAACGACAGAGAGAAGGAATGCTATCTTGGCGACTACCCCACCGTCGGAAGCCTGACAGCATACGGCAAGAACTTTCCCTCAATGTGGCTGATACCGCACTTGACGAATCTGTCTGAATACTGCGGAGTCAAGGAGAAACTGACCGCAGGCATCCTCGAAGAGACGGCATGCATCCTTGCGGACATGTGTCGCAATCTCAAGATCACAGAAGTGATGCTATACTTCTACCGCTTCAAGCAGAATCGCTACGGCAAGTTCTATGGTATCGTGGACCCTTTGATTATCACCGGAGAACTCGACACCTTCCTCAAGGAGCGCAACGATGAACTGTACCGCCTGGAGCAGAAGCGGACGCAGGAAAGGAACAGTTGCAAACATTATGACAACTGGGAAGAGTTCTGCGAACGACACAGAAGACAGAAGACAGAAGACAGAAGAACATAAACTAATATATCACTATGCCGAACTACGAACAATACATAACAGACGAACAGAGAATTGCAATCGCCAGCAAGCGCAACGGTTCTGCACCTGATTGGTATATCGTTGACGAGTGGGCGGAGCAAGCGAAAACATCTAAGGCGAAGGAGATACTTCGCAACATAGCAACAAGATTGTTTCACCTCGAAGAATATGCTACATATGGAGAACTATAAGACAACAGTCAAGCCGTCGGGCAACCTCGTGACCACCAAGTTAGACTCGGACAGGCTTATCAAGGACTTCCCCAACATCGTCTCCAAGATACGACAGGCAATGGCTATCCCTAATCAGGCAGCTTATCTCTCTATGATGGATGCTTACGACCAAATAAAGCGCACGAAGTATTTCAAGGGGGCAGTCAAGAAGGAACTCAACCTCGCAGTCGAAGCCTACCGCAAGTTCGAACAGGCACTGCACTACGGCACATGGAACAACAGGGACTTCTTCGACCCTGCACCGCCAACAGCAGAGGAAACAGCGAAAGGCTACAAGATGGTGACAAGGGACGATGTCTGGAACTTCTATGAGCTTATAGGGGCGATGGCATACAAGCGTTACCACCAGCCCATCGAAATGTTGCGCATGCAGGTACTACAGTGCTTCACGAGAGAGCAACTGGAATATCGCGAGGAACTGTCCCACATCTGCACCGCTAACTGCATAATAGAGTATTCTACGTGCATATTCGACAGGCTCATGAACGAGTATAAGCGGTCTTATGGAGCAGACCTGACGCATATATTCAGCACATTCCGCATGACAGCTGTGACTCATCACTTCAAGAAGGCATCATATCTCCTCGGCAAGATTTCAACATCACAAAACAGGAACATCAACCTCAACGACGAGAAGAACGTCAGATTAGCATTCGAGGTGCTTGAGACGCAGATGATGAGAGACCTTGTCAATTCCAAGTCAGCAATCGAAGCTGCGCTGGAAGAGCCAGACTTATTTTCACCAGAACAGATAAAACAATTCAAGAAGCTATATGACAACATCAAAAACAAGTAAGCAACTCAGAGGATTGCGCCTTATCTACTACAAGACAGTGACAGCATTCCGCAGATCAGTAGCCTTGCATCTTGCAAGGGAAAGGCGTGAGAACATAAAGAGAATAATCCGTGTAGTAATAATATCATTCAGCGAAGCGACGGGCAAGACGACAGCGCAGATACGCTTCCGCAATATCATCCTCAGCGAACTTGATACGCTTGAAGGTGTTGACGGTAAACTTGAACGCCTTCGCTGGCTTAACAGACATGCAATATGATACTACCACCATCATTCACCATCCGCAAGACTGGCAACCTATACCAGTTGCGACACAAGGACTTCGGAACTGTATTCCAGAGTCATAACCGCAAAGAGTGCGAAAACTATGTCTGGAATTGTCCTTCATCTATCTATACGATGGAACTGCCAGACAACGGCTGTTATCATGAATGCGTCTGTCCTCGCAAGTTCGGGAAATTGACAAAACGACCATAAACTTAATTAAAAACTAAAAAAACAGAAAACTATGAATTATCCAATCGGTAAGAGAGTTATTGTTCGCACGAATCGTGCAGGAGTGTTCTTTGCTACATTGTCTGAGTTTGACGCTCAGACACGCATAGCTGAGTTGAAAGACTGTCGTCGTATTCACTACTGGGAAGGTGCATGTTCGCTTTCTCAGTTAGCCGAAGAAGGTACGAAGAAACCAGACAGTTGCCGATTCTCAATGTATGTACCTGTCATGCAGGTAATGGAGACAATAGAGATTATTCCTTGCTCCGACAAGGCTATCAAAATCATTGAAGGAGTGAAGATATGGAAGAAGTAATCAAGCAATTCCTTGCCGTAAGCTATGGCTATGGCTATAGCTCTGGCAATGACTATGGCTATGGCGATGGCTATGGCTATGGCTATGGCTCTGGCGATGGC
>OQVU01000231.1_pt1 | contig 19499 bp, 28 predicted proteins | sample 1691611 | NCBI WGS metagenome assembly OQVU01 (sample SAMN03418272, study PRJEB22391) | human gut metagenome | biome: human-gut; feature: organic feature; material: feces | host: Homo sapiens | place: Tanzania | collected 2013-01
GGTCAAATACCTCACCAGTATCTATGCTGACGCTCAGGCGGACGGCACAGATCAATTCGGGCAGGTTAAGTATGCTCCTTCTATCCTCAAGGATGCCACCAAGGCTCTTCCTGACAATAGAAGGGTCATACCAGGCATCGTGCGAGCTGAGGCTCCTACTCCTGGCGGTGAGCCGTACATTCGTACGACTGAAGTCAACGGAGTGCGCGTACCTGCAAAGAACGCTGTCCCAATCAACTCTCTTATGCTCTGGTGCCGCAAGGTCAAGGACAATGAGACTGGTGAGATGAGCTGGAAGTCTGGCTGGTCTCCAGCCGAGCGCATGACGAGCATCATCGCACACCTCTACAAGCCTTGTCGCGAGACAGGTTTGCCTGAGACTGGCGAGATTGTCAGTGCGCCCGTTCAGGCTCCAGTTGCTCCTCAGACTCAGCCCCAACAGGCTCAGCCTCAGCAGCCACAGCAAGCTCCGCAGCAACCTACTGCTACATTCTAACCACTCTTCCACGCCTATCGAGGTCGGGCGTTCTAAATACGACCTCGTTCATCTTCTTAAACACTCACGACAATGAAGAACTCCCTCGCTCTTACAGCAATCATCGCCATCTGCCTATTCGTAGGCTTCGTGTTCGGCCATGCAACTGGCACAACTGACGGAAACGCAGCAGCTTACACTCAACAAAAGCGTGCTGTTGCCGCCGAAGACTCTCTCGCTATCTACCGAGAATTCGCTGACCGAGCACTCACACTGCTCGAAGCTCTCGGCATCGATGACGACTCAGTCGATCCCTTCTACGACGGCGACGACGCCAAGGCATACGCAGTCTCAAGCGCATACCGACGCTTCTGCGACGCCTACAACAAGCTTGCTGGCGTCGACAGCTTGCAACAGCTGCCTCCTGCGCAAACGCGCACGCAAGCACGCTGACCACCTCGGACACGAGCGCATGCTCGTGCCGGTGGGGCCTATTCGTATAATATTGCAGATAGTCAAATTCAAAAAAGAACAATATGAATATTGAACAAATGTTGCGGGATGCCATAGAAAGTAAGACCGCAAGAATTCTGAAAGAAGAGTACGGCATCGAAATGTCAAAACAGGTGATAGATGAGATGTCTGAAGAGCACGATGAGCCAAACAAAAATTGGCGTTATCAAGTTGTGCTAAGAACCATCGGGGATGATCCTGAACGTATTGAGCATATCATAAACGACTTCACTCACGATGAGAAGCGTACACAAGCATTTATGGATGCTGTGCCAGTTGCAATTCACCGTGGTTTGACTGTTGATAATGAAATCGCCTTAAGGAACACATTTCTCACTTGTGGAGCAGATGCGTATGTTGAAAAAATGATTAAGATCGATTAGTCATGGAACAGAAGAAATACAAACTCACCAAAGAGACAATGTGTTTCGATGGTGTAACACTTCATAGGATACAGGCTCTCAAAGACTTCGGAAACGTCGAAGCTGGAGAGCTTGGTGGATGGGTTGAATCAGAGAAAAACCTCTCACAGTCTGGTGATTGCTGGATAGCCATGGAAGCTAAAGCCTACGGTGGTGCAGAAATCGGTGACAATGCTATATTAACGCGTAAGGCAATAGCATGTGGAAACTCAACCATTTGTAATGACACACTCGTATCTGATGAATCAATAATCCGTGGATTTACGTATCTGTATGGTAATGTTGAAGTATACGGAAAATCGGTGATAGATGGTGATGCACGGCTTCACGGAAATGTTAAAGTGATTGGTGCAAAAGTCATCGATGCCGAAGTATATGACCGTGCCATTATATGTGATGGTGCATACGTTCATGGACGTATTAAGATAGACGGAACCGCATATATCTCAAATGGTGCCGAGGTGTGTAAGACAGATGATTACATTGTCTTTAAGAACTTTTGGAGTTCCGGAAGACACTTTACATGGACTCGTTCAAACAACAAATGGCACGTTGGGTGTTTTCGTGGTACTGGTGAAGAGTTGATAAAGAAGGCCTACCAAGATAGTGAAAAGTCTGGTAGAGAATACGAGAGAGTTGTGAGGTATGTTGAAAGCATCCTTGCAGATGAACAAAAAGAACAGAAAAATGAAAAGGTACGCAATCGTATACGCTGACGGAAGTAATCGACGCTTGACGCAAATAGATTATCCTTCACGTAAAGAGGCTGGCGATGCATTGATATATTTCCTTACATGTAACAATGCAAGCTATTCGAAAGATGACGATGAGTATTTGAACCCATTTGACTTTACTCTCAAAGAAGTTGAGTATATGACTTGGGAAACAAAAGCATCTAAGAAGCCTCGGAGATGTGTACATCACAAAAAATAAGCAAAATGAAAAAGTATATTATTACATCCGCTGATGGAAAGTGGCGTCTGACACAAACAACTTATGCTTCACGTGAAGAAGCTGGAGATGCGTTGATGTATTACATCGACACCAACAATGCGGGCTATCCAAAAGGCGATATCAATTATTTGAATCCGTTTGACTTCACTCTTGTAGAGATTGAGTCTAAGGATGCAAATGAACTCGTTACCGACTTTGACAGCGCAAAAAAGGTCCTTGATTTTAAGCTGAACGACGGTCTTACACTAGTACATGGTTTAGCTGGAAGATGTGCGATAGATGCCAAAAAAGCAGCATGGCTTGTACGCAGTGTGGACAACGAAAATCTTAAGGTGTTAATCGCCTTGAACAAACTGTTCACCCTTGCACGGGCATGGAACAAAGTAGATGGGTTTGTACCTGATGCATCAAATGATGCGCAAGCGAAGCATTATCCATACTTTGTATACAACAAAGATGCTAAGAAATACTTAGCTGTGGGTGTAACTGGCACAGTTGTATGTGACACATTATGCTTAAATCGAATCTGTTTCCAATCAGAAAAACGAGCCAAGCAATTTGGAGAGCAATTCATTGATCTTTTCAACCAAGTTCTTTTGAAATAATGTGGAACAAAGTATCTGAAAAAGAGCTTCCCTACGGAGAAGAGGTGATCGCTTTTAACGAAAAGTGGATTGATGAGGATTCTAATCCTATCCTTAGTAAATAATCTTTTAAAAGAGGTCGTTATGTGTTTAGTTACAAGTCAACGTGAGCCATACGTAGCTCCTATCGATATTCCGGTTGTGAAAGTATTGCTGAGAGAGGGTTGCTATCTGACATATTTTAGACGGACAGTAGTGAAACTGAATCGCATATTGCAACCATATGGGGATTATAAACGTTTTGTTGACAGAGACCAGTTAAAACAAAGGCTGGGACGTGGTTTAATTCACGCATATTTGTCGGCAAAATATACGATATATGGAGAAGACATAAGGGCGGCAGAATGTAGTGGTGTGTGCTTGTTTAAAGCATATATCCCAAAAGGAACTGAATTCTTTGTGTCAGACGATTATAAAACGATCGCTGCAACAAAGTTATATATCACAAGCCAATATGCGACCAAAGACTTTGGGCTTAAGTATAGAGAATTATATAAAATTATAGTAGATGGAGCCAAAACCGAAAAAAGATGATCATGATCAGTTAGATCCTGGTCATAAAATAGGACTCTTGATCCTATTATTCATATTCATGCTTTTCGTGACTCGTGCATGTGCTCAAACAGCACAATATGACACAGCTATCGTGAAGTATCAGAATATCGAACGAATTGTATCTCAAACATCAGATAAAGGTGCAGTTCGTTACTACGCAGTTTACAACGATAAGCAAGAGAATATCTCAGAACTCATCCCTGTTTCTAAGACTGTTCTCTTGTACATCAATGCATGTAAACAGAATCAAATTGAACCATCATTAGCTGTTCGTCTTAAGAACGGTATCATTGTTGGTTTGATACGATACAAAACCAAATACATTGTTAAAAGGAGACGATAATGATGTACACGCCTAAGCAGTCCGGCGTTCTAAATAGGACTGCACAACATTTAAACACTCAAAACAATGAACAAAGCGGTTATAGTAATCGTAACAGCCATAATCAGTGTATTCATTGGCTGCTCTGCTGGACAAATGAACATGACCGGTGATATGAACCGGGAGATCGCAGAGATGAGTCATTACTACAAGAGTCAGTACAAAGACACTCTTGACGCATACAAACAGTATGTAGCAGCAACGGAGAATCTGCTCAGTGAATCCCAATTCTACGACAACTTCGATCCGTACTATAACGGACCTGATGAGATGAAACGTAGAAAAGGTGTCGCATACAATAAGTATTGCGATGCTTTCAACAAGATATCGAAATCTTGTGGAATAACCCCAGTCACTTCATACTAACAAGTTTTAATCAATAAAACATGGAAATCGAAAGTAAAAAGAAGACGTATAGCAAGCGTCGTAAGAGCAACAAGCGTAATCGTAAAGTTGCACGTCATCGTAACGGAAATCATGGTGTGATGAACAAACACCAACTACGTGAGTTCTTTGGCCATAAGTTTGGTGCCACAGAGGTCAGTGGTTTTATTGCACCTCTGTTACGTTACGAAACTCCCTTTGGTGATGAGATAGATGTGTCATTCATCGCAGACAAGAATGACAACATCTGTGGTGTGAACGAAGGCTTTATCGTAGAAGCTGGTCTTGACAAAACTCCTTTTGACAAGGAGGATATCGTCATAGTAATGAACATCTACAGAGGACAGAATCTGTGCCTCGTAGCAGAATCAGGGAGGGTTGTGCAATGAATGAGACGCTTGTCGATTTGAAGAAGATGGTCGATGTCACAAGAGACAAAGACATCAAAGATCCAGGTTTGCTGAGACCTGTGATCGGCGCAATCAACGATGTACTCGTAAAAAACACGAACATCGAGATTAAGGGTGCAGACAACAAGCAAATTGTCATTGAAGTAAGTTATCACACGCGTCAGAAAATGCAGCATGTGATCAATGACAAGGAGATGTGCACTGTGCTGGCTAAGTTGTTGATCGATGTGTATGCGAAATTCAATCGCATAAGCAACATCATAAATGATTACAATAAAACCAAGTGTCATGAATGATGAAAAAGATCAAGAACTGTATGAGAGTTCTATAAACTACAATCCAGAAACCGTTATTCATCAAGATAAGTTGTACTGTAAAATAGTACACAATCTGAATCTGATTAGCGACGCATACAGAAAAGAAAATCTTTCCTATTTCATGAATATGCTCATGAAACGTGAAGGTGCTCATTTCTGGATAACAGACACTGAATTTCATCTTGAGATTCCATTGCCTGATAAAGAACTTTCAGTTGAGGAGATTACTAACATATCGAGTGATATTGAACAGTTAATGTCATTATTACAAGGTATCATGTGTGATTGCGTAGAGGCAAACCAAGACATGGACGCAATAATGAGTCAAATGCAATGAAAATAGCTAAGACGGACAAACAGGGCAACTCAACATCAAAACTATTCTTACGAATAGGCGGTAGCTCTATTCTAATCGCAAGTAAACTAACAGTTGTACAAGCTGTGTTGTTGAAAAAGCAGATTGAGAAGTATACGAAGGAAACAGGTTCAAAGATTAACGGACATTTATACACCATTCAATAATAATGCGAGTACATTATTTAAATGTGAGCTTGATCACGTGCAACGCAGCAAACAAAGCTATAGCAGAGCACATAGGATCTCAAGAAATTGAGATTTATGTAGATCCTGTAAGAAGTATGCGTTACTGGTTACAAAAAGACTTCGTAGAAGACAAAACCATGTTATTGAAACTACTAGTTCCGTTTAAACGTGGTGAAGTTGAACTTCTTGAAGTACATGCATACAAAAAAGTAATTAAGTGCGGAAAGCCTAAGTACAAACTATATGTACGCAAGCTGACGTATAGCAGAATGAGAGAACTGGTTGATATGTTTGGAGACATACGTCTCAAACCAACTCAGTTCTTAACCGATTAACATTATCCCCTATAGAGCTTTCCCACTCTATGGGGGATTTCGTTTAATGTAGCCATCGAAAGATGAGAGTCACAAGCCTCTATAAATACAGAGTGAACGAGAACATATATGTTTAATTTAATTCATTATCAAAATGAAGCATTTCATCAAAGCATCGCTCATTGTAGCGACAGTGTGGGCTGTGATCGTAAGTATGGCGTTATCAACGTCATCATGCGAGCATAAGTCCGACGTAACACCGGTTGACACCACAACTGTGGTTTCAAAACCGGCAGAACAGTGGTCCAAAGTAACGGACTTCTTGAGTTGGGTCAACGACGAGGCCAACAACAATTACTGTGACAGTATCATCTTTAAGGCTATGTCGCCTGAAGACCTGTACAACGTCGCAGCTGTTGTTTCGTCAAAGAACGAATCGTTCACTAAAAAGGATATTGTACGAGAGTTTCTCGATCGTGAGGATGTTTATTCAGCCTTGCGTGGGAAACACACAGCAGATTCTATAGTATGTGATACGAAAGACACTATCATTGATGGTGTCAAAGTCCAACTTATAAACACTTCTCGCTATGAGTAAAAGAGTAGAGTTACTCCGCAAACCGGCAAAGTATGTTGTCGTTGTGGAGTACAATGGCAAGATGCCAAGTACGGAAGATCAGAGCAAGATCATCGAAGCATTCGTTGATCTTTGTGCGGATGGGATTGTGAATTATCCGACTGTAGCCGTTCTCAACAAGGACGACATCACGAAGATTATTGTCAAGCACGTTGTCAACAATGGCCAAGACGAGCAGCGTACGGGAATAACACCTGAAGCCGCTGCCGCAAAGGTTATTGGTACGACCTTCGAGAGCAAACTCGAAAGTGGCAACCCTGCTGTGATTACACTTGCGCTTAACGCAGCGCTAGTGAAACACATGAACAGCGATGCTGACGTGTCGAGAGCATTGCGAAGCGCATTCGTAGTACTCAGTAGAGACAACGTGTTCATCAAGATACCTCTTGAACTTCGTGAGAAGTACAACATCACGAAGGAGGTACTCAACATCATTCGTGATCTGGCGAAGATTCACCAACTCCGTTAGTATGAGCAGATCGTACAAAGACTATCGTAAAGATAGTCAGCCTGTAAAGGCAAAGCGTCATAAACAACTGACGCCGTACAACAGATCCTTCAGACATAGCACAGTGTTTGATGAAGATTTAGACAAATATGTGCATTAGTTAACTTTTAAACATTTATCAAAAATGGCAAACAAGAACAGTGTAAAGCCTGCAAAGGCAACAACCCCGGTAGTAATGACCAGCGACAACGTGATGGACGTGATCAACGCCAAGAATCTCGGTAGCTCTGAAATGGCCACGAAGATCCAGGAAGAGCTCAAAAACGAGCAGGACGAGCGCATCAAGGAGATGAAGAAGGTGCGCTTCTCTCGTGCCTCATTCAAGGAGGCAAAGACCCTAATCGATGTTCGTCGTCGCAAGCGCGAGATGGAGATCACCAAAGAGGAGTTGATCCGTCGTTCAGACTTCGTGAAGTTCCTGATGGGATTCGAGGTCACACGTGAGTTCCTCGATCATCACAAGGTCAAGGGCGATGAGATGACTCTCAAGATGCCTGGCAAGGACAACAAGCTTGAAGACAAGAAGGTCAAGCTTGGTGACAAGTTCGAGCCGTGTATCGACATCACCGACTACGATGTCTGGGAGGGCAAGATCAACGACGACATCTACGAGCTCCGTCGCAAGTGCGATGATCAGTTCGACAAGGAGATGAACAAGGTGCGCCTCGCGTTTGGCGAGTACTACAAGTGGTAATCTATCATCAGATAGTATCTGTAAATAGAACTACAAAGTCCAACTCAAGAGCCTAAGAGCCATGAGCGCTTTTGAAATATTAATAACCCGATGTATCACAATATGACCGCAGATGGATCATGATTGTTTGGAGCCGTAGAAACGTATTTTAAAAGCATAAGAATTGACTTATCACACAGAGCCATGAGCCAATGTGGGACGAAAACACTCTAACAGGGGTGGATAAACTACTGTCGTATCAAATGATCGAACATGCAAGAACTATAAGTCTTTAAGGCCCCTACATATGCGTGTAGGTTCCGTCTTGAAGTGTGTTTTATCAAAGAGAATATAGTTAGCCCAAACAGAATCTTGAATCAGTTTTGGAATCTCTAACTATCGCAGTATTTCGTAGCGTGCTGCATCCATAGGGAGTTTGGCCATTCTCTATGGAACTATGTGTGGGGATGAGTTAATCATACAAGACGTGGGTTCGAATCCCACTAGGTCCACGATTCAGTTGAACACTAATTTTCCAGTCAAAGTTTTTTAATTGATTTTGGTTATTGTTTTTTAATTATTGTTTATTATCGTAACTCATAGGGTAACGGTTCGTGAGAATAGTTACTCATTTTATGGGCCTAACTGGTTTTGATTGTATGAGGAAGTAAATCCGTTAACTGCGCATTAAACATCAACTGGCGATTATAATATCGTAGATTACACTCACGTAGCGTAAGTGCTAATCAGGTTCGACTACCAAAGTGTCATGGGTGAGTAATTAGGACTGTATGGGGTTCGATCCCCCACGCCCAACTAAAACAAGAACAATATGAAACACTCATCAAAAGGTTTCCGAGGGATGATACGTGACAGGTTACCTGTACATGTTGATATTGCTTTACAAATTTGTAAGTGCAAAAATAATTATATTGAGCACATATATAACAAGTTTGTAAAACATGTACCTGTAGAACAAAGAAGTCTTGCTGTAAAGCAAGCTCTTGGTTTAAAACAGGCTGTGACTGCTGAAGATGTGAGAGTATGGTCATGGAAACATGCAAATATACTCAAACAACACGGATACAGTATTCACAACATACCGAAAAGAATGTTTTTCCATACGTTTTGGACAAGTATTAATTTTCCAGATTTAGATAAAGATGTCTTCGAAAGATTCAAAATAGCTGATAAATGGGTACAGTATCTACAAAGAATGTATCCTGTTTTCAAAAACATATATGATATAAATCATAATGTGCTATACAAATCAGAAAAAGACACTATCGAAGAGCTGGAATCGAAATACAAGTTAACTCAAGATGTAGTAAAAATAATTCTAAAGCACATAAAACATGGTACGTAATCAATTCCCATTGAGCGCAGGCACATATATGTGTCAACGCGACACGGACCTCATCATAATCGTGGTGAAAGGTCTGTTTCCTACGTTACAATTAGACGGAGGTTTTGACTTGGGGTATTTCCTCAAGAAGCGCAAACTAAGAGAAGCATCAAAAGAGATACTGGCTAATATTGAGCTGTTCCCCGAGATGTGGACCTTTACACCTATGCGTGGCATGAACTATTCTGTTTTTGCAAAGAACGAATTCCATACAACAGGAAAGCTCGAACTCCCAATGGACAGGGAAACCGATATCAAGGAACAGTATTACTTGCTCACTCAGCAGGGAGTATCTAGTACCAAGATTATTCGAGCTCTTGTACAAGAATTTAAGGTTTCGGTGGATACCATCTGTGATTTAATAAACGGATTTGATAGGCAAGCTCTATGTTAATAGATCATATCTTTACTATCAAGGATAAGAACTACTCATTACGAAATCGTTACGAATTACTCTTGTCGTATGTAAAGCAACATTCTCACTTAGTGACGATAAATCGAAATGAGACGTTCGGACCGTATCCACCAACCTTTATTACCAGTCATATGTTTGTAGAGATGTGGGACTTCAACCAATGGTTACTCAGGAATATCCTGTGTGAGCTTGGAAGAGCCAGCTATCTCACAATAGGAGTATTACTTCGTATAGCAACATCTAAGCTGAATAAGCTTGATTTAACTAAAGAAGAAAAGCTCTTAATTCATACGAATATGACTAGAAATATATGGAATGAATTCTACAGAATAGAGAATGAAGAACTTCCATTCTAACCCTGAAGACAGGAGGGAGTAGGCAGATTGAGGCCCTCCTGTTTACAATGCACACAAAAGTGCAGATTATGTATGAACTTACCAGACATTACTCCAGAAGAAATAACTCTGGTTAAGAACGCGAAAGAAGGAAAACCGCATTCCTTCACTGCTCTATTCAAGAGATATAAACATTTTGTAGATCATGTGCTTTACGAATATGTAAAAGACATGGATGAAGCACGTGATTTAACAAATGTTGTATTTCTTAAGGTCTACCAGAAACTCCCAAGTTTCACTGAATATAAATCATTTGGTGGATGGTTGAGAGTTATCTCAAATCGAGTTGCTGTGGATTATCTACGATTACGTTCGAAACACCGATTTACAGAAGATGTTGAAAAGGACTGGGTTGTACCGAAACAGAAAGAAGTTAATGAGACCGATCTGATCAATCGGTTGATTTATCAGGAGTCCGTGGACTACTTCAAAACCCTACCACATCCTCAAGGTCGTATAAACGAACTATATTATTGTAATAGTTACACAGTTGATGAGATTTCAAAAGCCTTATTCGTGCCCCTAGGTACTGTAAAATCAGTCCTATTTAGGACACGTAAGGAATTACGTAAACTTTTTAAACATTAACACAATGAGTCTACTTATTTATTGCATCGTTGCTGTGCTTCTCGCTTTCGCCATTGGTCGATCAAAGCGTTCAGCAAAGCTTTTTTGGCTGCTCATTACCTGTTTCGGTATTGGTGCCATTGGTGCAGCTATCTTCTCTTCGTGTGAGAAGGTTAAGGGGACTGATGATGTTGAGAAGAAAGCTTTCACGTCGATGAACGCTGGGGTGCAGAAGTCAGCCATTGTTGCAGACATTGCCCCAGTGTACATTGCTCTCTTTGAGCAGCCTTCGATGAGTCAGAAGCAATCTTATCACTATGACATCATTCCAGTATCTCATGCTGCAAGTAGCTCTGACATTACTGTCAGAGGAAATTTCGTCAATCTCTTAAACCCAGGATTAGTGTTTAAGTACTTTGACACATCATGAACCTAGAGTCTTCCATGCGGATAGATGATAAGTTCATTCATTAAATTAAGTTTAACAGTTTAAATCATTATCAAAATGAGCAAGAAGAACAAAAAGAACAACAAAGTTGTGACACCTCCCGTAGTTGAGACTAAGCAGGAGGAGAGTGAGGTTAAGGACACGAATGTCCAGGTGGATAACGAGCAGGATGCTGAGCAGAATGCTGATACCAAGGTGGAGACTCCGATGGTTCCACCTCAGCTCGATTTGCCGCTCATGCCGAGTACTACTGTGCAGGCAAACGGCCTCGATCCTAATCATCAGGTAGACCTGATCAGGATGACGCACGAGTACTTCAAGAACTCTCCTGATCTTATTCAGAAATTCGACATTTCGCAGGGTGTTGTTGACAACATGAATCATGTCAACATGATTGCCATTGCCGCAGCATGGGCCAATGAGATGACATTCTCTAAGACCCCGTTCGCAGGAAAGCTGCGTACCGCAGTGCTGCCTGAGATGGCAAGTGCTCTTAAGGAGCTCGGTATCAAGGCAGACAAGATTCTCGCCTTGCCATCTTCATCTGATGGTACTACGACCGTCACGTCTAAGGATGTTCAGATTCCTAAGACCGTGAAGGATCAGATGAAGGCCGAGAACAAGCTCCAGCAGGAAGAGATTGAGCTCGACCCCACGAAGATTCACAACAAGACTGAGGTCTTTAAGACCGTCCAGTATCTTCTTACGAACAAGGGTGCTGTCTACAGCAACATCAAGGCCGCTGTGAACTTCTATCGTTCATGGCTTCTCATCCAAGCTAAGGATGATCAGGCCGAGAAGGACCGCATCAGTGCCCGTACTGTCAAGGATATCATCCTCGACATCGCAGAGTTCACTAACGCATGTCCCTTCGTACTGAAGGGCGTTGGTGGTTATCTGCTGCGTCTTACGATGACTCACAAGAGTATTGTCCCTGCATTCTGTATTATGCGTAATACGGTGCATGACAAGGTGACCGGAAAGACGACAAGTGACGAGCAGGAGATTGCCGATATCTGCTATGCAGTTGTCAATTGGGCAGCTAATGCTCGTATCTCTGAGAAGAAGAAGAACATCGAGGTCCTTAGCGCAGACAAGAAGCACAACAAGGAGGCCATCGACGGTGTCAATGCTGACATCAAGGCTATTGAGGACGTTATCTCAATGCTCGATAACCCGAACAGCGACTTTGCTGACAACGTTCTTGATAACCTCAAGAGCGATGATGCAACCGTTGTTAAGCACGCTCAAGAGGCGTTCGGAATCATCGCTAAGTGCTACTATCCAGGCACTGATCTCCGCAAGCGTTACACCAACCTTGCGGACAACGTAAAGCAACTTGCCGGAATCATCACGAATCTCTTCCGAGATCCGATGAGTCCGCTTAGTAACTTCAACATCGCAAATCTCGACCAGGAGCTCATTGAGGCTCCGAAGGACGAGGAGAAGCCTACTGAGACTACTGAGAAGACTGACGAGTCTTCTGAGGAGTCTAAGGAGACTTCTGAGGCAAACAATCCTGAGAAGGCTGACGAGTCTTCACAGGATTCCAAAGAGTCTGACGAGACTGCTGAGGAGACGCCTACAGAGGAACCGTCCAAGGATAAAAAAAAAATGACTCCGAAGATGTCGCGCAAGATGAAGAAGGCTGCGAAGAAGCTCGGTCTTTCGCGCAAAAAATAACTACATGCGCAACGAAGATGGCAGCCGCTTTCAAAGAGTTGTTTTCGTAAAAAACAAAAAAGCTATCAAAGCTATGGGTAAATTATCAGTTTTGTCGTTCTGTGTAATATTCTTATTCTTAGGAATCAAGGGTATGCGTAGTAACTTGACGATTAGTGGCCCAACTCAGACAGTGTCTGCAAGTCAGCCACGTGCACCTGGTTTTGACATAAACCATTTGCGCACTAACGCCTTGACTCAACAGCGAGATACTGTACGTGATACAGTATACATTGAGTCAAAGCAAAGTTCAACACCAACTAGCGTGACGGTTGTGGCACCCAAACGCAAACAGATTAAGTATTGTACTCGCAACAAGTCTTATCTGTTCATAGCAACACCACGGGATCGTGCAAAGCTCTCCCTCGATTCAGTACTGGCGGACAGTACTATGAGCATATCTGAATTGACATGCCTAGGATCGAAAAACGTAAGAAGCTTAGCGAGGGATTGACGAGGTCTCTCTCGGTCAGTACATTTTAGTTATGTCTCATCAGCATAGGTACTATATCGGTAAGACCACAGCTTGTCACTGAATCCGATGAATTTAGACACGGTCGAGGATAATCACTACCGTTAAACGACAACCAACGAACTTGATCCGAGAATATGTTAGCCCTCTCAAAGGGTGAGAAACTCAAAAGGTAGGATGAAATGCTATGAATGTGAAAAACTCATAGTAAGTAGGGTCAGCGTTGTATCAACCCTACTCTGTACATACATGAGAACCGTCTGGCGATGTGTGTATATGAAAAGACGCATAAGTCTCAAGAAGAGCAAAACGAACCGTATCGATAAGTACAACAATGATACTAAGTTGTGCATTAACGTACACGAGTTGACATACATACAATTCCAACCTGTATGTAAGTATCAATAGCTTAGTTTAGTGTCACACGCCTCCAAAGCGTGCATTGAGGAACGAAGAATTTCATGAAGACTATGAGAGTACTACTCATAGGGTGACCATTAGGATAGCCGTACGGAAGTCCCACTGGTTCGATTCCAGTAATCTCAGTTGAATGGGAGACCGGGGATGGGGTGCAATAGTACAGATTGAGACCGCCAGGCTTTGGTCGTTTATGCGGTATATAAAAGTAAAATGACCAGACTCTCGATGCAGGAGAGTAGTAGGAGTGAAAGCCTTACCCGACACGAGACCGGGTTCATAAGTCTGATGTTAAGTTTACAACGAGCCCTTAGCAAGCAATGTTGTATTCAAGCGAAAGCGAGTAGGGTGACGCCGGATAGTCAGCCTGGGCTACAGGATAAGTAGCAAATAAAAAACAGAAGAACTGATCGATTCGAAAACCAACATGCCAAGTTGGAAGGACCTCCGTCAGTTGTTAATACGAATAAGTTTTAGTAGTGTTAAGTATATATGGTACTTTTTTAAGACTATGGTGCGAATGGTTTGGAGCCAGTAAAAATGTAGAATAAACGCCTACAAGTCGTAGCAGAATGCTTTTAACTTACCGTATCAGTCTCCTTGACACGAAATCAACCGACAGTCGTAGACGCATTTATAGAGTTAATTAACATGTTTAACAGTATGTCCTCCGGATGGAAGTAACGCTCACTATATCATACGTTGTAAGTATGTGAACGAGAATGGATAAGCTATCGTTGTAAGATAGACACTGCCTGTACCTCCCGGAAAGTTACTAATGGAATACACTATGTCGAATAGATAGGTAAAGCGCATACAGCAAATATGCGTGTATCGAGTCTATAGAACATATATCGTGAACCTAGTAGGCAGCTTCGTAGCCCATGAGACGCAGTGCAAAAGCGTATGCAGGTTTGGTTCAGTAACGCGGCCATAATCACACTCCCCTGTCTCGGGATGTTGTGATAAGCAAGAAGTGGGTGATAATTAGTAATAGCGATAGGGTTGAAGTCCCAAGTAATATTTCATGAAAAAGAAGAACTGACAGCAAAGTCAGGGCAAAAAAGCCGTAGATACGCTTAGTATGTTCGATAATGAAACGCACTCCTCGCGTACTCTCTACTGGAAGAGAGCAGGGTAGGTTTTCGAGTAAGACGGATGATTTATGTCTCTACTATAATCATCTTGAGGAAACATAGGCTTTTGTTGCTTTTAGCCTTTTATGCAAGCAACTCGGATGGAAACACAAAATATATCCGATCTTTCAATTTTCGTTGGTTAAGCCAGATTGAATCGAAATTTTGTCAACGTATTTATACTATGAGCATTAGTCGAGACGATCTGGTTGTTAGTAAAAATCATAAATACAAAAACTATTGGAGGTCTAGAAGAGTCCCTGAACCAGACCTTCAAGAGTTATACGTATACACAGAAGTGTCAAGGATCATTCAAAGCTTTCCTGACGGTGACTATAGAGTAAGGGCTTAGCTAATCCTACCGTTGGATTCCCAAATACACTGATTGAGCTTCTTAAAGGAATATAAAGGTGTAGGCTATAGAAGATAAAAGCGGCACACCATGTGTGCATCCTTTGAACGTATGACTTAAAACAAATAAACCATTTCAGAGATAAATAACATTGTATAATTCGTATCGTTGGTCAATCACTGACGATCTCAAAGAGGATACGAACATGGAGAATAAAGTAAAAATTGACGCAGCAGTTCTGCGGGGTAATCGTATGGAGTTGAGTAACATTGGTGGAACGCTTGGTGGACGGTTCTTCCGCCTTAACAAGCACGCAATTGACGATGAGTATGGTAATCTCATCGCACAGATTCGTAACACGGGTAACAAGGAGTTGTGTCTCAACCGAGGCATCAACCGGTACGCAATTCAGGGCTTCGATATTCATCGTATCGAGTTCAAGAACGCAGGTGATGGTACACCGTGCGTCTTTATCAACGAGGGTGACAAGAACTCCCGTGGTGAGGACATGAGTGCAGTGTGCCCCGTGGGCAATCGTAATCGACCGTTCACGGAGGCTTCCGAAGAGAGTATTGGCGAGGCTATCGAGTCTCAGCGACGGGACCTTATCTTTGCCGATCCTGATGGTGTAGTGGATATCGTAAACCGCTATAACCAGAATGAGATGGCACGAATCGACAGTCTCATTCAGCAGCTAACCAAGGCTAAGAACAACATTGTTCAGACGATCGAGAACAACAACAAGCGTGCCATGGAGTACAAGAAGGAGTTACGGGACAGCAGTAAGACCGTGACATCCGCATCGATCGTTGGATCCATTAGCGTCGAGTAACTATGAGTGTGACATCCAATTGTATAACCGAAAACAGTAAGCTCCACATTCAGGAAATGCTTCTCACTCCTCAGATCAGTGAGACTGTGTATTCTGATGTAAAGAAGGGTAAAACCTATAAGCTTACACGGATCCGAAACGACGGATCAATTTATCTCGGTGAGACTTCTTATGAGTGGTGGAACAATCTGTTCAACCTTAGTAAGGAGATCTCATTTGAGACGTTCTGTATGCGAGTATACGAGGCTATTGCCCAGATGGCTGGTGCAGAGGGCTCCGATACCCAAAAGACAATCATGCGTGGTTTGAATAAAGACATTCTTACTGCGCTGATAGCTACGAAAGATGTGAATATCGTGGTGGATCGTTTGTTCGATACGCTGCGCTTCGCAATCGAATCTAGCCCCATGGCGTCTAAGGGAACACCCTTACGGCGTGAGTCTGCTGAGGAAATCCTTAGCAAACTAAAATTCACTGGAGGAGCCGATCTTCCTGTATACGACTCCCGAGGCGACATTCTCGTGACACTTTACATGGAACCTACTGGATATAAGGTACGGCATGTGGACGATTAACTTGGGCTAACCAGATGCTACAGTCATCTGTAGTTGCAGATCAATGCGTATCTGTAACATACCTTTATGTGAGCTCGTAACATATCGTATCATTAAACCAATAGACTTCCTACATTATAAGCCAAAATGTTCTATGAACAACTTATGTTCCATATGCTGTAGTCATATGCAATCTTAAGATCAATGCGTATCTTAAGAGCAAAGTTTGTATGTTCAATGAGCTAAGAGCTAACTCCAAACAACAACAATCACCCCTAAAGAACTGCGTTTGCGCTCCGTATGCTGTAGTCATACGCCTTTGTAAGATCAATGCGTATCTTACAAGTCAAGCTTACGCAGTTCACATTGTCCCGTGGTGTAAATGGAAACACAACAGATTTTGGTTCTGTCATTCATGGTTCGAACCCATGCGGGATAACTAGGTAACTTACGAGGCACTCGAATTCAACTATGTTTTACTTTAAAGATATCAAATATGAAGGAGAATAAGAAGTTGAATGCCAATAATATTATCAGCACTCGTAAGCGTCTCGATAGTGAGATTGCCACCTATTGGTCTTTTATCAAGGCTGAGAACACGTTGCGTAATAACGCTCTGAAGTTTCGTACACATAATCTTCTAGAGCTATATAACCAGATTACGCAGAAGATTGAGCACCGAATCCTGATTAAGGGTTTGCTCAATAATCTTAACAACGACAAGCTTAGTTTTAGTAGTTCTGAGTTTATGAAGTCTCATTACTATAACATTTTCCGTCTTCAGGAGTGTCAGGAGCAGATTACGAAGCTTAATGAGATTCGTAAACGCTGTCTTGCACCTCAGTTGAAGGCTCAGAAGGGTAAAAAGGCACTCGGTTATAACGAGGTGTTTACCCATGAGAAGATTTCATCTATCATCAACAAGCTTGAGTTGATGGTGGCATCTTGCAAGAGTGCAATTGCCAAGTATAACGACGAGACGCAGATTGAGATAATTGACAACAGTCTCGATGCCGTTCTTGCGGCATAAAACAAGATAGAGCTTAGTGTTTTGGACTGCCCAGAGGGGATTCTGATCGATGCAGAAAAAGCTCACAGAGAGCGTTTAATCAGCACGGCTTAACAACTAACCATGAGACGTGTTAGATGCGCTTAGAAGGCCTGTATGAGGCCTTAAATCGAATGTATCACACACTAAAGACATTATCAAAATGAACACATATAATATTGACAAGCAGTTTAAGAAGTTTTGGAAGATTAGTCATGCAAAGAGCGCATTGTTGTGGAAAATAATGTGTTTTTTGGAAACCAAAAGAGGTCAATCGTTCGTTAACAACCTGCACAAATTCTCTTTGAAAGAATTGGGCATGATGTACGGCATGAACCTTATGACTATCAACAACAGTAGGAACGTATATACAATCATCGATAAAGCGATTGATCTGTGTAATATGAAACCTACTCCAGGAGCCCCGTACAAGCCCTGGGATGTACCTGAGAAGCCAGATTATCCCATGTACCTTACAAGTGGACGTCAGCCCATTAAAACGATCCATACGGCCGTTTATAGGCGTTTTCCGCACACTAAGAAGGTTGAGGATTATGGTTGGGACATCAAGTATCGTGATATCTCTGACATAGGATTGTTGGAGAATAAGCGTATTTATTGGCGATATGAGTATTATCGTGATTATACGAAACTTCTTGAGAAACATAAGATGGAGCGTTGGGAGCGTAAGCACCCACGTCCTACGGATACGATACTGAAACAAGACCTCTTCCCTGGGATGCTAACAGCAGCATGGAAGAATCGAGAGAGTGACGCACGTAACTACATACGTAATCTTGTGAAAGAAAAGTATGACAAATCATCTGTACCGTGTATCGCACGAGTCAAGAACTATGATGGCACGTACAAGAATGAGATTGTGAGTTGGATCAGTGATCCGCATAACAATATCAGTCGTATAAACAATGACGACTACGCAAACAACTCGTTAGTTCGTACAGGAGCAAAAGATCTCCTGTCATATTCCATGAACAAAAATGTTGTATGCGGGTACATACAGAATCGAACTCAGACGTTGGGTCGTATATTGACGATGGACATGATTCATCAGATTGCTGCCTAACGTGAGACCTATTTAGCACTATAATGGTGTTGAATAGGTCTTTTGCGAATGTGGTGGAACGGTAGACACGTAACACTTAGGATGTTATGCTAAATAGCGTGCAGGTTCGAGTCCTGTCATTCGCACAATGCATATTGATTGATTTTAAGTTTTTAGTTATTGGAATTTCTCATAAACAAGTCTGTGTCACAAGCGTGTGACAAAAATACTCAGGTGTGTGAACATATGAGTATCTTGATCTCTTAACTCAGTTGGTAGAGTACAACACTTTTAATGTTGGGGTCATGGGTTCGAGTCCCATAGGGATCACTTTGATTAAGTGTCTTTTTATTAGTATTTTTACTTTAAATTAAGGTTCTGCAATGATTTGATGATACCACAAAAACATAGTTGCTGTGAAACAGCTATGTTTTAGCACCAACAGCGGTTGGTGTATTTGACTCCGTAGCTCAGAGGTTAGAGCATGGCATAGTTAATGTCAAGATTGCGAGTTCGATTCTCGCAGGAGTCGCATTTACAAGAATTACATTATCTTTAACATCCACAAAAACATTGTTGTTGTGAAATAGCGATGTTTTAACACCGACAGTAGTCGGTGTTTTTGCCTCTTTAGCTCAATTGGTGGAGCACTTGATTTGTAATCATGCGGTTGTCGGTTCGAGTCCGACAAGAGGCTCTATATGGCGTGATGGTGAAAATGGTAGACACGATGGATTTAAGATCCATTGGCCAGTAATGGTCGTGTGGGTTCGAACCCCACTCGCGCTACGTGTTATTTTGTTTTTCCATTAGTTACAACATGTGGTTTTTTCCATTTATTTCTCATACGGTCTGTGAAGATAGTATGAGACCCGGGCCTTTAGCTCAGTTGGTTAGAGCAGCTGGTATAATTAGTTGGGGAGTTGGCGCAAGGCGAAGAAT
>OQVU01000239.1_pt1 | contig 19189 bp, 21 predicted proteins | sample 1691611 | NCBI WGS metagenome assembly OQVU01 (sample SAMN03418272, study PRJEB22391) | human gut metagenome | biome: human-gut; feature: organic feature; material: feces | host: Homo sapiens | place: Tanzania | collected 2013-01
ATGGCGGACAAACAGAAAATTTTAATCGTAGATGATGATAACAATATTGCTGAGCTTATCTCTCTTTACCTAACAAAAGAATGTTTTGAGACTTTAATCGTGAATGACGGTGAAAACGCACTTACAGCATTCTTCCGTTTTAAACCTGATTTGATTCTTTTAGACCTTATGCTTCCGGGAATTGACGGATACCAGGTCTGCAGGGAAATACGCCGTGAAAACAATACCCCTATAATAATGCTTTCGGCAAAGGGGGAGATATTTGATAAGGTACTGGGGCTTGAACTTGGTGCCGACGACTACATGATTAAGCCTTTTGATTCCAAGGAACTTGTTGCCAGAGTTAAAGCTGTTTTAAGAAGATATACAGCCACGCAGTCAAACGATACCCCTGAAAAGCCTTCCGGAGAGTACATTGAGTACCCTGATTTAATCATTAATTTGAGTAATTATTCCGTAATATATATGGGTAAACCGGTTGATATGCCTCCTAAAGAACTGGAACTTTTATACTTTCTTGCGACCTCACCAAACCAGGTATTCACAAGGGAACAGCTTTTGGACCATATATGGGGTTATGAATATGTGGGGGACACCCGTACCGTGGATGTCCATATAAAAAGGCTCCGCGAAAAAATACATGACCACGAAAAATGGAGTATCGGCACCGTATGGGGTGTCGGCTATAAATTTGAATCGAGAAAATAGTTAATGAGAATACGATTAATTAACAAAATGATAACTACATATCTGATAGGTATTATTATAAGCTTCGGAATAATATCTACACTCTGTTCAAAATTCAATTACAGAAGTGAATTAAGTTCACAGGCTGATTATATGTACAAAACAGCAATGAGCATTGCTTCCGAATATGGTAATGCTTATTCCGGAGGAGATGTTGATGACGCTCCTTCCCTGCCTTTTCTTAAAGCAGTTTCACGGTATACAGGCTGCAATATCATGCTGCTTGCAACGGATGGAACTGTATTAATGGATACTTCCGACTCAGGGTTGGACTCTGTAAAAGGCTTTGACCCTGCTAAATATAAGAAAAGCAATTATATCGTCAACGATTTCTTTGGAACATATGACAGCAACTACCTTACGGTATATTATCCAATAACTTATCTATACAATACCAGAGGATATGTAATTCTTAGCAAATCTGTAAAAGATGTCCGTTCTGATGCAGATAACAGTTTTAATTTCAATTACATCACCTTGGTTATATGTTTTATCACATCGGGACTTATATTTGTATTGTTCTATAAATACATTACAAGACCACTTAACAAAATCACAAAGATTGTAAGTAAATATGCCAAGGGAGATTTTTCCGAAAAAATTAATATAAAACATAATGACGAAATAGGCAGGCTTTCAGATTCCCTTGACTATATGGCTGCTGAAATTAACAGTCTTAACGAATACCAGAAAAAATTTATTGCCAACATATCCCATGATTTCCGTTCACCGTTAACTTCCATAAAAGGATATCTTGAAGCAATGCTTGACGGGACCATCCCCCCTGAAATGCAGGAAAAATATCTCGGCATAGTAATATCGGAAACAGAACGTCTGACAAAATTAACCAATAATCTCCTTACAATCAACAATGTTACGGATGAAGGTATGATTCTTGACATCTCTGATTTTGATATTATTGCTACAATCAAAAAGACCATTGAGACTTTTCAGGGTACCTGCGAAAAGAAAAAAATCAAATTCAAACTTATCTTTCCGGATAAAGAACTTATGGTTTCTGCCGATATGTCCAAGATTCAGCAGGTTCTTTATAATCTTATAGATAATGCAATTAAGTTCAGTAACAGCGACTCCTCAATAATAATATCCGTCACTGAAAAGGGTGATAAAGCCCTTATTTCTGTCAAGGACTTCGGCATTGGTATTCCAAGGGAAAGCATATCCAAAATATGGGAGCGTTTCTACAAAACCGATGTTTCAAGAGGCAAGGACAAGACAGGAACCGGCCTTGGTCTTTCCATAGTAAAAGAAATAATCACTTCACATAACGAATATATAGACGTTGTAAGCACCGAGGGCGTAGGTACGGAATTTACATTCGCCCTCCCTAAAGCAAAAGGCCACGCACCTTCTGTCTGGGACTGATTAGTCCCAGTCAAATGTACGTGGTCTTCCTTTCATCTTGAGTCCAAGAAAATTATTTTGTCTTAATGCTTCATATAAAACGATTGCTACAGAGTTGGAAAGATTAAGCGACCTTATATCGCCCCACATAGGGATTCTTACCGCTGTATCCTGATACTTCTGCAGAATCGATTCAGGTATCCCGGCGCTTTCCTTTCCAAACATTATATAACAATCATCCTCGTATTGTACATCTGTATAACTTCTTGCTGCTTTCGTTGTTGCCATATATATTTTGGCTCCCGGATTTTTTGCAAGAAAATCATCAAAATCATCATATATTCTTACATCTAATTTATCCCAATAATCAAGTCCTGCTCTTTTAAGCATTTTATCGTTAATCTTAAAACCCAATGGTTCGATAAGGTGAAGCACTGTATCCGTTGCAACACAGGTTCTTCCGATATTGCCGGTATTGGCAGGCATTTCCGGTTCATGAAGGACTATATTTAGCATCTTATTTTCCTTCTTTCAATGAAATATCAAACTCAATCATTTTATCGTTATCATAAATAAGTGGCACGCATATATTCTGGGCAAACGAACTTCCGATATGAAATGTTCCCTGTATTATTGAAGGTGGTGTTATATCAATAAAAATACCCTTTGTTGATAATACTGTTGCTGCATTTCCAAGAATCATATTTCCTAACTCGCTAAGTGCACTGAGTGAAAGTTCATCAAGTGCTGTTATAGGCATCATACACATCTTAGAAGCAATGTCACATGCCACATCATTATGAAATGCCAGAAGAACCTGACCTGCAATCTGACCTGTTACTCCAAGACTAATTACAATATAGTCCGAATCAAAAGATGTTGTTTTTACATATGGTTTTCCGGCCGTCAGTTTAAGTCCGCACATATCAGAAAGTACACTTGTTCCCGCTACAAGAAAAGGATTAATATATTCTATTTTCATTTGCTCTGCCATGTAGATTTTCTCCTGCTATTTGTTTCTTAATCTGTCAATAAATTTTTCAAGTCTTTCCATTGCTGTCTTTAAATTGCTTAATGAGCTGGCGTAGGACATTCTTAAAAATCCTTCACCGCAGTCACCGAAAGCTGTTCCCGGGACAACCGCAACCTTTTCTTCCGTAAGAAATCTTGTTGCAAACTCATCCGACGTAAGTCCAAACTCTGCTATATTTGGGAAAATATAAAATGCCCCGTATGGTTCAAAAACTTTAAGTCCCATACCACGGAGTTTGCTAAGCATGAATCTTCTTCGTCTGTCATACTCATTTCTCATCTCTTCAACTGCATCGTCACATTCTCTCAATGCTTCTACAGCAGCATACTGACTGTTGGTTGGTGCACACATAATAGCAAACTGATGTATCTTAAGCATCTGTTTGATTATTACTTCAGATCCACAGGCATATCCCAGTCTCCAGCCTGTCATTGCATGGGCTTTGGAAAAACCATTAATTACTATAGTGCGTTCTTTCATTCCATCAATGGATGCGATTGAACAATGTCTTGTATTGCCGTATGAAAGTTCGGCATAAATCTCATCGGATACAACAAAGATATCCTTTTCCTTTACAACCTCGGCGATTTCCTCAAGTTCCTCTTTTGTCATAACTGCACCTGTAGGATTGTTAGGGAACGCAAGTACAAGAATCTTGGTCCTAGGTGTTATGGCACTAAGTAACTGCTCCTTGGTAAGCTTAAAATCATTTTCTTCTTTAAGGTTAACCGTAACAGGAACACCATCTGCAAGCGTTACACATGGCACATAAGAAACATAGCATGGCTCAGGAATGATAACTTCATCTCCCGGATTAAGCATTGCCCTGAAAGCAAGGTCTATTCCTTCGCTTCCCCCTACGGTAACAATAATTTCTTTTTCCGCATCGTAATTAAGTCCGAATCTTCTTTCGAGATATCTGCTTATCTCAATTCTTAAGTCCATAAGGCCTGAATTACTTGTGTAATATGTTTTGCCTTTTTCAAGGGTATATATTCCTTCTTCACGTATTCTCCATGGTGTATCAAAATCAGGTTCGCCCACACCCAAAGATATGGCATCCTTCATTTCACTTACCAGATCAAAAAACTTACGAATACCGGAAGGCTTAATTGTCGTTATTTTGTCAGATAATGGGTTTCTCATGGTGTAACAAGCATCCTTTCATCAGACACGGGAGCATCAAGGACTGTTCCGTGGTCTTTATATTTCTTTAATACAAAATGTGTTGAAGTGCTTAAAACTGCTTCAAGCGGAGCTAATTTGCTTGATACGAATGTAGCAACCTGCTTCATTGTCTTTCCTTCAATGATTACCGTAAAGTCAAATCCTCCGGACATAAGGTAAAGTGCGTGCACTTCGCTGTAATTATATATTCTCTCGGCAATTGAATCAAAACCGAGACCTCTCTGTGGAGTTACCTTAACTTCTATAAGTGCCGTTACTTTTTCATTGTTGGTCTTATCCCAGTTGATAAGCGTATGATAACCGCAGATAACTCTCTCCTTTTCCATTTCTGAAATTTCATTAGCTACCTCTGCTTCCGTAACTCCAAGTAAAGCGGCAAGATCCGCCAAATCTATTCTGCTGTTTTTTTCAAGAACTGCTAAAATTGCTTCACGCATATTGTAATCCATCCTTTCTGTCAGGCTGTGCCTGTATTACATCTTATCTAAATATCTGATTTCATCTTCGTTGCGAAGTATCTTACCATTGTTATCAGTTGTTCTGCCTATTATAACTGCCGGAATTCCCTCTTCATTAAGGGCATTCACCATATCAGTTCCATTATCACAGGCGATTATTATACTTCCTGATGACTTCATGGTATAGGGATTAAGGTGGAAAAATTCTGCAATTTCCACTGTCTCCTGTCTTAACGGAATACGTTTCAAATCAACTTCAAACCCGCATCCGCTTCCTTCGGCAAAATCCCAGAGTGCAGTAAATATACCGCCTTCCGATATATCGTGCATGGCTGCTACACCATGCTTCATCGCGACTGCGGCCTCATCACGAACTGTAAGCCAGTCAGCATATTGTCCGGTTACACTCATATATTCATTAGAAAAGTGTTCACATAACTTTGCCATGTTGTCTTCATTACTTACAATCATTGCAGCCTCTTCAAGCGCAATCCATTTTGTAACAATTATATCCATTCCGGGCTTAACGTTATGTATGTTGACCGGTGTAGTGCCTGCAATACCTGTTGCTGCTACACTTATACAAAACCTCTTAACGCCGTCCGTTACTTCCGTATGCCCTCCGGCAAGTGTCGTTTTGCACTTATCGCATGCTGCTTTGACACGCTTTGTATATGCCTTGAGGTTATACTCGTTATAGCTTTTAGGCAACATAAAAGAAGCCTCTATCCCAAGGAGTTCTCCCCCGGAAACCCATATATTGTTCGCCGCTTTGTAAACGGCTGTTTCCGGTGCAATTGCACAATCCGTAAGACCTGTTGCACAGGCTGTAAGGACGTGTATATCTCCGACGGCAAAAGAGGCTGCATCAATGCCCGTTCTTGGCGGACATTTAAGCAGATTAACAACGCTTCTTTTTAAAATTCTGTTAGGTACTTTTCCTACTGCCATTACTAACTTCCTATCATAAGGGTTATTTGTTAATAATATCATATTTTACCGTTCATTCCAACCCTAATTTCCTCTTGGTTCTTGATATAATATGATTTTTTTCGTATAATCCAACTATCAGGAAATAGCAGATATAAGAAGAGGTACAACCATTGCAAGTACAAGTATTACAACAAGTACAGTTGTCATTATTCTTCTGTTTTTCTTATTATACATCACAATACTTCCTTTCTGAGGTGATTCTATGTTTAAAAATTTTGGATGGGTTATTTTATTTTGTACTATTATAATCGGAATGTTAATATTATATGAATGTAAAAAACATTCCCGTAAATCAGATTCTGCCAAAGCATCTTTCTGGGCAAGGGAGGCAAGAGCCAATACCGTCCGCAGAAAAGATATTTCAAATCTCAATTACATAAATATTCCCGATTCTGTCATCCCTTCCGATATTTCAGATGATGAAATTAACGAATACCGCACAACCCTTTTAAATCTGCAGGCCAGAAAAATTCTTAATCTTTCAGGTCTTACCAATACTGACTTAAAGGAAAACTACGGTGTTGCCAACCTTTCAGCACTATCTGAATATGATGAAAATTATATCACACTTGTCAATATAATTGCCAGATGTGGTGCAAGACTTATTGAGATTAGGAACTGTTCACTCGCTACTGTAATTCTTGAATACGGTATATCAATCGGTACTGACGTAAGCCGCAATTACTACATGTTAGCAGAACTTTACCGTAAAGACAATAATATAACCGGTATTAATTCATTAATCGAAAGTGCCGATAAGCTGGATTCCATAATGAAGGCACCCATCCTTTCAAAACTTAATGAAATTAAAGCTGCCGTCTCATAATTCCATACTCGGATAATATTCTGTCGATTTCCCTTGAAGCCTGGCTTTTTGTCAGGTTTTCGATTATGTAGTCAGGTTTTATATTATGTCTTTCTATAAGGGATTTAAGGTAATTTACCTGTTTGGGTGTAATCCCCGCAGCTTTCTGTTTCTTGAAGTGATACTGTTCAACAATCGTTTCCTCTCCTGAAAGTTCACACAATCTGAAATACACATTGGCAGCGGACATGGCATCTTCGTATGCCCTGTGGTGTATCGTCACTATGTCAAACATTTCACAAAGATGTTCAAGATTCTTTGATTCATTGGCCGGCAATACTTTTTTGGCAAACTTCAAAGTATCTATTGCTTCCGCACTGTATTCTATACTGTGTCCTGCTAGAGCTCCCGCTATAAATGTATAATCAAATATCACATTATGTCCCAGAATCACATCGTTACCTATAAATTCCATAATTCTGTCCAGCTCATCATCAATATAAGGTGCTTTGCTTACCATATCGTCATCAATTCCGGTTATCTCTGTTATACGTTCTGGGATATGGACTCCCGGATTAATCAAGGTATTATATTGGTCCACAGGCTTTCCGTCCCTGTATCTTACCGCACCTAATTCTATTATTTTATTATCATAAGGGCTAAGGCCTGTTGTCTCAAGGTCGATTGCCACAAAATCTTTTATCATTATTATTTTCCTTTTCCTGCTTTACATAAATCCCTTAAAAAACATTCCTCACATTTAGGGTTTCTTGCAAAGCATATATTTCTTCCCAGCCTTATTATCTGAATATTATATAAAATCCAATGGTCTTTAGGAAGAACCTTCATAAGTTCAAATTCTATTTTAACAGGGTCATCTTCTTTTGTAAGTCCTAACTTCCCGGAAATTCTTTTAACATGTGTATCCACCACAATACTCGGTTCATGATAGATATTTCCTCTTATCACATTGGCAGTCTTTCTGCCCACTCCGCTTAATGCCGTAAGGCTTTCGATGTCTCTTGGTACTTCCCCGTTATGGCGTTCCAGAAGTTCCGTGGCACAAGCCTTAATATTTTTTGCTTTATTGTGGTAAAAACCTGTGGACCGTATATCTTCCTCAAGTTCTTTAATGTCCGCTTTAGAAAAATCCTCCAAGGTTCTGTATTTTTTAAAAAGTTTCTCTGTCACTATATTAACCCTTGCATCTGTACACTGGGCACTTAATATCGTAGCAAAAAGGAGCTGCCACGCGCTGTCATGATTAAGATAGCAGGTAAGCTCTGTGGTATAAAATTCATCCAGACGTTTTGTAATAAGTAATGCTCTTTCCTTTACCGTCATGTGCATTCCTCCATTCTCTTGTTATATTTTATAAGGACTTTGTACGTATTGCAAGGAGTGTTTTTTCATGTTAATATATTGTATATGAGTGAAAGATTAAATTTCAGACAACTGCTTAGAGAAAAAGATTCGGATGCCGTTGTGTATATAATAGGAATCTGCATATTTTTTATTACAGGAATCACAGCATTGATTATCAAGGGAATTGCTGTCCGTTACAATATTAATATACTTACAGAATGTCTGTTCCGGCACCTTACGGGACTGTATTGTCCGGGATGCGGTGGAACAAGAGCATTTATATATCTTATTCACGGCAATATCCCGGAGAGTATTTTATATCATCCTCTTGTAATCTATGCGGTCATGCTTACTTTAATTTTTTATGTGAGCCAGACCTTCCGCTTTCTGACTCATGGCAGGGTTAAGGGTATGCATTTAAAATATTTTTATCTGTATATTGCACTTTTTCTTATAGTTGCCAACTTTATAATTAAGAATATCATTCTTATCACAAAGCATGTATATATCATGCCTTAATCAACTTAACACGGAGGTTCATTATGGAATATCAGAACAATTATAATGGTGATGATAATAACAACAATCAGGGATATTACCGTGAAGGCGGCGGTGAATCTGATAACAGAGGTTCTTACTCTGACAACAATAACAATGGATATAATAACGGTTATAATAATAACTATTATAATGGTTACAATAATAATTATAACAATTATGAAAATGACAGCGGTTATTCTGTCGCAGCACTTGTACTTGGTATTTTAAGTATCATATTGTGCTGCTGTTACGGAATAGTAGGTATTACACTTGGTATCCTCGGTCTCGTCTTTGCGCTTAAATACAAAAAATCCAACAACGGAAAAATGAATGCTCCTGCAACAATAGGTCTTATATGTTCAATTATCGGACTTATTCTGTCAACAATTATGTTGATATACACTATTTATGTACTTGTCAATTATAAAGAAATTACCCAGTTATATGACTGGCTCAGACAGGGAGGTTTCAATAAATAATGGGTACAACCGGTAACAAACAGGCTGATGATTTGGCAAAGGCATGCCGTAACATGGGAATTGCCAGTTTTTTCTTTGGTGTTATTCTATTTTCCATATTCACGATACGTCTGTGCTATGTATACAAGAAACAATACGGAAGCCATTGTAAAGAATCAAGAACAGGTCTTATATGCGGAATCTTATCCCTTATAGTCTGGACAATAGGAATTACATTAGGTGTATTATGGTATCTTAACTATTCAAAATAATACTAAAGGAGCTGTAAAAAAACAGCTATAAGATAGGGCATCTGTTCACGAGAGTGGGCAGATGTCTGTCTTTATCTTCAAAACTACGGAAAACTGTGAATTTTAGAGTACTTGAATAGACTCATCGTAAAATGAGCATTTTCATCATATTTAACTTTTTTTATCAGGCGGCTAGTGTCTGACGATTTATCTTATTATGGTATTTGTACAGGTTAAAACCACACGAAATTAATGTAAATTCCAAAATAACGGCTTTTTCGCCCCGCCTAAATAGCCTTTTATAAGTTTTGTCCCACTTGATTACTCCAAATGTTCCTTCGGCCTGAATACTTCGATTCATCCTAAGAAGTGCACCGTGTACAGATTCAAGATTGTCTATTACTTCATGGTGAATTGCTGTTAATTCTCTATTCAATCTGGCAGTGCGATTTCCTGATGTTCTCTTGCAACATTCACCTTTGTAAGGGCAATTGGTGCAATCTTCACATTCATAGATTTCTTCTGTCCTACCATATTTATTTCCACGGATATGCTTATCATATTTATATAAAAATCGTTTTCCATTTGGACATATGAGATTCCCTTTTTCATCGCGTTTAAAGTTATCCACTCTAAAAGGATTATTGTGATATTTACTATCCTTGGTTTCTTTGTCAAACATGGTAAACTTCATATATTTTCCATAAGAGGTACAAAGCACTCTATATCAGGTGCATATGGTTTTGCATCTATTACCGCTATATATTCATCACATACAGCCGCCTGAAGATTATAAGCTGGTAGCAGCTGATCATTCCCCATGTAATCAGATTTGACTCTCATAAAGGTTGCATCATGGTCTGTTTTGGAATAACTATTTCTAGATTCACCACAGATTTCGATATGACGGGCATAATTCTTAAGTCTTTCGCAGTAACCAGACAAGGTTTCGTACTGTTTCTGATAAAGGCTTTTCCTACGTCCTGTTCCATACACAAAACTCGATTTGTCAAGGCCTGTTATAGACTCATATTTATCCAACATAGTTTCAAGATATTCAATGGCGTATTCTTCTCTTGTATCGAATTTAAAGCCGAATAGATTTAATACTTCAACATTCATCGAATCTATTAATTCAGAAATTTTAACAAACATCTTATCTCTGTTTTTAATACAAGATTTCTTCCAAACCCAGGTGTATTTATTAGCATTAGCCTCAATCTTTGTACCATCAATGTATGTATGATTCAGATCAACATGATCTTTTTCAAAGATGTATGCGTTGACATCGGCAAATATTTGTTCAATTGTATCAGTTAATTCATTACGAATAAAGTTACCGAACGTGGCAAAGGATGGAGCTTTCATTTCATCAAGAAGATACATATATCGGATGTCCGTTCTACAGAGTTTTTCAATCTCCCGGAGAGAACAGAATCCGTGCTCCATAAAAGCGAAGAGTATTACTTTGAGTAACTTTTCTGCATCACATCTTGGACGACCTGTTTTGTAGCCTTTCTCTTCCACAAAATATCCTGATAGGTCAATGTGATCCATAACTTCACAAAAAGTATATACTGGATCAGAAATATCAATTAATTTTTCGATTTCTAATGGTAATTTCAGCTGACGAGTTGTATAATTACCATTAGGTTTATTAATTTGTAGCATAATTAATTATACCAAAAAATAGCTATGGGCGCGAGCCTATAGCTATTTTTCTTTTAAGGGAGTTTTTTTACAGCCCCTTTTTCGTTTTAACAACTTTTTCAAAAAAATATGCTATAATGATAAAAATGTATGAGATATTTCCTGCCAAAACCGTAGTATATGTTTGAGGCAGAAAGGATGGTGAGCAGTTTGGTCGATAGGAAAATAATTGAATTGTTCTTTGAGCGCTCAGAGCAGGCAATCATTGAACTATCGAAAAAATACGGCTCAGTTTGCTCAAAGGTTGCTTTTAATATACTTAACAATACACAAGATACCGAAGAATGTGTAAACGATGCTTATCTTGGCACTTGGAATACAATACCGCCTCAAAATCCAAATCCTTTATTAAGTTATATTTGCCGAATAGTTCGTAATCTTGCTATTAAGAAGTATCACACAAATACGGCGACAAAGAGAAATAGTATCTATGATGTAGCATTAGATGAGCTTGAAAACTGTTTCCCTTCCTCTGTGTCGGTGGAAGATGAGTTCAATGCGATTGAAACCGCACGAATCATAGATGATTTTCTCGAAACTCTCGATCAGGAAAACAGAATTATGTTTGTTCGCCGTTATTGGCATTCGGACTCTATTGATGATCTTGCCAAACTCTTTCATACGAGCAACCACAACATATCGGTTCGGCTTTCTCGCACAAGAGAAAAGCTGAAGAAACATCTTATTAAGGAGGAAGTATCTCTATGAAAAGGAAAAAGATTTCCGAAACGATTGATAATATCAATCCTAAGTATATAGATGAAGCTACCGAGTATATTCCCAAAGCTAAAACCACATCAAAGAGTTGGCTTAAATGGGGTTCTTTAGTAGCTTGCTTTGTAGTGCTTGTTGTTGCAAGTTTCGCAATAATACCTTCATTTTTTGATGATGATAATATAGTTGATAATACAAATGATGGAAAGTACAAGTACTATGTTTCAGGAAGCGAAGTTGATATTGAATGGCCTTGGGAATATAAAACTAATGCAGAAAAATATCATAACATTGTCTTTGACGGAAAACAGTATGTAATTAAATCTTTGAACGCAGTAAGTACCAATAGTCTTGGTGAAACTCTCGGCACTTGTAAAGCAGAAGGTGTTGATTCTTATACAGATAAAAAGTATAACGAAACATTTGAAGTTCGTAAGCTCAACGGTGTTTCAGCAGAAAAACTGATTGCCGTTGGTAACGATACCGGATTTTATGTTTATACGATTGATGATAGTGAGAAACCATCAACTTTCGGGAAAATGTTAGAGTTGTATGGCTTAACACAGACATTAGAATTTAATCGTTTTACTAAATATGAAGGATATGATGACAAAGGTTATTTCTCTCTAAATAGCGACGAATATATTTGGCAGATCCTTTCAGGTTGCCGTGATGCACAACTTGATAACCAAAGCGACTCTTTCGATAGAAGCAATCGAAACTATCTAACATTCACAGCGACATCCGATGCTTTAGGTGTGTACAAGAGAGTAGTCTATATTTCTGAAGATGGCTATTTTGCAACCAATATTTTGAATTATAGTTGTAGTTACTTTATTGGAACAGATGCTGCAGGAAAGATTATTGAATATGCGTTGAACAATTCCGATAAAGCCGAGTTTAGTCCGTATGCTTTAACCATTTCAGGAACTCTTGTTGAAATTGGAAATGGATATGTCCTAATTGACGATACAGTTTTATGCAAGAACGCAGAAGATGGAACAGTTTATAAAGTCTATACAAATGACTTAAGGGTGTTGCGTTGTATCGAATATGCGAGCATCAAGGTTGGTGATACCGTAGTTGTAAAATATGATGGAGAAATTTCGGAAAGTAATGAAGTGACCGGAGCATATTCAATGTATAAAGGAACTCTTGAAGATGGGGATCTTCTAATTGAGGAATAATTCAATCTTATGTAAAGGCATCGCTTCTGTACCGACCCCAAAAAGTTAGACCTAAAAATCTAACGATTGGAGGTCGGTACAAAACATACTAAACATGATGCTTCGTTCTTCAAAATATTCTCTAAGTATCCCTTGTAAATTACCTATACATTCTCCGTTATCCTCATATATCATAATATTCATCATTTACTTCCTCCTCAAGGCTTTTTCTTGTTGTACCAACATTCGACATATTTTGCAAGTAAATTATCCTATAATGGATGTCACTCAATCCATAATCTCAAGTTCATATATATTATCATATAGAAGTATTGTTTCATTCTCAAGAGTCAACTGTCCGCGGCTGTTAATTTTCTTAACAGCACCTCTGAATTCAACGTATGTTCCTCCTTTTTTAAGTTCATCCGGTTCAAAATATACTATCCGCACATTGCATTCAGTACCGCGATCCCTTAGTTCCTGCAGTTCCCTGTCAATATTCTCCTTCTGTTCCTCTGTCAGTTCTATCCGTTCCTCTGTGTATCTGGAGGTCTCATTTATGGCTTCCTCATGACCCGTAAGTGCCGCAAAGGGTGCAAATTGTGCCGCCCTGTCGTACATCGGCATATGCGGATATCTATCTGAAACATGATGGGGAAGATTAATAATATCATCATAACTGTCTGTCATGCTTTATGTCCTCCTATCTGCCTGTTCCTGTCTCTTGCTGTTGCGCCTTCTTCAAAATTCATGCCCTTGAGAAGTGCGTTCTTGCCGAATTTTTTCTTTATCTCAATGGTAGCCTCCTGAATATGGCGTTCTTTTTCAAACTCCTCATTCTGTTCTTTTTCTATACGTTCAAGGTCTTCATAATTGGTGAAAATATCAAGCTGTCTGTATGAATCTTCCTTAACAACATCCTCTTCCCGCATCACATGGTTAGCCACCACGTTAATACGTCTTACCAGAAGGCTTTTATCAATAATCCTGTTGTAAAGTTCCATTGTCTTTTTAATAATAACTCTTGTAGAAGAAGTGAACCTCTCAAGATTAATCGTACCATGGGCATGCTTTGGAACTGACCTTCCATATCTGTCCTTGGTAATTTCTCCTCTGTAACGTTTTCGTACCTCACTGTCATTAAGACTTTCAATATCATATCCTATGGTAAGAACTATCTGATTGGTTACAAGTCCCTTATCAACAAGATCAAGCACAAGAATATCCGTCATCTCTTTAACAATAAGTCCTGCCTTATCGTATGTGTAGGGGCTCTGTAAAACCTGTCCCTGACTGAGGCTGTTATTCTCAGGTCTGTAACTTTTAACATCTGCCATGGTGCATGGTTCATATCCCCAGCTATGGTCAATAAGCAATTCTGCATTAACACCAAATAACTTATACAAAAGAGCCTCATTGTAATACTCTTTATCGTCCCCAACAGAACACCTTGCCACATCTCCCATTGTATATAGCATGTGCTGTTCAAGTTTCTTTGCATAACCCGGACCTACACGCCAGAAATCTGTAATAGGTCTGTGATTCCACAAAAGCTTTCTGTAACTCATCTCGTCAAGCTCGGCAATTATTACTCCATCCTTGTCCGGTGTTGCCTTCTTGGCTACTATATCCATAGCTACCTTGCAAAGATACATATTGGTTCCTATTCCCGCAGTAGCTGTGATTCCCGTTGTGTCAAGAACTTCTTTTATCATTTTAATAACAAGTTCCCTCGGTGACATCTCATATGTCTTAAGATATGATGTCATATCTATAAAAACCTCATCTACGGAATATGCAAAAATATCCTCCGGAGCCACATAATGAAGATATATACTATAAATCCGTGTGCTGTACTCCATATAAAGAGCCATTCTCGGAGGTGCTACTATATACTCAACTCCACGGCGTCCTGCTTTCTGAACAACTTCAAAAAGTCTCGGTCTTCCGGGAATACCATACGCTTTAAGAGAAGGTGATACCGCAAGACATATCGTCTTCTCTGTTCTTGATGGGTCTGCTACCACAAGATTAGTTGTCAGAGGGTCGAGTCCTCGCTCTACACATTCTACCGAAGCATAAAAAGACTTGAGGTCAATTGCTGCGTATATTCTGTTATTCACAAATGCACCTCCAGTCTTTTTTAGTTTTATTATACAGAACATTAGTTCGTTTTTCAAGTAATTCTTCTTTATATTATCATAATCATTCTGACCACAAAAGCCATAATCCACGCAATCAGGCATTGACCTATTACAACAAGGACAGCATATTTTATACCCAGTTCTCTTTTAATTGATGCTATTGCCGCAATACATGGTGTATATAAAAGACAAAATACAAGTAATGGCAATGCCCCAGCCGGAGAAAGTATGGCAAGTATTTCTGAATTGCCATGTACAAGAACGGACAAAGTGGATACAACACTTTCTTTTGCCATAAATCCGGTAAGAAGTGCCGTTGATATTTTCCAGTTACCAAATCCCAAAGGAACAAATATCGGTGTTATTATTCCCGCAAGTGCTGCAAGTATACTGTCTTTAGAATCGGTTACCATATTAAAATGAATATCAAAGGTCTGTAAAAGCCATATTACAATGGTTGCAAGAAAAATGACCGTAAATGCTCTTTGCAGAAAATCTTTTGCCTTTTCCCATAAGAGCATAATGACGTTTTTCATACCGGGCATTCTGTAATTAGGGAGTTCCATTACAAATGGCACAGGATTTCCTTTAAAAACCGTATTTTTCATAATAATGGCTACAAGTATTCCTGTAAGTATACCGCCTATGTACAACAAAATCATTACAAGTGCTGCATATTTTTTAAAAAACAACGATGTAAAAAGTACATATATCGGTAGTTTTGCCGAACAGCTCATAAATGGTGTCAGAAGAATTGTCATCTTTCTGTCACGTTCCGATGACAATGTCCTTGATGACATAACACCGGGAACAGTACATCCAAAACCTATGAGCATCGGAACAATACTACGTCCGGAAAGCCCGATTTTACGAAGTATTTTATCCATAACAAAGGCAACTCTTGCCATGTAACCGCTGTCCTCAAGAATTGACAGGAAGAAAAATAACGTAATGATTATCGGCAGGAAACTTAATACACTGCCCACACCCGTGAATATACCGTCAATTACAAGGGAGTGTATAACCGGATTAACACCTGTAGATGTTAAAATACCGTCTACAAGGTTTCCCAATTTATCTATTCCCATTTCAAGAAGACTTTGGAGTCTTGCTCCTATCACATTAAAAGTCAGGAAGAACACCAGTCCCATAATAAGAATGAAGGAAGGAATTGCCGTGTACTTACCTGTAAGGACTTTATCTATCCGGCTGCTCCTCTTATGTGACTTACTTTCTTTAGCTTTTACAACTGTTTCCTCACATACCTTGCTGATAAACCTGAAACGCATATCAGCTATTGCCGCTGACTTGTCAAGCCCACGCTCTTTTTCCATCTGATACGTTATGTGATCTATCATATGTTTCTCATTATCATCAAGATTAAGCAATTCAATAATTCTGCTGTCTCCCTCTGCCACTTTGGATGCTGCAAATCTTATTGGAATTTCCGCTGCTTTGGCATGGTCCTCTATAAGATGCATTATGGCATGTATGCATCTGTGGACTGCTCCGTCCTCTCCATCCTCATCGCAAAAATCCTGTCTTTTTGGCACTTCCGAGTATTTAGTAACGTGAATTGCATGGTCAATCAGTTCATCAATTCCTTCATTTTTGGCAGCTGACACAGGAATCACAGGAACTCCAAGCATTTCTTCCATCCTGTTTATGTATACGGAACCACCGTTCTCACGGACCTCATCCATCATATTAAGTGCAATTACCATAGGGATATTAAGTTCCAGAAGCTGCATTGTAAGATAAAGGTTTCTTTCTATGTTGGAAGCATCAACAATATTAATAATTCCCTTTGGTTTTTCTTTCAGAATAAACTCTCTTGTAACAAGCTCTTCACTGCTATATGGCGACATTGAATAAATTCCCGGCAAATCAGTGATTAACGTGTTATCATACCCTTTTATACTGCCGTCTTTTCTATCGACTGTCACACCCGGGAAATTGCCAACATGCTGATTAGCGCCTGTAAGTCTGTTAAACATAGTTGTCTTACCACAGTTCTGGTTACCCGCCAGGGCAAAAGTAAGCACTTCATCATCCGGCAATGGGTGTTCTTCTTTTTTATTATGAAATTTACCGCCTTCACCAAGACCCGGATGTGGTATCTGCTTATTGGGAGATTTTATATTCCCGTTTTCAGATTCAATATCACTTATCTTTTTTATTTCTATTTTCTTTGCATCATCAAGTCTTAAGGTAAGCTCATATCCATGAATAAGAAGCTCCATCGGATCTCCCATTGGCGCAAATTTGACTAATTTGGCTTTAGCTCCCGGAATAAGACCCATATCAAGAAAATGCTGTCTTAGTGCCCCTTCTCCTCCTACTGAAATTATTTCACATGATTCATTAATTTTAAGTTCTGCAAGTGTCAATGTTTTATCCTCTTAAGTCTGTTTTCAATGATAATTTATACTTATTGAGAATTTTTGTCAATTACATCATTGCAAAAAAATAAAGCGGGTGATGGGAATCGAACCCACGTATCTAGCTTGGAAGGCTAGTGTTCTACCATTGAACTACACCCGCTGGAATTTAAAATATGAAATTAAAACACTTGATTATATTATCATACTTTAATAAATAATGCAAGTATTTTTAGTTACCCTTGGCTCTAAATCCTTTAACTGCCAATGTTATACCTACCACAAAAAATATTCCGCATATGACGTATTCAAATATCTTTCCCATATTTCTCATTGATTTAAACGATTTCAATGACTTATTGCCGGTTGTGGAAATACTGGTTATTTTGGCAGGATTATCATTTTTGACTGTAACATATACAGTATCGCTATAAGCATACAGATTTTCGGTTGAAACATCAAAACTGCTTTCGTATTTCTCACCGTTATATGAATAATCAAGTTTCAGCTTTGTATAATCAGGATTATCACTTGCTTCCCTTGAAATTACCTGTGCTCTGATACCGCCCGATGATTTCTTTGATATATCTTCTGCCCTGTTAAAAGCATTATCAAAAGTAGAATTATTAATAAGTGAAATAATCAATGCAACAATCGACATAAGTATGAAAGAAATTCCTATAAATACATTCCGTCCGTTTCTTACATTATTAATTGTTCTTGCTTCTGCCTCTGTCTGCGGGCCTTCATATGCCCTGAGTGCGAGATTCATGACTGTTGCACCGACAGTTCCTCCATCGGTAAATGCACCGGGATTAATTCCTGTTATATCAAGGCCGCCTTCTGCAAGACATTCTTCTTTAAAAAGTCCTCTTGCGGCGAGAGCCTCCGTATTCAGATAATACACTCTGCCCTGAATCAGATAATCTTCATTGGAGGTCAGGTGCATAGTTCCGTGGCGGTAATTATTACGCTGTTCGTATCCTTCTCCGCTGGTCCAGATAACCGTAAGTTCGTAATGGTATCCGTCTTCTCTCTTTTCAGCCGAATCACAACCCGCAAACACACTGTTATAACTGTTTTCCTGTGACTCTATAAGAGTCGCCTCCGCTTCCTCGGGTGACATGCCCTCTGTCATCTTTCCTATAGCGCGAAGCATAATTACAATTATTGCTGCGACAATAACAATAGATGCTGCCGATGCCATATAATGTTTTGTACCAAAAAATATTAATGCGATGCCTAAGCCCCAGCATGCTAAAGCAATTATTCCGCGCCGTGTCTGTCTTTTGCCCTTCGTTGGACTGTATTTCTGCAATAGCATTATAATGATTGTAGCTAAAAAAACTATCGCTATTCCTATGTACACAAATGTCATTAATTTCATTTCCTAACTCCTGTTGCCTGAAAATTATACCGGCATATTACCATGTTTTTTAGGTATTTTAACACGGTTCTTCTGACTTAACATATCAAAAGCTTTAACTACTCTTTCCTTAGTCTCATCAGGTCTTATTACTTCATCAACATATCCTCTTGAAGCTGCAACATAAGGGTTCATGAATTTGTTTTCATATTCTGCAATAGCTTCCGCCCTTGCTGCTTCAGGATCTTCTGATTCTTCGATTTTTCTCTTGGCAATTATGTTAACTGCACCTTCGGCACCCATAACCGCTATCTGTGCAATAGGCCATGCAAATACGAAATCCGCACCGATGCCCTTACTGTCCATACCAATGTAAGCACCACCAAAAGCTTTCCTTAATATAACTGTTACCATAGGTACTGTTGCTTCACTGTATGCGTATAAAAGCTTGGCACCGTGTCTTATAATTCCGTTATATTCCTGGGACTTGCCCGGTAAAAATGCC
>OQVU01000241.1_pt1 | contig 19032 bp, 12 predicted proteins | sample 1691611 | NCBI WGS metagenome assembly OQVU01 (sample SAMN03418272, study PRJEB22391) | human gut metagenome | biome: human-gut; feature: organic feature; material: feces | host: Homo sapiens | place: Tanzania | collected 2013-01
AAATATCTGTGAAAGATATAGAGAGTTATATACAGATGGGGGAGCCTGCCGGTGGCAGGCTCTTTCCATATATACATATGAACTGTCAGATGGGCGGTAGACACTGCAGGCATCCGGCAGATTCTGTGATTTACATACACAAGGGCTGAAGACCAGATGAAACTGGGAACTTTACAGAAAAGAGGTAGGAATCATATGGGCAGAGAGTATGTAGAGGAGCTTAAGAACCGCGTGCTGAATGGTGGAGCGGAGATCACATATGATGAGGCTCTAAAGCTTGCACATGAGGATCTGGATATACTGGCGGCTTCAGCAAATGAGATAAGAGAGCATTTCTGCGGAGACCGGTGCGATGTGTGTTCGGTCATAAGCGTGAAGGAGGGGAGATGCACAGAGAACTGCAGATACTGTGCACAGTCCAGGATAGCGAAGAAGGATATACCGGAGATAAATCTGCTTGGCGACGCAGCGGTTACTGAGGGCGCAGACGTGGACTACGGCAAGGGAAGCTTCAGGTACTGCCTTGTGGCTGAGGGCAGGAGACTTTCAAAGCGTGAGGTCGAGCTTGCAGAGAAAACAGTCCGGGATATACACGACAACGTGGATATTAATATATGCGCATCGTTTGGCCTGCTGGATCAGGAGGACTTCACGAAGCTCAAGAATGCGGGACTTACGATGATACACAACAATCTTGAGACATCGCCGGCATATTTCCCGGAGGTGTGTACCAGTCACACACAGGAACAGAAGAAGGCGACAATACGCGCTGCAAAGGCTGCGGGACTCATGGTGTGCAGTGGCAGTCTGTTCGGCATGGGCGAGACACTTGAGGACAGGGTGGCGCTTGCATTTGAACTCAGAGAGCTTGGCGTAGATTCGGTTCCGATGAACCTCCTCAACCCGAGGGAGGGGACGCCGTTCTATGACAAGACACCTCTCACTGAGGAGGAGTACGTCAGAACGATAGCGGTTTACAGATTTGTAATGCCGAAAGTCATGATAAGGCTTGCTGCCGGACGTGGCAGATATGAGGACAACGGCGAGGCAGCACTTGCAGCCGGTGCAAACGCAGTCATAAGTGGAGACTTCCTGACCACCGATGGAACATCATTTGACCTTGACTTTGACATGATAAGAAGAAACGGATTTGTCACGGACAGAAAACATTCATAGACATTAGTGGGGGCTGTGCGCAAGGCAATTGGATGAGAAGGATTAACAGCATGCAAATAAGAGAATATAACAGGCAGAATAAGTTTTAGAAGGAGAATTATATGAAGATTTATGACAGGATCATGGGACTTGGAACAAAGATGACAGACATGGATGCATCCACATACCAGGGAGCATTCATAGGAAAGATATCCTACACGGTAGATAGGGAGAAGGCAGAAGCTGCCGACAGCATCACATATGAGTATGGCGATGTGAAGGAGAATGCTTTCATGTACATACTTTCAATACTTGGTAAAGCAGATGAAGAGGAGACACCTGTTGAGAAGATGACCATCACACTCGTAAAAGCGTCTGACAAGGAGAAGGATATCAAGAGAGTGGAGAAGGCTGAGTATGAGGATGAGAAGCCGTTCCACACATTTACCAAGGAAGAGGTATATGCATTCAGCAAGGAGACAGGAGACGAGAATAAGATCCACCTCACAGACCATCCTGTAGTTCAGGGAATGTTGCTCCTCCGCACAGCAGCATGTGCACACGAAGACTTGAAGAGACTTGACGTTAAGTTTGTAGAGCCTTCATACGCAGAGGAAGAGCTCATGTGGGGCAGCAATGGCAGAGAGCTTGTGCTTTATGCAGATGGCTATGTAAAGGCTTCATTTAAGGTTGTGAAATAGTTTCCGCTAACGGACGATCATTATGATAAATACAAAAGAGGCGTCATACCTGATCATGTATGATGCCTCTTTTGTTGTTTGAATTCTGACTAGTTTATTCTTATGAAATCAGATCTTATATATCCGGTGTATTTCTTGGAACCCTTGGTGTAAGTGACCTTATACCACGCATTCTTGCCGGAATACTTGCAGCCGCTGATCTTTACCTTTGATCCTCTGGCGAGCTCACGGATGATCCGTTTGCTGGTTCCTGCCCCTGACCTGAGACGAACCTGGCTGTCAATGACTGTTCCGCTCAACGAACTGACCTTGGCGGGAGCTTTTGAAATATCGCCATATACGACCGTACCATTGATCTTTTTATATGCGAGTATCCTGTAGCCAAAGCCGCTCTTAAGTGCCGGGAGTATACAACTGGTTGTTTTATAAGAGGATATTTTCTTGACTCTCGTGTATTTGTTATGGGCTATATCATATTTATATATGATGTAACCGGATACGTTCGAAAGCTTCTGCCAGTGCAGACAGCGATACGAACCGAGTGGAGTATATTTGTATGAAGATGTAAATGTACGTGGCTTTGTGCATTTGCTGAACTCCAGACGGTCGCTGTACATGAGCACACCATTATATTCATAATACGCTCTTACGCCAAATTTGTATTCTGTGGCGGAAGCCAGCCCGGTAAAGTTATAGCTTCTTGACTCATCACCTATGCATCTTGCAATTCTGTCGTATTTACCAGTGGACGTGTTGTATTTGTACACGAAATAGCCTGTGACTCCGGAAATCTTGCTCCAGCGGACATTAATGGAACTGGAAGTCCTGTCTGCTATTGCGGCCTGGGTAGGCATGCCCGGGGCGGTATCGAAGATTGGAGGTTCAGGATCTGTCGATGCAGTTACAGCCTCTGCATAGATGGCGGTGCAGCTATATTCCTGCGAGTAAGCTCCGTATACAGTGCCGGTATTTAATTTATGGTATCCGCGCACCATGTAGGTATATTTTTTACCGCTGGTGAGACCGTTATCAGTGTAGGTCAGAGTTCCAGCCCCCTTTGTTGTTCCGATCGACACATATTTTCCTGCGGCCTCATCGTAACGAACTATTTGATAACCATATACCTCCGGAACCTTATTCCAGGTGAGGGTTATGGATGAGCTGGTCGATGACTTAAATGTGAGTTCTGTAGGTGCTACTGGTGTATTTACATATTTGAAATCGAGATCCGTCGGATAGCTTATTCCGGCGACGGTTCCGTTGTCATCGTACTGCCAATATGAATGAATGGCGGTCAGTGTGTCTGAATCGTTGTACTGCGCATTCCATATTGGGTATTTGTTGTTTATACTGGTGATGTTCATGTCATCGGTTATAACACTTTTGCTCGCATACAGCATGCCCACGTAGCCATTTGCTTCCACTGTACTGCAAAAAGTGTTGATGACCGTGGTGGCAGCACTTTTGGACAGGTGCGCATTGTAGAGCCTGCCGGTCAGTCCGCCCTCCCATGCGTATTCGTAGTCCATGACGATGGGAAGCGTCAGGTTGTAAGAGGATACGATATTTAAGGTGTATGCAGCCTCCTGCTTTGCCTCGGTGGCGTTTATTGCCTGAGAGTAGAAGTACGCTCCGACATCAATCCCTGCCGCAGTTGCATTCTTGACATTCTCAGCAAATTTGGAGTCGACGAAATAGGCACCTGAACCATAGTACCTTCCTCCAGCCCTGATAAAGGCAAATGTAACGCCGCTGGATTTTACCTTGCTCCAGTTGATGGAACCATTCCACTCCGATACGTCTATCCCCTTCATGACAGTGGAGTTCTTGAACTGGGATGCGTGTGTATATGTTGTCGATGAGAGTGTGGCAACACCATAAGGATCGGCACTATCTGACTGCTTTTGTAACTGCCTTATCGTCTCAGGATCGTTGCCGTAAAGACTATATATGTGGTCGATCTCGGCATCGCTCAACTGAGTGTAGTCAAAGTTACCTTCATCAACAACCTCCTGGACCTCAGATCTGGTCGATGACGTTGAGATGGTGGAGTTGTCAGCCGCATATACTGTGGCAGAGTCGAAGATATTATCTGCCGCAGTCAGTATAAATATTCCAAGGGAAATAATAAAAAGTTGTTTAGATAATCGTTTTATTCTCATGTAAGCCTCCTAATACAAATGTTACAATTATTTTACAAAAAGATTATTAAAATATTATTAATAAAAGGCCTGCATGAGAAAAATATTGAGAAAAAATATAAAAAAATAGGGAAAAGCAGGAGATACAAAGTATGTATGCTTTTCCCTATTTTAATTGTATAAGTATCAGAATTACTTGACACGTATGAAATCAGATCTTATATAGCCTGTATATTTTCTGGAGCCTCTGGTGTATGTGACCTTATACCAGATATATCTTCCAGACTTTGTGTAGCCGGAGATCTTGACCTTTGAACCCCTTGCAAGCGTTCTGACTACTCTGCTGTTTGTTCCGGCTTTTGCACGGAGGTTTACGCTGCTGTCAGTGATCGTTCCGGTAAGAGATGTATTCTTGATCGGTGCTTTTGAAATTGCACCGTAGTATATCTTGCCGTTGTACTTCATGTAAGCGAGAACACGGTAACCATAGCCGCTTCTGAGATTAGGAACAAAACAGTAATTTGTCTTGTTGGATGTTATCTTCTTAACTCTTGTGTATTTGTTTGCCTTCTGATCATACTTGTATACGATGTAACCGTCTGCGTATGACAGCTTTGACCACTGGAGGAATCTCTGTGATCCGAGTGGTGTGTATTTGAAGGATGATGTAAAGGTTGCCGGGAGAGTGCAGGAGCTGAAATCCTTGCGGTCACTGAAGCCTGTGAATCCGTTCCGCTCTGTGTATGCTCTCACTCCAAATTTGTATTCTGTTCCGGCTTTAAGTCCTGTAAAGGTGTATGTTCTGTTGCTGCTTCCGCTGATGTGTGCCACCTGCTCAAATGACTTGCTGGACGTATTATATTTGTATACCGTGTAGCCTGTGGCATCAGATATCTGTGTCCATCTTATGGTCACGGAGTTGGCTGTCCTTGATGCGGTTGAGACCTGGGAAGGAACAGCAGGTCCGGTAAATCCGCTCACTGCGCTGGCTGTCTCTGTGTAGTGGTATGTTCCATTTTTCTTGTAATATGCACATACCGTGTAGCTGTACTCAGTTGAATGAGGAAGTCCCTTGTGTGTGTATGTGTCAGTAGACTTGGAAGAGATCTTTGCAAGTCTTGTCCAAGTAGCATTGGATGGCTCCCACACATATACGATGTATCCGTCAACATTTTCCTGCTTATTCCACTTCAGTGTAAGTGAGCTTGTGTAGGCTGAAGTGATCTTGAGCCCTGTAACCTCGCCTGGGTCGGTGGTTATGGTCTTGGCATCTGACAGAACGTGCCAGATGGTGTTGGTATCAGTTGTTGTGTATGCGCGTACCTTGTAGTTATATTTTGTGCCAGGATTGAGCTGGCTGTCGGTAACCTCGCAGTCGTCAGGAGAATTGGTCGTGGCAATCGTCTCGTAGCTGCCTGATGAACCGTTGCTTCTGTATACTCTGTATCCTGTTGCTGCAGGGATAGGTGACCATGAAAGTTTTACAGATGTAGGCGCTGTAACTGCAGCCGCAAAGTTCTCTATGGTATCAGCTATTGTAATACCGGTACACTCTGCTGAGTAGGTTCCGAAGATGGCTCCTGAGCTCAATTTGTAATATCCGCGTACCTTGTATGTATACTTTTTACCGTCCTGAAGATTCTTATCTGTAAATGTAGTCGTTCCGGCACCCTTGGCAGTTCCCACGGAGACGTATTTATCTTCGGAGCTGTCGTAACGTACTATCTGGTAAGCATAGACCTCAGGGATCTTCGTCCATGTCAGTGTGATAGTGGAGTCTGTGCACGCTGACTGTGTCAGAGATGAAGGCGCGGCAGGAGATTTGACATATCTGAAATTCATATCAGTTGCATTGCTGATTCCTGACACCTTGCCGACGTCGCTGTACTGCCAGTATGAATGTTTCACTGTGAGAGTGTCCGTGTCGTTGTACTGGGCATTCCATATAGGATATGACTGTGCGATTGAAGATGCGTTCATGTCGTCTGTGATGACGGTCTTGCTGGCGTAGATCATGCCTACGTAGCCCTTTGATTCAACTGCCGCACAGAATGCTTTTATGACATTTGTAGCTGCGCTCTTGGAAAGGTGGGCGTTGTACAGACGACCGCTCAGACCTCCATCTTCCCATGCGTATTCATAATCCATGACAACGGGATAAGTTATGTTGTAGCCTGAGATCAGATCGGTAGTGTATTTGGCTTCTGTCTTGGCCTCCGATGTGCTGATGGCCTGTGAGTAGAAGTACACACCCACGTCAACACCTGCATTCAGTGCATTTTTGATATTATCCTTGTATGTAGAATCGATGAAATATTTTCCTGAACCGTAGTAGCGTCCGCCCACACGTATGAATGCGTAGGATATTCCTGCGGCTTTGACTTTTTTCCAGTTGATGTTGTCGCCGTTCCACTCGGATACATCTATGCCCTTGATGACTTTGTAGCCATCGAACATGGAAGAGTGGGTATATCCGGAGCTCAGTGTAGCTATATCGCCGGTGGCGTTGTAATCGGATTGACGCTGGAGCTGCTTGATGGTTTCGGGATCGTTGTTATACAGCTCGTATATGTGATCAATCTCCGTACCGTCCAGCTCTGTGTAGTCAAAGTTTCCATCGTCCACCACCTGCTGTACATCCTCCCTCGTCGATGTAACGCTTATGTCTGACATGTCTGCGGCATAGGCTGTTTCGGGCACATTGCCGGCAAATGCGAATACACTTATACCCAGAGCAGTGCCCAGAATTATCCTGGTAAATTTTCTGATAATCATGAATTCCTCCCGTTTTGTAAAAAGTTTTTAGCACAGTTTACATAATATAATGCGCGCTATGAAAAGTCAATAAAACTGCGTTGATTTGTTACGAATATATTACAAAACGCATATTAAAATCCAGTTAAAACATAAAGTCTGAATGAAAAACAAGAAAAAAGTCGGTAAAGGTTGTTGTTTTTCATATTAAATACATAAAGTCTATGTTATAATTAGCAGGCATATAAAATTTGGAGGACGATAACTGTTGAATGAAAATAGAGTTGGTTTTTTAGGCGCACTGAAGAATATGTTCGTAGGCGTGGTGAAACCGGAAGCTTATTACAGAAATGGACGATTTGGACGGATGTCATCGGCTGTGCTGATAACACTGATCATGAGCACACTGACTTATCTGGTGATATTCTTTATTCCATATAACCAGTTATTTGGCGGCGGAAGGCTTGCGGACAGGATAGACCGGAATACGGAAGATTTTTCACTGACCGGAGATGGGTTTTACTACGATGGGAAATTCGATTGGTTGGATGATGAGAACATGTCCTATATAAAGATCGACACATCGAAGGCGAAAGTGGATGAAGCTGTTGCAAGAGACCTTGCGGCAGACGGCGGGTATCGTACCATCCTCATCATGTCGGCGGATGAGATTCTCACATATAACTCAGGAAGAACGCAGATCATAAGATGTAAGGATATATATGAATCCCTGAATGAGACATATGGATTCAAGGCTGTTACAAAGCAGGATGTGATCGATCTTATAAATAAGCTAGACACACCGGTGCTTGTGCTTGCATGGGTATTACAGATAATTGCTGGATTTGTGCTCACGCTGTTCTGGTCACTGCTCATAACTGCGGCGGGACTGATAGCGGCATCCATGAAGAAGATAGAGGTGTCATTTGGCACTATTTACAAATCCGCTATATATATAAGGTTATTATGGTATTTCCTCATGATGGTCATAGCCACATACATATGGCCGGCGAAGAGAACGATGGGGATGCTGGCGCTTTTCATATCTGTGATATACATATTTGCCGCTGTATCGCAGTATCATAAGAATAACCCGGATGACGATCCACAGGAAGGTCAGGCAAAGGTAGAACAGAATGATCTGGCACAGGAATTTGCCCAGTATGAGCAAAGGTAATAAATTATAGAAGACACATTCAAATACAATATATAAAACAGTAGGAGGAGTATTCATATGAATTTGAGAAAGACAAAGATAATTTGTACATTGGGACCGGCGACGGACGATGATGAGGTTCTCAGAAAGCTCATGATCGAGGGTATGGATGTTGCCAGATTCAATTTTTCTCATGGTGATCATGCCCAGCACAGGAAGAACAAGGACAGAGTGGAGAAGCTTCGTGAGGAGCTTGGACTTCCGGTTGCAACACTGCTTGATACCAAGGGCCCGGAGATAAGAGTTGGGGACTTCAAGGAGGGCAAGGTTGAACTCGTAGAAGGACAGACATTTACACTGACGACAGAGGATGTGGTGGGCGATCAGGCAAAGGTATCCATTACATACAAGAATCTTGTGAACGATGTCAAGCCGGGAGATACCATACTCATCGATGACGGCCTTATAAATATGAAGATAGAGAAGGTTACTGATAAAGATATCGTGTGCCGCGTGGAGAATGGCGGACCTGTATCAAACCACAAGGGTGTAAATGTTCCAAGAGTTAACCTCACCATGCCATACATAAGCGATGTAGACAGGGCGGATATAATCTTTGGTATTGAGAATGATTTCGATTTCATCGCTGCATCATTTGTAAGATCAGCCGACGATATACTTGAGATCAGGAAGATCCTTGACGAGTATGAGTGTGACAATATCAATATCATCGCCAAGATCGAGAATATGCAGGGCGTTGACAATATAGACGAGATCATCAGAGTGTCCGATGGAATCATGGTAGCAAGAGGAGACATGGGTGTTGAGATACCGCTTGAGGATGTGCCTATCATCCAGAAGATGATCATCAAGAAGGTATACAATGCGGACAAGCAGGTCATAACAGCTACACAGATGCTTGACTCCATGATGATACATCCAAGACCTACCAGAGCAGAGGCGACAGATGTTGCAAATGCCATATATGACGGAACAAGTGCGATCATGCTCTCAGGAGAGACCGCAGCGGGCAAGTATCCGGTTGAGGCTCTTCACACCATGAAGACCATTGCAGAGAGAGCAGAGAGGGACATAGATTACAACAAGAGATTTTTCAGCAGGGATGCAGTGCAGAATCCTGATATAACGAGTGCTATATCACATGCGACATGTACAACGGCCATAGACCTTGCAGCGGCAGCCATCATCACTGTTACCAAGTCAGGAAAGACAGCGAGAATGCTCTCAAAGTACAGACCAAAATGTCCGATCATCGGATGTACCCCTGTTAAGAAGGTTGCCAGACAGATCAATCTTTCATGGGGAGTTAAGCCTCTTCTTATAGGTGAGGAGAACAACACTGACGATCTCTTCGAGCATGCTGTTGATGCGGCAAAGAAGCACGGCTATGTTAAGGACGGTGAGGTGACTGTAATCACCGCCGGAGTCCCACTTGGCGTGACCGGCACGACAAACCTGATAAAGGTACACGTTGTAGGACATATCCTTGTAAATGGCTTCTCTATAAATGAGAGATCTGCAACCGCACCGCTCTGTGTATGCGAGTCAGAGGATGAGCTCATCAAGAACTATAAGGATGGAGACATAATCGTCATAAATGAGACCAGCAACAGGATCATGGATCAGCTCAAGACTGCATCTGCGATCGTGTGTGAGAAGAACGGTGGCAATTCACATGCTGCCATAGTCGGACTCAGTCGTGACATACCTGTTATCCTGGGTGCACAGAACGCGACCAAGATACTTAAGTCGGGCTCTATAGTTACTGTAAATGGCGAGGATGGAGTTGTAATTTCAAACTAGTATATGTAACAAATATGTAACAAAAAATAAATACAAACGTATAAAACAACGCCTCCTGTGTTGACAAATGTAATCATTATTGCTATACTACAATAGATTTGTAACAAAGATGTAATAATTGTTGCGTTAAGATCAGCACAGGAGGTTTTTATAATGTCTAAAGCAAAGTCATTTAAGAAGACTATAGTTGTTGCTGCAGCGGCAGGAATGATGATCACCACTTCCATAGGAACGGTGAGCGCGGGACAGATATACAGCGATTCAACTGTAGGTATTTCATCTGCATTTGACAGATATGCTAACACCCTTGCGGGCAATGATAAAAACGCAGACGATGCTGCAAAGGCGGCAACGTCCACAGATGCACAGAAGACTACAGCATCCGCAGGTAAGAATGCTGCGGAGGACAAGAAGGACAAGACAAGCGAAGAGAACAAGGTGAAATATCCTGATTTCAAGGATAAGTGTCTTGTTGTCACCGAGGATTATGTGAATATAAGATCGGGAGCCGGAACTGATTCAGATGTAGTCGGTATCATAGGAAACAATGGAATAGCAACCATAGAGAAGAAGGGCAAGGAGTGGACCAAGGTCACATCAGGTGACTGCACAGGATACATAAGGAATGATCTGCTTCTTTTTGGAGATGATGCGGGAGCCTATGCCGAGGCGAACTGTCCGAAGCAGGTAACTGTCAATACAGAGACACTCAACGTAAGAACAGAGGCTGATGTGAACTCCGACTGTATAACACAGGTTGGATCAGGCCAGAGCTTTGGTGTCATATCACAGGATGACAAATGGGTGCAGATAGCACTTGACGACGAGACGAATGGTTATGTCAGCGCTGAATTTGTAGATGATACATATGCATTTGCAACTGCCAAGTCCATGGAGCAGATCCAGGCAGAGCTTGATGCGAAGGCTGCGGAAGAAAAGGCGGCAGAGGAGCAGGCAAGACAGGAACAGGAGAGCGCAGACGAGGCAGAAGCTGAGGACACATCAGATGACAGCCAGAGCACAGAGGATGATTCCGACACAGCAGATCAGCCGGATGCAGATCCTGCAGATCAGTCATCGGATACATCAGACGACACATCATCTGACAGCAGCGATTCAGACGATTCACAGAACAATGTAGTGGCACCGAGCGGCCAGACTGGAATAGACCTTGCGAACTTTGCAACACAGTTTGTGGGTAATCCATATGTATATGGCGGATCGAGCCTTACGGATGGAGCTGACTGTTCAGGTTTTGTCATGGCTGTATACGCTCAGTTTGGATATTCACTTCCACACTCAGCGGGAGCACAGTCACAGTATGGAACAAGAGTAGACACTTCAAGTCTTGAGCCTGGAGACATACTTTTCTATGGAGACAGCTCTATAGAGCACTGCGCTATATATATCGGAGACGGAATGATAGTACATGCCAGCACAGAGGAGACCGGTATCAAGATATCCTCTGCATTCTACAGAGATCCGCTCTGCGCAGTCAGAATTATAGGACAGTAGACAAGCTGTATATAATAGGGTATAATGAATTCATTGAAGCACACATGGTATACATGTGTGCTTTTTGTGTAAAATGGCGAAAACATGACGGCGAAAACAAATAAAGTTGTCAATATGCACATAAAAATACGTCAAATATATTGAAAAAAAGACTCGTTGTGGTATAATAGTCATATCAATTTGGATTATATCCAAAAAAGAAGGAGTTGGGCATCATGAATTACATAATCAGCGGTAAGAACATTGAAGTTACAGAAGGACTTAGAAATGCAGTACAGGACAAGCTCTCAAAGCTTGAGAAGTACTTTGCAGCTGATACTGGCGCACAGGTCACATTCAGCGTTGAGAAAGATAGACAGAAGATAGAGGTAACGATTCCAATGAAGGGACATATCATCAGAGCCGAGCAGGTGAGCGATGACATGTATGTTTCGATCGATCTCGTTGTAGAGGTTATTGAGAGACAGGTTACCAAGCATCGTAAGAAGCTCATTGACAAGGAGCAGAATGTAGCATACCTGAACGATGCATTTGTCGATGAGGACGTTGAGGATGATGACGATATCAAGATCGTGAGAACTAAGAAGTTCGAAGTAAAACCTATGTATCCAGAGGATGCATGTATCCAGATGGATCTGCTTGGACATAATTTCTATGTATTCAGGAATGCAGAGTCAGATGAGGTCAATGTCGTATACAAGAGAAAGGGCGGCACATACGGAATCATTGAGCCTGAATATTAAGATCAGATATTGGCAAAGGCACAGTTAATATAAGTGCCGATGATAATTGAATATAGTATTTTAAAGGAGACTTTCGGTTATAGAAGGTCTCCTTTTTGCTTGATATAAATGTCATATGATGTTAGAATGTACCCTGAATAACGATAGCTAGGAGGTCAAAAACAACATGGGTTTGTTTGAGAAAATATTTGGAACGCACAGCGAGAAGGAATTGAAAAAGATTAATCCTATAGTTGATGCGATAGAGGCACTCGACGAGAAGATGCAGGCACTTTCAGATGAAGAGCTGAGGGGCAAGACACAGGAGTTTAAGGACAGACTTGCTGCCGGCGAGACGTTAGACGATATATTGGTAGAAGCATTTGCGGTTGTGAGAGAGGCTGCATACCGTGTACTTGGAATGAAGCATTACAGGGTACAGCTAATAGGAGGAATAGTTCTCCACCAAGGAAGAATCGCAGAGATGAGAACTGGAGAAGGAAAGACACTTGTATCAACACTTCCTGCTTATCTGAATGCCCTTGAAGGAAAGGGTGTCCATGTTGTAACTGTCAACGACTATCTGGCAAAACGAGATGCTGAATGGATGGGACAGGTGCATGAATTCCTTGGACTTAAGGTCGGAATCATACTCAACAGTTCCACAACAGATGAGAGACGAGAGGCGTATAACTGCGACATTACATATGTAACCAACAACGAGCTCGGTTTCGATTACCTGAGAGATAACATGGTAATCTACAAGGAGAAACTCGTTCTGAGAGATCTTCACTACTGTGTAATCGATGAGGTGGATTCAGTCCTTATCGATGAGGCTCGTACACCTCTTATCATATCCGGTCAGAGCGGCAAGTCCACAGAGCTCTACAAGATGTGTGATTACCTTGCAAGACAGATGAAGCGCGGCGAGGGTGATGGAGAGATATCCAAGATGGATATGCTTATGAAGACAGAGATAGAGGAAGATGGAGATTTCCTTGTAAATGAGAAGGACAAGTATGTCATGCTCACTGCAAATGGTGTGAAGATGGTAGAGCAGTTCTTCCATATTGACAACCTCTCAGATCCTGAGAACATGGAGATCCAGCACAATATCATCCTGGCACTCCGCGCACATAACCTCATGTTCAGAGCCAGAGCTTATGTGGTAAAGGATGACGAGGTACTCATCGTTGATGAGTTTACCGGACGTATCATGCCTGGACGTAGATTCTCGGATGGTCTGCATCAGGCTATAGAGGCAAAGGAGAATGTAAAGGTCAAGAGAGAGAGTAAGACTCTTGCAACGATCACATTCCAGAACTTCTTCAACATGTTTGACAAGAAGGCAGGTATGACAGGTACAGCCCAGACTGAGGAAGAGGAGTTCAGAGAGATTTATGGAATGGACGTTGTTGTCATTCCTACGAACAGACCTATACAGAGAATAGATCAGCCGGATTCTATATTTAAGACAAAGAAAGAAAAGCTCAATGCGATTGTTGAGCAGATCAATATAAGCTACAGAAAGGGACAGCCGGTGCTTGTCGGTACGATCAATATCGATGCATCAGAGGAGCTCAGCCATATGCTGTCCAAGAGAAAGATACCTCACAAGGTGCTCAATGCCAAATTCCACGAGCTTGAGGCTGAGATAGTTGCAGACGCTGGACAGAAGAATGCGGTAACCATCGCAACTAACATGGCAGGACGTGGTACTGATATCAAGCTTGGTGAGGGTGTTGCAGAGCTCGGAGGACTCAGAATCATCGGTACAGAGAGACACGAGAGCAGACGTATCGATAATCAGCTCCGTGGACGTTCAGGACGACAGGGAGATCCGGGAGAGTCAAAGTTCTATCTGTCACTGGAAGATGATCTGATGAGACTTTTCGGATCAGAGAGAGTTATGTCAGTGTACGATACCCTTAAGATACCTGAGGGCGAGGAGATAGAGCATAAGACTATTTCCAACTTCGTAGAGAAGGCACAGAAGAAGATCGAGGGCAATAACTTTGCAATAAGAAAGAATCTTCTTGAGTATGACCGTGTTAACAACGAGCAGAGAGAGATCATCTACAAGGAGCGTAGACGAGTTCTTGACGGCGAGAACATGCACGAGGTTATCCTCAAGATGATAAAGGATGATATAAATGCAGCAGTAGATCAGGTGTGCTCATCAGAGACAGCACCTGAGGATTGGAATCAGGTAGAGCTGGATGACATGATAAGGGGCATAGTTCCATTTGCTGAGCCTGTCTCACTTACCGATGAGGAGATCAGAAAGGCAGATATCAGCGAGCTTAAGGACAGACTGTACAATGAAGCTCTGGAACTCTATGCTGCCAAGGAGGAAGAAATCGGCGATCCTGATCAGATGAGAGAGATCGAGCGAGTTATCCTTCTCAAGACTATAGATAGAAAGTGGACAGACCATATCGACGACATGGATAACCTGAGACAGGGAATCGGACTCAGATCCCTTGGACAGAGAGATCCTGTTGTAGAATACAAATTTGCAGGATATGACATGTTCAACGACATGACAGCAGCGATCCGTGAGGATACCGTTAAGCTTCTTTTCAGAATAAAGGTTGAGCAGAAGATCGAGCGTGAAGAGGTGAACAAGGTTACAGGAACCAACAAGGACGATACCGTTTCAAAGGGACCTGTAAAGAAAGCCAAGAAGATTGGAAGAAATGATCTCTGTCCATGCGGAAGCGGTCTGAAGTATAAGAACTGCTGTGGCAAGAATGCATAAATAAGTTATACAGGAGAAGCTTAGTGATAGAGTTGGATGAGTTCAGGGCGGCGATGGCCTCCTACAGGGAGCCTTTGGAGGAGGTCAAGTCATCTCTGGATATTGAGAATAAAACAGACAGAATAGCACAACTTAATTATGAGATGGAGCAGCCGGATTTCTGGGATGATATCGACAGATCCCGCGAAGTGTCAAAGGAACTTAAGGGACTGCAGGATCTGGTTGACAATTATAAGAAGCTTGAGAACGACTACGTGGATATAGACACGCTTATACTTATGGCAGAGGAGGAGAACGATTCAAGCCTTGTGCCTGAGATAGGGGAGCAGATAGATATATTTACGAAGGAATTTGAAGAGTACAGGATAAATCTTCTCTTCACTGACGAGTTCGATGACTGTAATGCGGTACTCACTCTTCATTCGGGAGAGGGCGGAACAGAGTCGTGTGACTGGGCGAGTATGCTGTACAGAATGTATACCAGATGGGCAGAAAAGCACGGCATGAGTGTTGAGGTGCTCGATTTCCTTGAGGGAGATGAGGCTGGTATAAAGTCTGTGACCATTCAGATAAATGGACAGCATGCATATGGATACCTAAAGTCAGAGAAGGGAGTTCACAGACTGGTCAGGATATCGCCGTTTAATTCAGCGGGCAAGAGAATGACTTCGTTTGCATCCTGTGATGTCATACCGGATATAGAGCAGGATCTTGAGGTCGATATCAGGGATGAGGATATAAGAATAGATACCTACAGATCGAGTGGTGCAGGTGGTCAGCATATCAATAAGACATCATCGGCCATCAGAATCACGCATTATCCTACAGGTATAGTGGTTCAGTGTCAGAATGAGAGATCACAGCTCATGAACAAGAATAAGGCTATGCAGATGTTGAAGTCCAAGCTGTATCTTTTGAAGAAGCAGGAGAATCTGGAGAAGATTTCGGATATCCGTGGAGAGGTGACTGACAATGGTTTTGGAAGCCAGATCAGATCGTATGTGCTCCAGCCGTATACCATGGTCAAGGATAAACGTACAGCCTATGAGAATTCAAATGTATCGGCGGTTCTCGATGGAGATCTTGATGGATTTATGACAGCCTATCTCAAATGGGTGAATAAGGTTGAGGTGTAGCAGCACATGAGAGCCATTTGATGATAAGAAATTAGTCTTTGACAATGACGCTTTATACTGATAAAGTAATGACGTACTAAACTTGCATTATTATGCAGAAAAAGGAGATAAGAAGGAGATAAAAACATGGTGAATATAGCAGTATTAGGTTATGGTACAGTGGGTTCAGGAGTTGTGGAAGTGATTAACACCAACCATGATATTGTTAACAAGAGAGTTGGACAGGAGATAAACGTTAAGAGAGTGCTTGATCTCAGGGAGTTTCCTGGGGATCCTGTCGAGAACATTCTCACCCATGATTTTGAAGATATACTGAATGACGATGAGATAAGCGTTGTTGTGGAGGTTATGGGAGGCGTTGAGCCTGCATACACATTTGTCAAGAAGTGCCTGCTTGCCGGCAAGAGTGTGGCAACCTCCAACAAGGAGCTTGTGGCCGTTCATGGACCTGAGCTTATAAAGATTGCCAGAGAGGGCAATATCAATTTCTTCTTTGAAGCATCAGCAGGCGGTGGAATTCCTGTTATAAGACCACTTAACACTTCCATAACTGCGGATGATGTTACGGAGATCACAGGAATACTCAATGGTACAACGAATTACATCCTCACCAAGATGGATAAAGAGGGGGCTGACTATGCGACAGTACTGAAGCAGGCACAGGAGCTCGGATATGCGGAGCGCAATCCTGAGGCTGACGTTGAGGGTGGCGATGCATGTAGAAAGATAGCAATACTTACATCTCTCGTATATGGCAAGAACCTGGATTACAACAGGATCCATATGGAGGGAATAACAAAGATAACAACAGATGATTTCAAGTATGCGGACAAGATGGGCTACTCTGTAAAGCTTGTTGGAACAACAAGAAAGACTGACGGCAAGCTCTATTCATATGTTGCCCCTGTCATGCTTCCACATGACAATCCGCTGGCAAAGATAGATGATGTATACAATGGTATACTTGTACACGGCAATGCCCTTGACGATGTAATGTTCTATGGCAAGGGTGCCGGAAAGCTTCCAACCGCATCAGCAGTCGTATCAGATGTTATTGATGCAGTGAAGAATGAGGGAAGAAATGTTCCTATCATATGGGAGGACGAGGAGCTTGAGATGGGTGCATTTGCAGATTCAGAGAGCAAATTCTTCGTTAGAACGGATGAGAAGGATGAGGCTGCCATCAAGGCGGTATTTGGTGATGTTGAGTATGTCGATTCTGATCTCGATGAAAAGGCGTTTGTTACAGCGGTGATCACAGAGGGTGAATTTGAGGCATGTTGCAATAAGGTTGGTATCAAGAGTGCTCTCAGAGTGCTGGATTAGTACAATATTATTCAATGACCTTGCAATCCTAGTGAAATTGCGGTATTTTACAAAAGGCTTATTTCTTTTTTTACCGGCCCGCTCCGGTGAAGAGTTAAATATACAAATTTTCAAATGAGCGATCAGGAGGACAATATGTTAATAGTAAAGAAGTTTGGTGGTACTTCTGTTGGAAATACCGAAAGAATCTTTAACGTGGCCAAAAGATGTATTGAGGACTGGCAGAAGGGGAACGACGTAGTCGTAGTTCTGTCTGCGATGGGTAAATACACAGATGAGCTGATAGATATGGCTAAGCAGGTAAATGAGAATCCACCTAAGAGAGAGATGGATATGCTTTTTACAATAGGTGAGCAGATGTCCGTATCGCTTATGGCTATGGCTATGAATTCTCTTAAAGTTCCTGCAATCTCTCTGAACGCATTCCAGGTGGCAATGCATACAACTTCAGTGTATGGCAATGCGCGTCTGAAGAGAATCGATGTTGAGAGAATAAGACATGAGCTGGAGCAGAGAAAGATAGTTATTGTCACAGGATTCCAGGGAATTAACAAGTATGACGATTACACAACTCTTGGTCGTGGTGGTTCAGATACAACAGCTGTTGCACTTGCGGCGGCACTTAACGCTGATGCGTGTGAGATATACACAGATGTGGATGGAGTATATACAGCAGATCCACGTAAGGTAAAGACCGCACGTAAGCTGGATACGATAACATACGATGAGATGCTTGAGCTTGCTACACTTGGAGCAGGCGTTCTGCACAACCGTTCAGTTGAGCTTGCAAAGAAGTTCGGCGTTCAGCTGGTTGTTCGTTCAAGTCTCAATTTTTCAGAGGGTACAATAGTTAAGGAGGATACTGGAATGGAGAAGATGTTAGTTAGTGGAGTTGCAGCGGATGCAGATTCAGCGAGGGTGGCAGTTGTAGGATTAGAGGATACACCGGGTGTTGCATTCAAGCTTTTCAACCTGCTTGCAAAGAATGACATCAATATAGATATGATACTGCAGTCAGTAGGAAGACATGGAACAAAGGATATTACATTCACATGTAGTGATGAGAATGCAGACAAAGCAGAGGAGATCATCAAGAACAACATCGGCAAGTTTGAGAGCATAGATGTCAACAAGAATGTTGCAAAGGTTTCTATCGTTGGTGCAGGAATGCAGTCAAATGCAGGTGTTGCAGCCAAGATGTTCGAGGCTCTTTATGATGAGAATATCAACATCAGAATGATCTCAACATCAGAGATCAGAGTTACAGTTCTCATCGACGAGCAGTATACAGAGCGCGCAATGAACGCGATTCATGACAAGTTCGCACTCGGCGATCATTAATTCTAACAGAATCATATGAAGTTCTGTTCTGCAGGACCTTACAATATACGCCGGGGGAAACTCCGGCGTAAATTATCATAAGGGGGAACCGCCGTTAAGGCGGGGGAGTCCTTATGATGAAGCAGACGCCGCGCGGAGCGCCTTTCATGCGTCTGCACCCGTAGATAAGGGAACATAAAAGAATTTGAAAGGAGTCAGGGTATGAAGAGAACAGATTACATATCGTGGGATCAGTATTTTATGGGCATTGCGATGATGTCGGCAGAGAGAAGCAAAGACCCGTCAACGCAGGTTGGTGCGTGTATAGTGGACAAGAATAACAGAATTCTTTCCATGGGATATAATGGTATGCCGGCAGGATGCGACGATGACACAATGCCGTGGGGAAAGTCCGGAGCCCCGCTTGACAACAAATATTTCTATGTATGCCACGCGGAGCTGAACTCTATTCTCAATTACAGAGGTGGCAATCTCAAGGATGCGATCATATATTCTACTCT
>OQVU01000248.1_pt1 | contig 18788 bp, 12 predicted proteins | sample 1691611 | NCBI WGS metagenome assembly OQVU01 (sample SAMN03418272, study PRJEB22391) | human gut metagenome | biome: human-gut; feature: organic feature; material: feces | host: Homo sapiens | place: Tanzania | collected 2013-01
GTACGTTGGGTTTTGGTTCAAGCCGTGCCTTTCTTGTTATGCATCTGTTTGACACGCTCAGTAGAGTTGCCGTGCAAGGGACTTTTTCTCGCTACGATAGATTCTTCAATTCTTGTCTTGAACAATGATGTCGGGCGTGATATAATGAGTGTATGAAAACGCGAATTTACATGACGAAAATGCATCAGCAGTGGACGTACGGCGAAAGGGAAGACCTGTATCCTTATCTTGACGGAGAAGACGACGAGATTTTCGAGTACGCCATAGCGGACAAGTTTTTTGCAATCATTCTCAAAAACGATATGACCTACGACGTGGTTGACACCGAGCAGGAAGCGGTTGACAAAATCGCTTACATATATCGCAATTATGCCGTGCGCCAAAACGAAGACGACAAGTGTTATATCGCACGAGAAGACACCGAAAAGAAATATCTCACGCCTGCAAGCGCGCAGGCAGACGGCGTATTCGATTACGTTTACGTGCCGAAGGGAATGTATTATCTCACAAAATTCGGCAAGATACTTTCAATCGGACATACCGAAGACGAGATGATAGAGAAGATGTATCAGCACTACAAGGCAAAATACACCTATCTTTGCTGAAAAACTTGCCGTCTTGGCAGGGAAGTGTTGCAAACGATTGTTAATAACACGGTTAAAAATTATTCGTAGAATAAAACGAGACAATAAAAAACGCACGCCGTACAGCGTGCGTTGATTTTTTTTAATACTCAGTGCAATTCCGCGGATTTAAGGTCGTATACCATGGAATAGATGTTGCCGTCCACTTTGAAGGGTTCTTGAATACGGACGAGAACGTGCTTCATGCTCCAACCCGTGAACGTCACGTCGTTTACCGAATAGAACAGAGTTTGCGAAAGTCCTGCAACTTCGGTTGAACGAGAGACAAGCGTTTTGTAGCAGGAAATGCCGCTATCTTGGAAGTCCGCTCTGGATTCTGTGAAAGCGTTCTTTATCGTCGCTTTGCCGCCGACTCTTGCGGTTAGTGTGACCGAACTTGCTTCGATGTCGCTGACAACCGGCATTGCAAACGAGAAAGACAAAGACTCTGAGAACGTCGTTATCGTGCGCAACGATTGATGAAACTCGTTGTTGTCGTAGTAGGTGACCGCTTTGCCGAGATCCACCGTGCCGTTGGATTCAACGCCGTCGATAGTGCGGTTGTAGTTGAATTTCTTGCCGTCGTAAGTCGCATTGAGTGAGAAAGTGACGTTGCCGTCTTTCTTCACGGTGCGGAAAGAATAGGCAGGAACCATATAACTCGAACCGTTGATGAGAGTGAAGTAACAACCAGTGTTGTATTCGGTCGTGCCGACGGTGAGATTGCCTTTGACGAGAATGCCTTCTGCAACGTCTGAAAGAGTTGCGGATCCGAAATTCTCAATCGTGGAACCTGCGACGTATTTGTCGAGCGTGACGGCATACGTTCCGTCATAGCCGTCGACGTGATTGCCGTCTGCGTCATGTGCGGACACGGTGTATTCAAACGACTCGTGGTTGTGGTCGTTCAGAATGTTTTGAAGTTGACCTTGCGTGGTTGCGTTGTTGCAAGCCGAGAGCGAAACGCCCATGACCGCAATCATGACCGCAACGAGTGCGATGAGTATTGCTTTTTTCATAATGTAGTTATTATAACATAAAAATATATTCCTGCAATTAAAATTGCCGTGTTTTCTTGCAATTTGGCGGATTTTTCAAAAAAACAAATAAAAATTGATAATTTTTATTTGTTTAAGTTATGGGATTGAAACGGTACATAAAAGGTGTTATACTCAAAATATGAAAATAATCACGTCAAATTGCTCTTCGGGGGCGTATCTCGGAGTGCTGAAACAACTCAAAAACAATTTAGACGGTTCGTCGAAAAACGTCGTCATTGCGCCGGACAGATTTACGGCGTCGGTTGAACGCGGTCTTATTTCGTCGCTGGGCATAGAAAGCACGTTCGGCATCGAAGTCATGTCGTTCACGCGCCTTGCAAACAAACTTATCGGTGACGACATCAAAAAGTGCCTTACGCCCGAAGGCTCGGTTATGCTTATAGGCAAGGTTATCGCAGACAAGAGAAACGAACTTACGTATTACGGCAAAGTGGCGATGACGGAAGGCTTTGCAAGCGAATTGTACGCCGCGCTCACCGCCGTGCGAAACAGCGGAATCACGTCTGCACAACTCGTCGAAGCGTCAAAGGGCGCAAAAGCGTCTCTCAAAGCGAAGGCGCACGACATCGCACTCATTTACGACGGGTATCTTGCCGCACTTGAAGGGAAACACAGTGACTCGTCCACGAGACTTTTCGCACTTGCCGAGTGCATAGCGAAAAATCCCGAAAAGGTTGCGACGACCAACTTTTATTGCACGGATATTTACGAATTTTCGTCTCCCGAACTGGACATAATCAAAGGACTTGCAGAAAACGCGCTATCGCTGACGATAGGACTTGTCAGCGGTTACGACAATCCGAACAAGCGCATTTATCCTGACAGGGTTATAAAAAGACTTGCCGGTCTTTGCAAAGACAAAGTGGAAATTGTGGACAACAAGCAGGAACTTTGTCCGCAGATGCAGGCAATATCCACGAAACTCTTCGCGTATATCGGCACGGACGGAAAAGATAAAACGCCCAACGACGGAAAGGTTACTTTGCGCGTTGCGAAATCGAGATACGACGAAGCGACGCAAGTTGCAATCGACGTTGCAAAACACGTGAGAAACGGCGGGAGATATAGAGACGTAGAAGTGTACGTCAGTGATGTAGAAGCGTACGAAGCGGAGATAAAAAATGCGTTTGACAGATACGGCATCCCGTATTTTATAGACGACAAACAACTCCTTTCTCAACAGGCGAGAGCGAAATTTGTATTGCAAGCAATCGCTTGCGTGCGCAGCAATTTCAGGTTGCGCGAAACACTCGATTTTGCAAAAAATCCGCTGTTTTACTCGGGGCTTGAAAACGGAGAAAGTCTCGTTTATCTTTTTGAAAACTATTGCTTGAAATACAACGTGGAATACGTGCCGAAGAATCGCGAATTGGATAGAAAGCAAACCGATAAATTTGCACGCAAATCGCAAAACGACAAGTTTATACACGCAAATGCGACCGATAAAGACGCGATTATAGACAATACGAATGAAAACGAGCCTGCCGAAATCGTGCGCAAGGCAATCTTTGAAACGCTTGCTCCGCTTTGTGAAAGCGGCGTGAGACCGATAAAGGAATACGTCGGCGCGGTGAGAACGATTCTTGAAAACAGCACTCGCGAATACTCCGAATACGTCGAAAAACTTGCAACGCTCAGCGAGTATTATAGAAAGGTTGCCGAGCAGGTTGACGCAAAGATAAATTCCGTGCTGGACGAGATTGAAGACGTGCTCGATTACGACACTGACGTACAGGGCTTCGAGAGCGTTTTCAAGTCAATGCTCAAAACGCTCAAAATCGCACTCGTACCCACTTTTCTCGATTGCGTGTTTGTGGGCGGAAGCGACAGTAGATTTATGGGGGACGGGGACGTTTACGTGCTGGGTGCGAACAACTCGAAGTTTCCCAAAGCAAGCGGCGGCGGTGCGGTGATAACGCCGAAAGACGAAGAGACGCTTCATGCGCTCGGCGTTGACGTGACACCCAACGAGATGCAAAAAATTATGACGGATATGTACGCCGTATGCGACCTTATGAAAAAGCCGAAAGGCAGACTTGTCGTGAGTTATTCCGAGACGGGAGACGGCGGTGCGATGAGACCGTCAACCGTCGTGTACGAGTTGCAGAATATGCTCGAGCAGGACGGCAAACCGCTTGAAATCGAGAGAATAGACGTCGAAAACTTTATGCTCGCAGGCGGTGAAGACGGAAAACCGAAATACGACGGCGAAAAAGCGGCGGACGTGTTCTGCACGAAAAGAGCGTGCTTCAACGAAGTGCTTCGCAACGTCACGTCGGGAAGAGCGGACGCAAAAAATCTCGACGTTTATGCAAGCGCATACGAGTTTGTCGGTGATGCGGACAAGCAGAGAGTCGACGATGCCGTGAAGGTGCCCGAACGCATAGAGAAGCAGGACGGTGCGTATTTCGGAGCGTCCACGAGCGTGAGCAGACTGGAAACTTTCTACGGTTGTCCGTATGCGCACTATTTCAATTACATTTTGTCGCTCAGACGGAGAAAGGACGGCAAATTCGAAGGCACGGAAAACGGAACGATATTGCACTTCGTTCTCGAAAGGTTTTTCAAAGACGTGCGAGACGGCAATATAAGCGACGACACGAACCTTGACGAAAAAGCGGACGCATATTTCTTTGAAGCGGTGAAAGAAAACGATTTCGGCGTATTGCTCGAAAAAGCGGATACGGGAAGATTGTTGTACCGCGTAAAAGCGGAAGGCGCGCACCTTATCAAAGATTTGTATCGGGTGCAGAAACGCTCGAAGTTCCGTCCTTGTTTCCTTGAAGCGAAAATCGGAGAAGGCGAGATTTTGCCCGTATCTCTCGATATAGGGGACAGAAAAATCGGACTAAAAGGCACGATTGACAGAGTCGACGTGCTTGACGACAAATTTATCGTCATAGACTACAAGACGTACAAGAGTGCGGATTTGCCGTTGAAAGAATTGTACGCCGGACAAAAAATTCAGTTGTACGTGTATATGCGCGCGGTGGAAAAGAGTCTCGGTGCAAAGCCTTGCGGAGTGTTCTATTTTCCGATTTTCTCAAGTTTCACGGACGATGCGGAAGACAGATATAAGTATAAGGGACAGGCGTGCGACAGTTACGAAACGCTCTGTCAGATTGACGATATGGTGAAAACCGCGCCCGAAAAATCCGTCGTTCCGTTCAAGCGAGACAAAAAGACGGACAAATTCAACGAAGGCGTTCATTTGTCGAAGTCCGATTTCGACGTGCTTGGAGACTATGCTATGGCTATTGCGGCAAAAGGCGCAAAAGAGATTGCGGACGGTTTCATTCGTCCCACGCCGCTATACGGCAAGTGCGACAAGTGCGATTTCGCAAGCATCTGCGCATACAAGGGTATGAACGAAAGAAAGTTGCCCAAAGTGAGCGGAACGAGCGCGTTTTTGCTCGATGACGAAACGAAAAAAGACGATGCGCAAAACGAAAAGAGTGCGGAAGGAGCGAGAGTATGAACGAGACCAACAAAGCGTTTAGCGCCCAAAACGAAAAGAGACTTGAAATTCTCAAGGACGAAAAAGGCAGACTTCTTCTCACCGACGACCAAAAGAAAGCGGTGCTCGAAAAGGGGCGTATTCTCGTGTCGGCTTCGGCAGGTTCGGGCAAGACTTCCACGATGGTGAAGCGCATAATTCTTATGGTTGCAGAAGGCGCGTCTCTAAAAAATCTTCTCATACTCGTCTACAACAACGCGGCGGCGGACGAACTGAAAGAAAGACTGCATCAGGAACTTTTCAGGGCGGCGTGCGCGTCAAGCGGAGAAGTGAGAGACAGATTCAGAAAAGAACTCGACGAAATGCCGTTTTGCCATATATGTACGATACACGCATTTTGCCAGTCGCTGATAAGGGAGAATTTTGACAAACTCGGATTGTCTCCGACGTTTGAAGTGCTTGACGAGACCGCGCACGAGACTTACGTCAACAAAGCGCTTGACGAGACCATTGCGCAGTATGCGGCGGCGGGTGACGAAACGTTTTGCGACCTTGCCGAAATATTCTCGCAATCCAGAAAAGACGACAATCTCAAAAACGCGATAAAGAAGATATACAGTCTTATCGAGATTCAACCCGACGAAAAAGAATTTGAAAAATGCGTCGCCGATTGCTACGACTCGTACGAGAATAGCAGATTTTTCGATATTCTCGGCGAGTATTATTCTAAATTTTTTATGAAAGCGCAAAGTGTGATAAATCCGCTTTTCAACGTGCTTTCGGCAATGCAGAACAACGGAAAATACGGAGATTCCGTCGCAAATCTTATAAGCGTTTGCGACAGAATAGTCTCTGCGGACAGCCTTAAAAAAGCGTGTTCGATCGCAAGAGCGTACGAAAAAGTTGCGGCGAGAATTCCTGCCAAAGCAAGCGACGAAGACAAGGCAACCGTCACGTACGCAAAGGGCGTGATAAAGCAAATCGAAGAAGTGCTTGACGAGATGGCGAATATCTTCGACAATCTCGATTCGTTTGCCGTATATCACGAGCAAAACGGCGTATACGTGAGAAAACTCACGGAAATCGCAGGCACGTTTGCAAAGAAACTTCAATCGCTCAAACAAGAAGACGACGTATTGTCGTTTGAGGATTTGCAACACAAGGCGATGGAACTTTTGTCGCACGACGAGTACGGACTTGCCGACGCTTTCGACGCGGTGTTCGTTGACGAGTATCAGGACGTCAATCCCACGCAGGAAGCAATCATAGAGAAACTAGTTAAAGGGGAGTGCTTTATGGTGGGGGACGTAAAACAAAGCATATACGGTTTTCGCCTTGCGGACCCTGCGATATTCATATCCCGTCAACAGAAGTATTCTGCTTTCGGCAACAAAGACGGCTTGAACGTCTATTTCAATCACAATTTCAGAAGCGCGTACAGAATTCTCAAATTCGTCAACGACGTTTTCGACGTGGTGATGACAAAAAAGAGCGCGGACATAAACTACAAATCGGACGCGCGTTTCGAACTTGCGTCCATACCGCCCGTAACGCTAGACGGCGTGTCTCCCGAAGGATACGTGCAGGTGCATTTGTTTACCAAATCGAAATCCGAAAGCGAGAGCGCAAACGGTCTTTACGACGTGACGAAAGAGAGATTCGACGACGATGACGAAGACGGCGGAAGCGCGGCGTTCAGAGAAGGGAAATTTATCGCAAACGAGATAAAAACGCTTGTCGGCAGAGCGAAAGGCGTTGACGAAAACGGCAACGGAAAATATATCGGATACGGAGATATTGCGGTGTTGTTCCGCAATCGTTCGAACTCCGCAATAGAAATAGTAAAAGTGCTGAAAGACGAAGGCATACCGGTGTCGGAAGGCTCGTTCGTGCGTTCGGCGTCGTTGCCCGAAAGAGAAATTATGTGCTTTATGCGTACTCTCGACAATCCCAGACAAGACGTGCCGTTTGCGGGTTTTTTGTTGTCGTTTTTCGGCGGATACGACGAGAGCGAACTTGCAAAAATAGCGTCGGAAAGCGGAGAATGTTTTTACGATAAATTCGTGGCGTGCGCACTCGGAAACGACGATTTGGCGGTTAAGGCAAAGTCAACGCTTGCTTTAATTGAAAAATACAGGCTCAAAGCGTCGTTTGAGAGCGTGAGCGAACTTATGAACGACGCGGTTGCCGAGTTTTGCTACGACGCGTATCTAATGCGCACGGGCGAAGGCAACGTTACGGGACTTAAAGGCTTTATACGCAGTGCGGCGGAGAGCGAACAATCGCTCGGAAAATTCGTCGAAGACTACGTCGAAGGCGCAAACGAGACTAGAGACGGCGGCGGCGAAGACAGAGTTGCCATCAGCACGTTCCACGGATACAAAGGACTTGAAAGCCCGATAGTTTTCGTTGCCGATTGCGCGGTGCAATTCAAGCGCGATTCCGCCACGGGAGACCTTATTGCGACGGGCAAAGGTTTCGGAGACAGCGACCTTGAAAACAAGAAGAACAACAAGGGACTTGTCGGAATGAATTATTTCGACGTCGACAACAAAACCAAAACGAAACTTACGCTTTCGAAACTTGCCGTAGAGAAGAGCATAAAAGATAATCAACTTAAAGAAGAGATCCGCTTGTTTTACGTTGCGCTAACGAGAGCGAAACAACTTATGTATATCACTGCAACCGTGTCGGACGCAAAAGCGAAAGAGTTCGGACAAAGTGCGAAACTTACGGGCGCAGGTTGCGCACTCGATTTCATATCGCAAGCAGTTGCAGAAGGCGCACAAGTGCCCGTGTTCAGGCATAGTGCTCAAGACGTCGAGATTGACGGAGCGGCGCAAAACGTCGTTGCGGGCAAATGTAACGAAGAAGTGAAAGAGAAAATCGCCGCGGCACAGGCGTTCAAGTATCCGCACGAAGAAGCGACGACTCTTGCGATGAAATACAGCGTATCTGCTCTTGACAGCATAGACGAAGAGACGGTGAGAATTTACGAAGAAGCGGCAAAAATAGGCACGGCGTATCACAAGGTTATGCAGTATATCGACTATTTCGTAAACACCGAAAGTCAGGTGCAAGCCGCAATAGACGATATGGTGGCAAGAAACGTTCTCACCGAAGAAGAAAGGACCGTCGTAAACCCGAAAGACATATTGCGTTGCCTTGAAAGCGACGTTATGGCAATCGCACGCGAAGCGGAAAAGAAAGGCAGATGTCACAGGGAACAATCCTTTATGATGTACAAGCCGGCGTGCGAAGTGTCGGACGGATTTACATCGCAGGACAGAGTTCTCGTTCAGGGCGTCATAGACCTTTTCATCAACGACGACGTGAAGATAATAGTCGATTTCAAGAACTCGCTTTTAAGAGACGAAGAAACCGTGAAAAAGTACAAAAAGCAACTTTATCTATACAAATCTGCGGTTGAAAGTGTGATTTGTGCAAAAATCGATAGAGTTGTGCTCTATTCGTTCAAGAGCGGCAAAACGATGGATTTGTAAAAAGCGAAGACGGTTTAGGCGCGCCATAACGCTGCAAAACGCAGGTTGTGGCGCGCTTTTGCGTATATTAAAGTGACGAAACATTAAAAAAATGCGACAAATGTTTTGTTATTATCTTGATTTTTTTGTGTATTGTATGTATAATCATATAGATAATTTGTATTCGATATAGGAGACGTGCTTGTGGAATTTTTTGAAAAAGCATTCAACTGGCTTGCGGAACTCTCTTCCAAAATGCCCGCTATCGATTTCAAAACGTATTTTATCGTCGTCGTTGCCGTGATTGTCGGCATCGGCGTTATAGTTGCGCTCACTTATTTCGGATCTCGTGCTCGCAAGCTCATCGGCGCAAGCAAAAAAATCGAAAAATACCTCGCAAACGTTGACCAGGTTGACGACGACAACGTGAGCGATTTCACGGCACATTGCTTCTCGTCAAAAGCACCGCAACCTTTGCGCGACAGTTGGGTGCAATATCTCGGCGTGAGATTCGGCTATCCGAGCGACGTCGTCAGCGACGGAAACGTGTACGAAAAAGTCGTGAAGAAAAACAAGGACTATCGCTCGGGCATTTATCTTGCAATCGCGCTTCTCGTTCTCGGTTTTTTCGCATTCTGGGGATTCGGCACGCTTACGGCAAACGAAATGGGTGTGATTCATTTCGTCGGACTTGTCGCAATAGCAGTCGTTTTTCTCGTGCTTGTCATAATCAACCGCAACCAATCGAAAAAATGTCTCGAAGTGTTTGAAGATATGCAGGAAGACCTTGACGCAAAAGTCAATCTTCAGGTCGAAAGCAATTATGCGACGGATTCGTCACCGCTTGCCGAACTCTCGGGCATGGTGGAAGAAATCATTGCTCGCAACACCGCAAAGGCGGTTGACGCAGAGCAGGAATACGCGCTCGAACAGACGCCTATCGAAGCACTTATAGAAGAGAAGACGGAAGAAGAAAAATCCGCTCAAATCGAAGAAGAAAGCGCGGAAGAGACTCCCGACGAAGAAGACGGCACTGTTGAACAAACAATAGACGAACTTATAGCCAGCGAGCCGCAAGACGCAGACGAAGGTCTTCCTGCATATCTTCAAACACTGCAGACGAAGAGTCTGTCCAAGTCGAAGAGCAAGCGGACGAACAAACGGACGAAGAGCCTGTCGAAAACACGGACGAAACCGTTGAAGAAGAACCCGTTCAAGACGAAGACACGGAAGAAACCGAAGAAGTTGAAGAACCTGTCATAGACGAGCAAGAACCGACCGAAGACGAGCAATCCGCAGAAAAAAACGAAGAAATCGAAGAAGACCAAGAGCCCGAAACGGAAGATGTTGAAGCACCCGTTGCGGAAGAATCTGTAGAAGAACATGCGGAAGAGTATGAACCCGTCGAAGATACGGAAACGGAAGCGGTCGAAGAGACAGTCGAAGAGCCTGAAGAACAAGAAAGCACGGAAGAAGTCGAAGAACAAGAGACAGAATCCGTGGATACGACTGACGATTCCGAAAGCGAACAAGAAGAAATTGCAGAAGACGAAGATGTAGAAACGGCAGAGACGGAAGACACCGTCGAAGACGTTGAAAACGAAGACGCGGAAGAAACCGAAGAAAACGAAGACGGTGAAGAAGCGCAAACGGAAGACGAAGAACCCGAAGTGGTGTACGTCGTTGACGGAGACGAAGACGACGATGAACACGTTAAGCCCGCAAAACTCGTCAAATTGCCAAATCTCGTCGATTATATGCTCTCAAAGAACATGCCGCGAGCAATGAAGATTCAAATCGCAACAATGCTCATCGGCACGTACAAGAAGTTTGAAAACAGCAAGGAAGACCGTAAAATCGTCGTGGGTTGTCTCACAAAGGTTATGCGCGACTTGCAAGAAAATAAGTGAGCGTAAATATAATATCGTGACTAAAATTTTTGTATAAACAAAAACAAGTTCAGTCGGGGGACTTTATTTGCCGACGCTACAATAAAAACATATTGTGAGGATTGTAAGATGTTTGGAAAGAAGAAAAAACAAGCGCAACTTGAAGCAGAACGTGCAAGACAACTCGCTCTGGAACAAGAGCAGGTTGAAAAGCAACATCCTGTAGAAGAACCGAAGCCTGAAGAAGAAAAAATCTTCCTTGAAAGCGAAATCATCGAAGACGACGACACCGCACAAGAAGGCGAACTCGAAGCGGTTGCGTACGCTGAAAAGCAAGATAAAGGCGAAGATCTCGTTGCCGTGCCCGTTGACGACGGAGTCGAAGAAAAGACGGAGCAACAGGCAGAGACCGTCGAAGAAGTCAAGTGCGAAGAAACGCCCGTCCAAGAAGAGATTGAACAATCCGAGCAAGTCGAAACGCCTGCTCCCGAACCCGTTGAAGACGAGAAAGTCGAAGAGACGGTGGACGAAGACGCGCAAGAAACCGAAGAAACGGAAGAAAGTGGAGACGAGCAAGTCGAAGAAGAACCCGCAGTCGAGCAAGGCGCAACCGACGAACAACAGGAAGAAGTCGTTTACGTCGTGGACGGTCCGGAAGAAGACGACGAAATCGTCAAACCCGCAAAACTCGTCAAGTTGCCCAATCTCGTCGATTATATGCTTTCGCTCAACATGTCCAAGCAGATGAAAATGAACGTTGCAATGCTTCTTCTTGCCGCATACAATAAATTTAAAGACATTCCCGAAGAGAGAAAGATTATCGTCAAGTGCATGACAAAGATTATGCAAGCACTTATGCAAGGCTGATATAAGCGCGACTAAAAAGTGATTTGAAAGACCCAAGCCGAGAAATCGGTTTGGGTCTTTTTGTCCGTTTATATGTTTATTATTAGAAATAATTATTCAAAAATACGCAGATAGATTATCGGTTGTACAAAGAATCGTGTAAAAATCGGAAGTGGAATCTATCCGTTTTTTAATGACGGCCTAATCGTAGCTTTTGTGCCCAAAAAGGTAATCTATTGACTTCTATTCTTATGTTATAAAGAATGCAATACGGTCTTGCGAATTGACGAATATGCGGATAGAACGACTGTTTTTTTATATGTAGATAAAAGGCGGATGCTTTTGTGCGGCAATGAAAAAGTCGGCTGATATGCCGACTTTTTGAAGATGTTTTTCGATGATGAGTTTTCAATTTTAATTGCGGTTTTCGTACTGCGTTATTTGAGCATTTTCTTTTTTATGAAGACGATGATGAGCGCAATGCAGATAAGCACGTTTATTCCGACAACAACCCAGAAGCCCCATTGCTGACCTTCAAACGGAACGCCCGTGTTCATGCCCCAAAGAGCCGCAATCATAGCAGGGGTGTCGACCAAAAGCGTGAGCACCGTGAGCGTCTTCATAACGACGTTAAGGTTGTTTGAAATGATGGAAGCGTAGGTGTCCATCGTGCCCGACAAAATGTCTCTGTATATGTTTGACATCTCGATTGCCTGACGGTTTTCGATGAGAACGTCGTCCCAAAGGTCTTCGTCTTCTTCAAAGAATTTCACAAGGCGCGGCACTTTGTCGAGAACGGCGGTGTTTGAACGAAGAGAAGTTGAAAAGTACACGAGTGATTTTTCAAGAGAAAGCATCTCGATGAGACCTTCGTTTTTCATCGCTTTTTCAAGTTCCGCCTGAACGCGTTGACTTGCTCTGTCTATCTGTTTAAGGTATTGCAAATATTTCTTTGCTATGACGTATTGCAGTTGAAGAAGGAATCTCGTGCGTTTGTGGATGTTGAAATCTTTGACGTATCTGCCTGCCATAAGGTCGTAAATGATTGACGTTTCGTTAAGGCAAACGGTGATTATCGTGTTTTCGTTTGAGATAAAACCGAAAGGCAGGGTTGAATAGGTGTATTTGTCGTCGTCTTCTTCCGTTATCGGAATGTCGGTGACGGCCATAAGCACGTTGTCTTCTTTTTCGATGTGAGCGCGTTCTTCGGAGTCCAACGCCGCTTTGACGTACTCTTCGGGAATTTGGGTAGCCTTGCACACCAACTCGATTTCTTTGTCGGTCGGGTTTGACATATGCACCCACTGGTCGGTGAAATCGTAGCCTTCGACGATAAGGTCGGGCTCAACTTCGACGAGTGATTTATTGATTTTTTTGTAAACTTGGATCATAGTTGGTTTCCGTGGCAAAAATCCGCCGCGCCAACCGATAAAAAATCAAAGCGCGAGCGCATTCGTGGATATGTGACTACTTCCGGGGTCAGAGTCCATAACGAGATTGCACTCCTTAAATTTATTCCGTTTTCAGTTTAACAAATATTTTCCGCTTGCGCAACATATTTTGAAAGACTTTGCACATTTCTTTGTCGCAAAACTTTTTTCGACGTTTTTCGTGTTTCGGGGACTTGAAACGGGCGGGGTATTTCGGCCGTATACGGTGTGGATTATATAAAATATAAAAATACTTTTGTAAGATATATTTTTTTCTTGCAAAATGGCGCGCGTTTTGGTATGATAATTGAGTATAAAAGAAATCTTTAGGAGGACTTCTAAATGCAGAAGAAATATGTTTATCTGTTCACAGAGGGCAATGCGCAAATGCGTGAGCTTCTCGGTGGCAAAGGTGCAAACCTCGCAGAAATGACCAACATCGGTCTTCCCGTTCCGCAAGGATTCACCATCTCGACGGAAGCGTGCACTCAATACTATGAAGACGGCAGACACATCAACGATTCCATCAAAGCCGAAATCATGGATTATATTGAGAAACTCGAAGCAATCACCGGCAAGAAATTCGGCGATGCAGAGAATCCGCTTCTCGTATCCGTCCGCTCGGGCGCAAGAGCGTCTATGCCGGGCATGATGGACACCATTCTCAACCTCGGTCTCAACGAGCAAGTCGTGGACGTGCTCGCAAAGAAATCCGGCAATCCCAGATGGGCTTGGGACTGCTACAGACGTTTCATCCAAATGTTCTCCGACGTCGTTATGGAAGTCGGCAAGAAATACTTTGAAAAACTCATCGACAAGATGAAAGAAGATCGCGGCGTCACTCAAGACGTCGAGCTCAGCGCAGACGATCTCCATGAACTCGCAGAACAATTCAAAGCAGAATACAAGGCTCAACTCGGTCAAGACTTCCCGTCCGATCCGAAGGAGCAACTCTTCAAGGCAATCGAAGCAGTTTTCCGCAGCTGGGACAACCCGCGCGCAAACGTTTATCGTATGGACCACGATATCCCGTACAGCTGGGGTACCGCAGTCAACGTGCAAATGATGGCGTTCGGCAACATGGGCGACGATTGCGGCACAGGCGTTGCATTCACTCGTAACCCCGCAACCGGCGAAAAAGGTCTCATGGGCGAGTTCCTTATGAACGCACAAGGCGAAGACGTCGTCGCAGGCGTTCGCACCCCGATGCCTATCTCCAAGATGGCAGAAGTTCTCCCTGACGTTTATAAACAATTCCAAGACGTTTGCAAGACTTTGGAAAACCACTACAAAGACATGCAAGATATGGAATTCACCATTGAAAAAGGCAAGCTCTTCATGCTTCAAACAAGAAACGGTAAGCGTACCGCAGCGGCTGCAATCCGCATCGCTTGCGACCTTATCGACGAAGGCATGATCAACGAGAAAGAAGCACTTCTTCAAATCGATGCAAAGACTCTCGATATGTTGCTCCACCCGCAATTCGACGCACAGGCACTCAAAGTCGCCGATAAACAAAACGTCGTCGGCAAGGGTATCGCGGCATCTCCGGGCGCAGCGGCAGGCACTATCGTTTTCACCGCAGAAGACGCAGTGAAAGAAGGCAAAGCAGGCAAGAAGGTCGTTCTCGTCAGACTCGAAACGTCTCCTGAAGACATCGAAGGCATGAAGTATGCACAAGGCATTCTCACCGTTCGCGGCGGTCAAACTTCTCACGCGGCGGTCGTTGCTCGCGGTATGGGTACTTGCTGCGTTTCCGGTTGCGGCGACATCAAGATGCACGAAGAAGAGAAATTCTTCGAACTCGGCGGAAAGGTCTTCCACGAAGGCGACGGTCTCTCTCTCGACGGCACGACGGGCAACATCTACGACACCATTATCAAGACTGTTCCGGCAGACCCCAACAGCGGTTATTTCGGAAGAATCATGAAACTCGCAGACAAGTACAAAGCACTCGGCGTTCGCACCAATGCGGATACTCCTCAAGACGCACAACGCGCAGCGGAACTCGGCGCACAAGGTATCGGTCTTGTTCGTACCGAACACATGTTCTTCGGACCGGGCAGAATAGATAAATTCCGTGAAATGATTTGCTCCGAGACCGTTGAAGAACGCGTCAAAGCACTTGCGGCAATCGAACCCATGCAACAAGCAGACTTCGAAGGCTTGATGGAAGCACTCAAAGGCATGCCTGTCACCATTCGTTTCCTGGATCCGCCGCTCCACGAATTCGTTCCGACCGAAGAAAAGGATATCGAATTGCTTGCAAAAGCACAAGGTAAGACCGTTTCCGAAATCAAACTCATTTGCGACAGTTTGCATGAATTCAACCCGATGATGGGTCACAGAGGATGCCGTCTTGCAGTCACGTATCCCGAAATCGCGGTTATGCAAACCAAGGCTGTCATCAAGGCGGCTATCAACGTCCAAAAACGTCACCCCGACTGGAAGGTAGAACCCGAAATCATGATTCCGCTCGTCGGCGAAGTCAAAGAATTGAAGTTCTGCAAGAAGACCGTTGTCGACACCGCTGACGCAGTCATCAAAGAAGCAGGCGTCGATCTCAAATACGAAGTCGGCACCATGATCGAAATCCCCAGAGCAGCACTCACCGCTGACGAAATCGCAACGGAAGCAGACTTCTTCTGCTTCGGCACAAACGACCTTACTCAAATGACCTTCGGCTTCAGCCGTGACGACGCAAGCAAGTTCTTGCCCAGTTACTATCAAGCAAAGATCTATGAGTCCGATCCGTTTGCACGTCTTGACACTGTCGGCGTCGGCAAACTCATGAAGATGGCAGTCACGCTCGGCAAGGGCGCAAACAGCCATTTGCACTGCGGTATCTGTGGCGAACACGGCGGCGATCCTTCTTCCATCGAATTCTGCCATGCAATCGGTCTCGATTATGTTTCTTGCTCACCGTTCAGAGTGCCTATCGCACGTCTTGCGGCTGCACAAGCAAACATCAAGAACCCCAGAAACTAATTTTAAGTTAGTTTTACGCAAACAAAACATCAATGCCACCGCAACAGCGGTGGCATTGTCGTATTATAAGTTTTTTTGTATTTATATTATGCTTTTTTTCATCGTGAGAGAGCAATTAGGGCGGTGCGGGCGCATAAAACGGATGAATGCTCGATTTGTGACGTATCGCGCGCATACGCGCACGTACGCCTTCCATATAATTGACAAACGACATCGAATGATGTATTTTTAGTGGTGGAAGTGGAGATATGCTCGAAAACAAAAAGTTTCTCAATTCAAACGCCATAAAACTCATTGCGATTATCGCAATGACCATCGACCATATCGCATGGGCGGTGTATCCAGGCTATTCAACCGAGCCGGGTGCTATCGTCATGCATATCATCGGCAGAATCACTTGCCCCATCATGTGCTATTGCATAGCCGAAGGCTTCCATTACACCCACGACGTCAAAAAATATACGCTTAGATTGCTGATTTTTGCCTTGATTTCACACGTGCCGTATATGTTGCAATCGTCGGCGTTTTTCGAGTTCGGCGCACTTGCGCTCGTTCCGTTTGCCACTGGCGGCAGCGTTATGGGACATATTCTCAATCAGACGAGCGTCATGTGGTCGCTTGCAATCGGGCTTATTATGCTCCGTGTGAATTACAGCGAAAATATCAAGCAACAATGGAAACCGCTTCTCATATTTTTGTTGTGCATAGCCGCCTTTCCTGCGGACTGGAGTTGCATTGCGTCCCTTTGCGTGTTTGCAATAGGCACAAATCGCGGCAAGCCGCTCTCGCAAATCCTTTGGAGTTTGCTTTTCGTCGGACTGTACGTTCTTGTGTATTGCTTTACGATGTCGGTGACCTACGGACTTATGCAATTTGCCGTCTTGCTCGCAATCCCCGTAATTGCGTTCTACAACGGTCAGCGCGGCAAGAATCCGACTGTAAACAAAGTTATGAAATGGGTGTTTTACATATATTATCCGTTGCACCTTCTCGTGATTGCGTTGATACGCATTTTTGCGTAATCTATCCACTTTAATCGTATTTAACAGTTTCAAGCGACGAGTGATTTGCTTTGTCGTTCTTTCGTTTCCGAACGTATTTTTCGCGTAATAAACGGTGGAATAGGTCTAATAAAAAGCGAAAATAAAAACTGCATTGCCACACAAGGATATCTTATCTTTTGTTTCCCGCTACGCTTTGTGCAAGCACAATCGAGCGGAAAACAAAAACAACCTGAAAATTCTTTTCAGGTTGCGTGTGGCGGATGGGCAGGACTCGCTCATCAGCGGAGCGGAAATGCATGCATTTGAGAGCGGAGCGTGCAGTGTGACCGTAGTGCACAGGGCACACAATGTGTGCGGTGCGGAACGCACCTTTGAGACTGTTGCAAACACCAACGACAAAAGAAAAAGTGCAACAGTACAAGCCGTTTGCAAGGCATTGGGACGGTAATATTTGAAATTCCCGCATTGTGTTCGCTTTGCTTCAATAATGCAGATGCTAGCATTACAGGATTTTTGTCAATAATGGCAATAGTCGTCACCAATAGTAACAAAATAGACAAAAGACATTGAGATTGGAATTGTTTTCTTCATCATAGTTATTCTTATTTATAATTTTTGCAAATATAAATTACAGTATATAGTTGATAAAGTTGATTCGCTTTATTAGCACCTTGTTAGACCAGCCCAACTCATTTTGATAAATCAACAACCCTTCTTGCGGAAGCGATGTTTCGCACACAAATCCTACAACGGAAAACGGATTGTTTTCCCAATATTCCAAAATTTTATCGATATCAAGATTTATCCCGAAAAGATCCGAAGATAACAGCAATTCGGTTGCGCGTTTGTGATTTTCGTCATTTAATGCGCTAAGCTCTCTTTTTGCCGTATTCAAAACAGATCCGGCAGCTCGCACTCTAAGAATAATATCGTCGTCTTTGTCCCCGGTCTTTATGAGAGCGGATTGGAATTTAATATCCCTTCCGCCGCGCTCTTGATCCCATAAAAATGCGTAGTATTGATTTTGATTGATCGGAGTTGTAAAAGTATATTCGATTTCACAATTCACGTTCTGCATCCCACCCAAATATCGTGTATCGGGATAAACCGAAGAAAAATATTCTATCAAACTCTCCGACGATTTTGTCACATCGGTTGTAACGGTCGGTTTTGTCAAAAACTCGTTTGTCAATATACGACTTTTCCACGGGTAATCGTAAAATGTTCTGTCGTTTATTTCAAATGAACGATTGTAAAAAGATAGCTTGCCGTCTTTGTATTTCACATTTACGTCTTGTTTCTTCAATTCAATCTCTTCGAGACGAATATATGAGTAGCTGCCAAAACTGCCGTATCTGGCGGGAATTTTATAGGAAAAACCAAAGTCTTTGGGGTTTTTTGTCTTTGCGGACGATTGAGAAACATAATATTCATACTCGTTTAGAGTATAGAAGGTATCCGTTTCTTCCTTTATTCCCGAAAACGCGCCGAAAACCACATGATTCAGCCTTTCCAACGCGTCGAAAAAATATTTGTCGTTTTTCGGTGAATATTGTCTGTTACATGCAGAACAAAAAAGCATTGTTATCACCAAAACAACACAAACGACCATATATGAATACTTATATATTTTTCTAACCATTCTGATTTACTCTCCGATTTGTAATAAAAACGCTTCGGCTAACAAAAAGCGCAAAGAAATAAAACTTATTTTCATTGCGCTTAAACAATTCTTTTCATAGGCGGTTTCCTCCGTCTCGAATTTCTTGATTAAAAATTAATTATCTTATGGTTTATTGATTATTTTTTCTCTCTTTAATCCATATATCTATCAATATTATACCATACGATACTATGAAAAGTCAATACAAGAAAAAACCAATCCGCCATTGGTGCGGATTGGTAAAGTGTGGCGGATGGGCAGGACTCGCCCATCAGCGGAGCGGAAATGCTTGCATTTGAGAGCGGAGCGTGCAGTGTGACCGAAGGTCACAGGGCACACAGGGTG
>OQVU01000254.1_pt1 | contig 18683 bp, 7 predicted proteins | sample 1691611 | NCBI WGS metagenome assembly OQVU01 (sample SAMN03418272, study PRJEB22391) | human gut metagenome | biome: human-gut; feature: organic feature; material: feces | host: Homo sapiens | place: Tanzania | collected 2013-01
AAATCACATTTCAGAATAGCAGAACTCTAAAAACAGAATTTTTAGAACCACCCTTATGGGTTACTCGTATAATATTAACCTTCCTCTACCTTCTTCCTAATTTCGGGAAAATGTTCTAAAATAGTGTTGAGTGCTGCGAGGTTGCGGTCTGTTTGGCCTTTAAAGTTCCTCGTTTTGAGCGAAAGCTCTTTGGGCTTTCCTAAGCCACGCGGCTTGTTGCGTCCAAACGGAACGGGAATGACGGGGGTGCCTTGTGCTACGCAGGCTGCCCAAAACCAAATGTCGTCGACTGTAGGAGCCAGACGCGTAAAGAGTTCGACATCGAGCATATCGGCTTTTAGAGCGTGGGGTGGATATAGCACACCTGCCACGCCCGTTTGTAAATTAAGAAAACCACGGTGAATGCGTTTGAACACAAAGTCGTACCAACGGTATTTCTTCCATTGTCGGTACGGTGCTCCGAGTTTAATGCGTTTAGCGCGATGAGCGAGTACGGCATCAGGATATTGTGCGTGAAGACGCAGGAGGTCGCGTAGGAGGTGGCGGTGGTAAGCGATGTCATCGTCGACGGTCACGATGATCGCTTCGGGAAAGTCGTGGAGAGCGGGTACGAGTTTGCGATACGAACGAATGTCGGTGGGGTAGTCACGTACCTCGAAAATGGGCGATTTGTTTGCTAACTGCCTTACACCGTCGAGTAGTTGCTCTTGTCCTTCGAATTGTGAAAGCGTAAGGTAAAGCACCAACTTGTCGGGCAGTACAGAACCATTTAATAAGTATTGTACAGCCTGTTCGGCATAACCGATGGCAGCAGGGAATGATGTCATCGATACGACCACCTGTGTTTTGTTATCTGTCATAATGATATGAGTCTTTTACTCGCTTACGTCGTTTAAGTCATACTGCGTGAAGTAGTCGTCTTTCACTTCACGTTGTGTGCCACTGGCGCGGCCGCGTGTTTGCTTCTCACAGAACTCTTCGTACGACCTTACGGCATAATGATTGATGCGTATAATGTCCTGTTGTGGCTCGCGTTGGCGAAAATTACGTGTAATGCGTTGTCCATGAGAGTCGGCTGCGTAGCCGTCAATCTTTGCGGCTTCGTGACAACCTATCATGCCATATACGCGGCGAGGATTGACGATGCTCTTCACGTGGCGATTTAAGGGGTGCTTAGGGAGTGAGTGACGCGTGAAGCGTTGCATTACGCCCCCTTCGGTGTGTGTGCGGTGGCCGTTGCTGCCATAAATGAGCCAATTGACTTCGACGGCTGCAAACTGTTCAAAGCGGTTGAGGAAAGCGGGTATCGAAGCGTCTTTGACGGGTACGATAAACTCGTCCAGATCGATAAAAGCTATCCAGCGGGCTTCGTAGCGGTGGTGTGCCAAGCAATGGTCGTAGGCGGCCAACTGTCGGCGGTAGCCGGGCCAAGGTTGGTAGACGACGATGCCCTGCTCTATGTAAGGCTTTAGTAATGCTTGTGTGCCGTCGGTGCTCTCATTGTCGTAGATGTAGAAGCGTTCTACCCCTTGCCGGCGGTGCCACTCTATCCATTCAGTAAAGTAAGGTCCTTCGTTCTTGGCAATGGCACATACGGCAAGGTGTACTTCAGGCGACTGCGTGTTGTGCTTCAATTCGTGCTTGAGTTTGAGAGCATTTATCAGTCCAAACCTTAAGATGCCTCGCCAGCGATTGCGTGTCATTTTGTGAGGTATGAGTCCTGCAATGATTTCAGCTGCTACTTTGTTCAAGGGGGGAGAGTTTTTGGGGGTTAGGTGGTTAGAGGGTTAGTGGGGTAAAAGGTTAGTGGGTTATTGGGTTAGAAGGTTAAAAAGTTAGTTTTGGGAACTCATCTTTTAAACTAACTTTTTAAGGGTGGTTCTAATAATTCTGAAATAGGGATTTGTGCGCTATCGGAAGTGTATTTTTGAAAGTTTGTGAGGGAGCATAGCGGGCTATGTGACCGAACAAACTTTCAAAAAGACACTTTCGAGAGCGTACAAATCACATTTCAGAATAGCAGAACTCTAAAAACAGAATTTTTAGAACCACCCTTAACCTTCTAACCCCTCAAACTAACCTCCTAAATTCCAGTCTATCCCTTCTCGAACGACGATTGTTCGGGCAGTATATGTCTGAAAGCTTCGTCGAGTTGTTGCATCACTTGATCATAGTGATGAATGTGGACGTTGTCGTTCAAGCAGATGAGTGTGTACTTCTGTTCGTAAATGGCCTTGATAGCTTGTTTAGAGCGTATCATGAGGGGAAACATCTTCGTGTCGCGATACGTATTATAAGGTGTGAAGTTGCCCTGACAGATTTGCCACGTGCGGAATAGTTCGGGCGTAAAGTCCGTTAACGAACGGAAACGGTTGTGTGACGTTTCGGTCAATTCCTCACCAGCGGCTTTCCATACGTCATCGAATGTGCTCTTGAGGTAAGGCTGTGCATTGTGAGGCACGCGCAGTGTGATGAACTTACTGTAGAAGTGGAGTAGATAGTTCCAACGCGCCTTCATACCGTAGCTCTTGTCATACCACTTGTCATGGTGTTGTGATAGCACCTTTTTCTTGTCGAAGTGGCGATTGATGAGTCGAATATTGTTCTTAATGCGTTTGTACCATTGCGACCATGAAGGGTTGTAGGAGAAGACGGCGATGTCGCACGGCAGTCCGTTCTGGAAGAAACGTTCGGGGCTGACGTGGTTGATAATATAGAAGTCGTCGTTGAAGTAAACAAAATGGTCGGCCAATCCCGCTATTCGATGAATGTAACGTTCAATTACGGCAGAGTTGTAAACGGGGAGAAACTCTTCTGGAATAATGTCTTTGTGGTTAACAAGGTGAATTTTAGGGTTCGACTCATCTAACCACTCAGGCTTTTGCCCGTCGGTTATAAAATGTATTTTGCGCACCCAGGGGGCGAATTGTTCTACCCCTCGAAACCAATATTTTAAGAAGCCGTAGTCGCGGAAGCGAGCATCACAGACCCCATTCTTTGTGTTATTTTTGTTGCCTGAATATTTTGAAAATTTGGCTTGCCACGTAGGGTCGTTCATGTCGACCCATGTTATTACAAAGTCAATATCCATATATTGTTATCAATATTCGGTTGTCATTTATAAAAAGCGAGTGTGCAAAGTTATGCAAAAGTTTTGGGAATGAGCTAATATGCTAATGTGCAAATGGTCGCCTTTGTATGCGCAGTTATAAAAAACATTACGTTATTCTCACATTTGCACATTAACTATGCACTTCCTCCATTCTGTGCAGTTGGTGTCGGTCAAACTGCATGATGATTTTGTGCAGCTGCGTGCCTTGGCGCAAGGCCTCGACGCGAGGTGCTTGGGCGTAAGCGTTGATTTGCGTGACGGCCTCGTCCCATTGCTTTTGTGCGGTGGCTTCGGTGTCGCCTTTGTGCAATAGTTTGAGTTCGAGAATGTAGCTATGCTTTGTAGCGTAGTGCGTCAAGTCGGGTAGGAGGAAGAAGTCGCAGAATCCGTGATTCAATTCCAACTCAGGCGCGGTGTAATAATAAGCGTTGAGATTGAGGTAAGCCATAAAGAAGCCTTGTAGGTTGCGTTCCGCCTCAATGCCGTCGCGCACAGACGATACTTTGGCATAGGCTTCAGCCATGTAGTTGAGTGCATCTTGCCACTTGCCTTGGAGTGCCATGTAAGTGAAGAGTACAGAGATCTCGTTGAGATTGATGTGGTTGACCTCTTGGTATTCCTCTAACAGAAAACCATAGTACTGCTTGCGCACGTTGTTATTGGGGATGCTGAGCACCAGCAAACTGCCCAACGTATCTTTAATGGTGAGCATGCCGTAGTAGAACAAGAGACTTGGAAAAATGTCAGGGTTGGTGATTTGGTGTGCGGGGAAAGTCTCGTAGAGGTTGCAAGTAATCTCTCCCGTTTCGGCAATGGTGCGAATGACGCCTTTGCGGTCACCGTCGAGTTTGTCGAGTTGCAAGAGACGCTTCATCTTGTTATAGTCCGTCTTGGTGTTCGGGTCGATCATCTCCTTTGGCCCTTCGCCACGGCTGATGTAGTTGCGTAGGTAGTAGAGGACCATATCGCAGTTGAACACGCGGCTTTGCGTGTGGAGTGCATCTTCTGAGAAGCAGTAATTGTCGTACCAAGGCTTCATCTCGTCAATCACAGCCTCAATGTTGCAGTCTGGGCGAATGGTACCCGACGCTTTGTAATAACTGAAGAGAGCATGCACGTCCTCAGTTGAGAAACCGAGCATTTGGTTAAACTCAGGTTTCGTAGAGATATGCCAACCAATGTTGAAGCCGCTGGTCACGTCGTCGAGCGTAACAGGACTTACGCCTGTGATGAAGATACGGTCAAATGACCCCTTGAACTTCTTAAAAATGTCGCGATAAAAGCCTTCGGCATGGGTAATGCTCCAATATACGTCCTCACCCTGCTCGTTGAGCACTGTGTTGGTAAAGTTGTCGTACTCATCGATGATGAGGTAGAGCGGGTACTCGTACTTTTTCGATTCATCGTTGATGAGGGTAAGTTTGTCAACCGCTGTTGCAGCACTTCTTACTTTTTTGACAAAGTCGTCGGTGTAATAGTCTTCATAAATGTCGACGAAACTGTCAAATACAACACGACAATAACTATCGAAGTTCTCTTCTAACTTTTCAATTCTTCCTCCCACTTGTGAGAAGTCAAGGTGCAGTACTTGATAGCGTCCTTGATTAGGCGTGGGGTGTTGGCCAATCCACAGTTTACCAAACCACTGCTCAAACTTATCCTTTGTGCGGCAGTCGTAGTAGGCGTGAAGCATGCCTAAGAAGAGGCTCTTGCCAAAGCGTCGTGGACGTATGAAGAAAAGATTGCGTGCCTCGTTCTCGAGCATGGGAATGTACATGGTCTTATCCACGTAATATATGTTCTCCTCAACGATTGTGACGAAGTTCGACACACCATAAGGCAGTTCTTTTATAGCTTGATGCTTCATAATGAGATTGTTTTGCTGCAAATGTACGATATTTATTTAATGTGCAAATGCTTTGTGAATGTGCAAATGCCTTGTTAATGTGCAAATGTGAGAATGTGCAAATGTGCAAATGGTCACCTTTATTTACTGAGTTATAGATTGAAGACTAAGTAAGTGTTCATAAAAACTCAGTAAGTAAAGGCAACCATTTGCACATTCTCACATTCTCACATTTGCACATTTGCACATTTGCACATTAACAAGGCATCGTCACCTTGTTCACCGTTTTGCCCTCGTTGGTGCGCGCTTCGACTACGTAGATGCCTTGTGGCAGTTTGAGACGGAGCGAAGAGGTGAAAGGCTTCATCTGGTAAAGCACACGGCCAGCGGCATCGACCACTTCGACGTGCGTCAAAGGGTGAGCGGGTGAGGAGGTGATGACGAGGCGCTGATTGTCAACTTGAATTAGCGGACGCGTGAGCGAAGCCAAATCGTCAGGCGTAGGTTCGGCCGAAGACAAGATGTAGTAACGACCTACTGCATTGCCTGACACCTCCAACGATACGCTATCCGTCTTTGCTCCCGTACTGAGCGTGAGCGGTGTGACGAGTCCCGTTTGTTCGTCGAGTAGCGAGAGCGTTTCGTTGAACTCATTCAGCCCCATGAAGGTGAGGCGCGTCGGTGCATCACTGTTGCTCAGAATGCCTAAGGGAACGCGGAACATCGTGTGGCGACGGTTGATTGTGCTGGCCTGTGTGCCCGCCAAGGTATAAACCGTCGGCACATCGGCCAAAGCATTGTCAACGAGCGCTTCGAGGTCTTCGGACGGCTGGTAGTCGTTGTTGGCCTCGGTGTCTTTCACGACAATAGCCTCACTTCGCAGTCCACCGCGAGCGGCACGAATGCGCAAGGTGCGTAGCGAACCACCTAATGGTTGGCGGCGAGCCGGAGCGCGTAGGGTGCTACCTACGGCCTTGGCACTCGTCATCATGTCTGCCGTAAAGCGGAGCGAGAGACTACCCGTGGGTTGAGCAGCTTTCACAAAGAAACCTTGACCTGGAGCGAGGACGCCTTGAGCCGTTGTGGCCGTGGCATCATTGACAGTTATCCACTGCTTATCGTCAGCATTCTGCATCACACCCAACTGTCCGTCAGCCGTGAGCAACCAATACTTTGCACCTTCGAGCTCAGGGGCATTCGTAGAGAAGAACTTGTTCATGTCGAGTCCACACGTAAATGGGTTGCTCACTAAGAAGTAAGCGTTAGCCGTGTTCTTATTCGTGAGCGTCTGCGTAATCGTGTGACTCGCCTCGTTCAGCTGGTCAGCGATAAGGCGATGACTCTTCGTGCGGTCGACAGTATACTCCTTACCATCAGTAGCTTGCGCCGTAGTGTAGTAACCAAATTTGGTGTCCTCTTTCGGCAGGCGGAAGAGCGACTGCGTATAAGTACTTGAAGCACCCTTTGCATTCACCTTCACCGAGAAACCACCTACGCCATAAGGCGTTTGTACATCGTTAAAGGTTTTGCTCCATGCGATGGCTTGGTAAACGTCCTTGTGCTGAACGGTAGCCTGTTGCTGTGCGTCGGCCGAGTAAGGTTTGAGGTAGTAGAGCCAGGAGTTGGCCTTGTCCCAACTGCGTTGGTAGACGGCTGGCGCAAAGCGGTTGTAGTCAGTCGTGTTGAACGTTACGTCGTCGAAGTAAGGCGTGAGTTGCTGCGCATTGTCAGTGGGCGCGTACCAATCGCCTGCGTAGGTATGCTGCAAGGGCGAGCCTAAGGTGTACCAACGGCCAGGAGTAAGCGCGTATTCTACCCACGCTTGCGTATAAGTCAAGCGTTCGGGGTGGAGGAGTTCGCTGCCCGATTGCAACACAAGGTTGTTAGCCTGATAGGTTCCGTAGCGACTGCAAGGGTTGAAGCCGCCCCCCGTAGCTTGCTTTTGCGTCAGGAGGTGGTACTCAATGTCGGGCGTAGCAGTGCGCTGATCGCCTTCGTGTTCGATGAAGTGAACAAAATTATTGCCCTTCGCGCTGCTGTAATCCGTAGCGTAGAGCAAGGGGCCATTCGCCTGTGGCGTAACGATCACGTTGGTGTGCGACATTGGGGCAAAGCCTTGTGCCGTACCATTCGTCGCATTTGTCACGTAGTCGGGGGCATCGGTCGCATCGCGAAGCAGTTCCGTGCGATCGGCACGTGCCCAGTTGGCATCGTTCGTCCAGTCCGTATTACCTGCAGCACCAGTCCATACTTCATACTGCGGTACGATGATGAGGTCGAACAAGAGTGTACCGTCGCAAGCCGTTGACACTGTAGCATCTTTAGCGGCAAAGCGTTCGCGGAAGTCAATGCGCAGCGTATAAGTATAACCCTCGCGCGGATTGAAGTCGTTGAGGAAGTAAATGTCGGCATGCGCCTCCGTTGGGTTGGCCGAGAGAGCTACAAGTTCCTTTACATGTCCCACAGTGCGAAACCCTTCCACCTTATCAGCAAAGATGTTGTACACCTCCATGTTAGGGTCGTTGGTGGCAGTGATGTAGACATCTCCCAGGTCGCTGTCAGAGGGGAGAATGTGTTGCATACCCAATGCTCCATTGGTGATTGTAACCATCCTGCGTAGGGGGATTCGCAGCACGTTGTTGGGGGCGGTGGCGGTTTTGGCAATCTGTTCTCTCACCTCGTTTACGGCTGCCAGACTGGTGCGTATAGGTATGTTCGTTAAGTGGTCGGGGTAAGTGTCAGTCGTCCCATTCAGTCCGTCAAAGAGCTGTGGTGCTTTGCCACTGACCAAGATACTAATTCGTTCAGGGTCGTAGCAGTACTGCACGTTACCGTCGGCATTGGTATGGTCAATAGGAATGACTGTAACGTACTCTATCTCTCCTTGAGTCGTAGCCACAGGTATGAATACGTTACACGTATTGTTGAGCAAGAGCAAAGGTGCCACACTGTTTGATGTGTTTTGTGTGAGTTGCAGGAGTACGTCAATGATCGGTTGCGTCAAGACGAACGCATCGTCACTTTGAGGTTTCGCTGCCGCTACAGTCGTAGCTGTAGGGTAGAAGTGGCGGAACGTCATCAACGCTTCGCGCAGCGTGATTTCGGTCGATATGGGGGCTTCGTGCTTATCGATAACTCGCCACGTACGGTTGGCCGTATTGACATATATCTGTGTGAAAGCTCCAGCCACGTAATCGCGCCACCAGTCGTATTGTGTCAAGCGTTCAGGCTCTGTGCCGTTGTCGGCCGTGCCATTTTGCTTCACGCTGAGTGCCACACTCTTGCCCGCACAAGTTTGTACTTCATTGTCGATAGCCGTATCGTCATCACCGTCTTCCACTACGGTAATGGCAGACCCCGTACGGAAAGTGCTCATAATGCAGCAGTCCGTACCCAGTTCGAAGGCATTGACTGCATTGTTAATCGTAATAGGGTCGGACGAGAAGCGCGGCTTAAACAGAATGTAATATTCGTGTCTCGGCTGAAGATTTGCCCCCTTAAACTTATCGCTAATGATAAAGTGGCGATCACCCGCACCAGAGGTTTCCTTAAAGCGTTGCGCATTCATGCCATGCAGTGCCTTGGCATAGTCGTAGGGCGGCAGTAAGGCATCGTTATTAAAGTGGGTGGTGAACTCAATGTAGCGGAAAGCACGTTCCGGACCCGTTGTCACCGTAGGGTCGCCCACTAAGGCCGTGGTAAAGGCGCGCCTTACGTCGGTGGTAGAAGGAGTGTAGTTAGAGGGGTCGATAGCTTTAGCTGTCAACTCTTTGTCGTAGAGGGCCTTGTCGAGTAGGCAGTACCACATATTGGGGTTGCCGACGTCCAAGTCCTCATTCTCGGTCAAGTCTAATTGTTGCAAAATCACATCAAAGTCGGCCGTCATCTTAGCCAATGTAATCTGTTGACTACAAACAGGCGTGCTGCGCTCTAACTGCACAGAAGGCTTGAGTGAGAATACTTCAATATCGTCAATCAAGATGTCGCCACCGCGCGTGTTGGTACAAGCATTGTCAATCGTCAAGCGATATCGTGTGTAGGGGATAGTACTCTTGTTGATAAAGCTGAAGAACACTTGTTGCCACAGACCGATGCCATTGTTATCGATGTTGTTATTAATCGTTTTGCGTGTGCGATCACGTGCTTGACCTAAGATAGCACCGGGGCAGTAACTATAGAGCGTGTTGACATCGCCACTCTCGGTAATGCCTTCTACGCGGAACACTACGTTGGCGGGCGACTCCCTGTCGCGGTCGGGACTACTCATCCAAGCCGACACGTAAAGGCGCGAACCCGTACAGGCCTGACCTGAGAAGTCGATTGAAGCTATCTGACCAGGAAGGTCGGAAGCATCGATGTAGAGAAAGGCTGCGTTAGTGGCGTCGTAGGTATCTTGTCCATATTCGTCTTCGTAGAACTTCTTAATAGGATAGAAGTTACCACGGTTGTCGGCACTGTCGAATTTCTTCGAAATGGTGTAGTTACCCCATGTACATTGGTCGGAGATAGTACTCATTGGGGCAAAGCAGTATGAAGTGTTGTCGTAGTTGAAGGGATAGCGGTAGCAGCGGTCATAAGTCGTATTTGCATCTTCTTCACGTTGCCCCCTGTCAGAAAGGGACGTGTTGGTGCCCACAGGTGGCGTGAGGAAGGTGTCGTACAGGTCGGGGTCGAAGGTAATGGTGGCCACGGGATTTCCCGTCAAGGCTTGTAGTGCTTCGGGGGAACGGTCGGACTTAAACGAACCGTCAGCTTTCTTACCAATTACTTCGGTGTAGAGAATGGGTTCGAAATCGTTTTCGAACTTGAGGGTGAACTTGGCTATTTGATAACGTATGTTGTCACTGGTACGTCCATATACCTTGAGTTCGCATTGGTCAGCCTTGGCTTCCCCTGTGCCAAAGCCATCGGGGTCTCTAGGGTATTTGAAACCAATGGCACGCTCAGAAGCTGATGACAAACCATTGGCCTGGAAGCCCATACTCGTGATACCCGTGCCGAGCGAATCGTCTATCACAATTTCCAACGTTCCGCCATTGCTCTCCTCCGCATTTTGAAGGTTTTCCTCAGCTGCTGTAGCCGCCTTGTAGAACCAGTAGTCGGACTTTTGCATATCGAGGTTGACGGTAGAGAGGTTGAGCGTCACCTTCTTGCGTGGAAACGTAATTGTCTTCTCTTCCAACCAATGTTTGCTTCCCTCGCGATAGTTGAGTAGTTGGTTGGCAATGGCGCGTGCATTACGAATGACAAATAAGTTGCGGCCCGTCACGGTCGGTTCGATTAAGTCTTGGTCGGTAGGCACGACTATGTCGTTGGTCACCTCGCCCGTATAGAGTGGATTGCCATTGTCGCCAAAGTAGTCGACAAAGTCGGTATAGGTCGTTAGGTCAGCTCCCAAGATGTATTCCCAATCATCGGGCACGTTCTCAGGCATTTGGAACGTCACGTAGTGGTGAACGAAGCTGCCGTAGCCTCCATTGAAATTGAGGCGGTCGCCCACAACGAGTCCGTTGCTATACTTACGGCTACTATTGATGCCAAGGTAGAGTACGGAGTCACTTACGGCCTCGTCCGTCTTATAATTATACCAACGCTGGTAGGCACGTGAACGCGTTGAGGCCGAACCAACCATACACGTCGGTACGTAAAGGTCGTGTGTAGATTGACACTTGAGGTAGTGCGTAATGGTGTACGTACTCGTCTTTTGCATCGGGCGCTTGGTGTAGGGATTGACCGTCCAGCCCTCTTCATCGCGCTGAATGAAACCTGTCATGGGGGACGTCTGTGCCTCGTGTGCCAACTTGACAAACCAAGAGCGCTTGGGACGGATCTCGTAGTCAGAGTAGTCCTCCGGTTGGGCAATCTCTTCAAAGCGCAAGTAGTAGCGGTTGGCCGCATTGCCCGTCATGTTCGCTTCGGTGTCGAGTGCTAGGTCGGAGGTGCTGCTGTTCTTGGCGAGTAGCCAACCGGTTTTGCCCTCTGTGCCTGTTCCGCCAACGAGTGTGAAGGTATAACGATCAACGTTGGCACGATAAGTGGCACTGAAGTGAGCCGCCAGTGAAAGGTCGTGCGTCACGTCGAAGGTCTTTTTCGTCGAATTGAAGTAGAGGTAATACTTATCTTTACTCATCACCACGAAGTCCTCCTTGCTCGGGCCCACGAAGGCCCACATTTGGTCGTTGACTTTGCGTTGGCCTTCTACAATAGCATCGACACTGGTGCCGTCGCCGTCGCTCATGTAAAAGTTGTGCGACTTGTCGTCCAACTTGTCGAAGTGAACAAAGTAGTAGAAGTTCTTGCCCGTCAATCCATCGGTAGTTAAGGCCGGACTCGTGGGGGCAGAGAAAGTAAAGCAGAGCGTATGCTTCTTGTCGGTGATATAAGTGCTGAAAGGCAGCAACTTCACGCTGTTGGTAGCCTCATCGTAACCCAAGCAGCGGTCGGGTACGGTGGGCACTTGTCCGTCGGCAGGCAGTTGACCAAACATCCAAGTGAGGTAACCATCGGCTGTGGAGTGGTTGAACCAAAGGAAGAAGTGGGTAGCCTCAGCCTCATTGTCGGTAAGGATGACAGCGCCTTCGCTATTGGTAGTGAGGTATTTGCCATTGGCATTACGTAGGACAAAGTCTTCGCGAGAGCCTACGTTCTTCCAACTATTGTGGTCGGTATTGGTGCTGCTATCGGCTTCGGTCGTTACGCTGCCGTCCTCTTGCGCCACAAGCTGTAAGGGCGTGTCTAATTCTTTCAACTGGAGGTTGCGATAAGTACCTCCTTCTTCATCATAAAATTCGGGCGTAATGTCAGCTGCAATGAGGTTGACAAAGTTATTGCCGTTGTTAGGTGTGGTGAGGGCAAAGGCCCCTGTAGTATTGGTGTAATTGTGCGTAATGATATTGCTATTTCCGTCCGTCCCTACGAGTTGCAATTGCCAATAGTTGGGTTGTGTGTTGCTCTCGACCAAGCGCACATGAGTAGCTTCGGCAATGTTGGTCGTAGCAGCGAATTGCTGACCAGCCTCGGCCGTGGCATCGTATTTTAAGAAAGCACGGTTATAGGCGCTCTGCAGATAGTAGTCGCCTGTGCCAAGGTCGTCGTTCACAAACACCCAGAGTTGGCGCAAGTCGTCGGTGGCTGCAGGTTGCAACGAAAGCTGCGTGTTGTCAGCATTGAGCGTATAGTTATAGTGACTGCCGCTTTGCGTCTGTAAGTAGTAGAGTTGGTAATGCACGCCATTAGCCGAACTAACGGGCAACTTCGGGGCGAGGGGAAAGGAACGGAAGTGGGCCACACTGTAGCGCGTGTTGGGTTGTCCCCAAGAGAGGGTGCCGTCCTCGTCGATGCAAAGGGCATGCTGCTCATCGGTGCTGAGCAGATTGTCGCGCATGAGGTTGTTGTTCTCGTAAGTGTTGCGGCTAAACTCAAACTGATAAGCCTCTTCTTTGTTGGTCGTTACGCCGAAGGTTTTGTCTTTATCGTTATAAGCGATGAAATAGCCCGCCTTATTGCCAATGTTGAGTCCGTCAATGCGCCATTGATAGAGGCCGGGTTGGTCATCTTGGCTATTAATGGTATGGGCGTGTAGTTGTAGTCCCTTATTGTTATATCCCATAACTAGGGGCTTCATGCCCATAGCGGGGAATAAAAGGTAGCGATAGATAGTGTCGCCAAGGTTGGTAAAACGGACGCGGTTGGCGGGGAAGTAGTAACCACTTGAACCCACTTTGTTTACATCGACACGGTAGGCTGCCATTGTCTTTTTGCTTGCGTAGTTGTAAATAAGCCAATGGCCGTCACTGCGAGAGTCTGTGTTGTCGGCAATATCGCAGAGCTTGTAGCGGCCTTTAGCATCGCGCACAGATGGGTCGGCGGTGACGCGTTGGTCGGTGTCATCGCAGTAGATATAGTGTCCCTTGAAACTCTTGATGTAAACGTCGCCCAAGTCGTTGGCTTCGTAAATGCTCCAACGCAGGTCCTTCAAGGGCAGAAGGGTCTCAGTAGTCTTTTGCAACACTTCACCGTCGTTGGCATCTTGAAGCAGCTCGTCGCCATTGGTGCGGATGTCGATGTGATAGTAATACGGCTTGTCGTCAGTGCTCACCATGGGGCAGAACAAAGCACCGCGCAACGAGGTGGTGCGGCGCACCACAGCATAGCGCGAGTTGGGGCGTACCAATTGTAGCTGACCATTCTTTACACCGAGTGTGTTGTACGTGTCGGTGTTGCCATAGAGCGTATAGTTATAGCGCGTAGCACCAGCGGTGGCTGTGTAGTAGGTGTTCTCGCTGCGTACAAAGATAGAGGCTTCGGTCTTGTTGGCAACGCTGCTGAAGGTTTTGGTCGTCGCATCGTACTTAACGTAGTGGCCTGCTTTACTCTTGATGACTATGCCCACGACAATGCCATTTTGTTCTGCAGTTTCGCTCATCCACTGGTAACCGTCGCCTATGGGCTGCGTCTCGGTGGTAGCTACAGCAGTGAGTGTGCCGTCCTTCTCGAAGAGTGCGGTGCGGCCGTTACCCGTAAACTCTAAGTAATTGTATTCGCTTACATAGGTAGAGGGCTTGAACGAAAGGTAGTTGTAGTCCGAAACGGCTTCACACTCTTTGAGCTTATAAACGTCCGTGTTGCGCAAACCCATGGTGTGGTTGGTGCTTGTGTTGAGCGGCATGTCAATCATCCAATACGTGGGTTGCGTGTCGTTTTGCATAAAGCGGTAGACGGTGGTAGAATTTTCGTCATATTGTGGACGAATGACAAATTTCGACCCATCGTAACACAAGTATTCGCCCATTTGGTTGAGCAAGTAGAAGTCGCCCTCTTTGGCTTTAGGGTTGAGTGCGGTTTTCAGTATCCAGTTCTGATTAATGTTAGCAGGGTTCGCCTCGGTGTTGACTGTCGGTGTGTCATAGCCATTGGCGGTGAGGGTGAGGCGGTCGTCGCCAGCGTGGTTGGCCTTAAACTGGAGTTTATAATAATAGGTACCGTTGATGGTAGAAAACTTGGGCAATGCCGTACCAACGACCTGCGCTGTATTTTCTACCATGCGCGTAACGGTATAGAGCGAGGCAGCAGCATCGCTCAGATAGAGGACATTGTCTTTATAGCCAATCGCCTTGGTAGCATCGTTGGCCAGGGTGAGGGAAATGCGCGTATGGTAAGGATCGTAGTCGTTGCCAAGGGGAAAGAGGGCAACGGCCTCGTCAGCATTGCTCGTAGTACTGAACGCGTTGTCAGTATATTTTAGATAGTGCCCCAATTTGCTCTTCAAAGCATAGGCATCGGTTTGGCCCGCAATGGCTTCGAATTGCCAAGTGTAGCCGTCAGCGTTGTCGTCATCAGCAGGTGTCTTGACGGTTACGTTGTTTTTCGTATTGCTATCGTAAAGCGCCTGTGCTCCTTGTGCTGTGAATTGAATGACGTGGGGCTGAGTGAGCAAGCGCGTGTCGGTCTCGATAAAGCGCATGCGCTCGTATGTACTCACATTAGAACCTATGCCCACATCGGGGTTGCCACTTTGGTAGGGCATAACATATTTGCCAGTAGTCGAGTTATATAGAATGTAAGTGCCCGCATAGTTGTTTTGATCTGCCACATCGCATATTTGGTAACGACCACGATTGTTGCGGTTGCTCTCTGCGCTGGTTACGTACTGTTTATCACCATCTTGATATATGTAATGTCCTGCCTTGCTCTTAAAGTATACATCGCCTTGCTCATTGGCCTCATACACGCTCCACATGTAAGCACTCAGATATTTGAGTTGAGGGGTATTGGTCTTTTGCAATTTGCTACCATCGGTGGCATCCTTTATGCATTCTGAGCCGTTGCTAATCAGCTCCATGTAATACCAATGTTCATTCCCCTCAGTGCTAACCATGGGGTTAACGTTCGGGCCACTAATAGTCGTGGCCAAACGCACCGTGCTGTAACGTGAATTAGTCACGGCGAGGGTGAGTTGTCCATTCTTCACGGCCAAAGCGTTTTTCCCCGTTAAACTGCTAATGCTGAGGTCGTAACGGTCGCTGCTAGCCGTAGCACTGTAATACGTGTTAGTACTTTTCGTAAAGGCAGTGGCTGCGGTGGCATTGGTAGTCGTCGTGAAGGAATGATCCGTCGTGTTGTACACCACATAGTGTCCCGCTTTGCTTTTGAGTACAACTTCTGAGGTCGTAGTGTTGGGCGCAGCTTCAAACGTCCATTGATAGCCAGAGCCAGAAGGGGCATTCTCGGTAGCGTTTACTACCGAGAGTGCCCCATCAGTGTCGAGCAAGACGGTGCGCCCGTTGCCCGAGAATTGGATGTATGTGTATGTTGGGTCGTCTGCTGCCATGATAGGCTGCATTCCCAATGAAAGAATCAAGAGAAGAAGTGCAAACAAACGTTTCATGTCTACAAGGTTTTTGCTTCTTAGTTAACGGGGTTTCTTTTGTTTACGAGTTAACAAGTTAACGAGTTGACAAGTTAACGAGTTAACAAGTTAACGAGTTGACAAGTTAACGAGTTGACAAGTAAGTTAGTTTCAATTGATGAGTTAGTGAGTAGGTATTTTTAAAGGTAACCTGCTCGTTAACTAGTCAACTCGTTAACTTGTCAACTAAAAAGAACTTGTCAACTAAAAAACTACTTACTAACAATATAAATCGTACGCGTATAATTCTGTGTAACGCTACCAGTGACGAGTTGCAGGTTGAGGCGCACGGTGGCGGTCCCTTTGTTGCCTTCAGCAAGGGTGCCGATGATTTCGCCCGTTGTGGTATCGAAGGCAGGCTGACTGCTAAAGATTCCTTGCGGGTCGAGCACTGTGAGCGAATAATCCGCCACGCGACTTTTGTCGTTGAGGTTGATATAAGACTCAGGGGGCTCGCGGTTGACATACTCATAGAGTGTGGGGCGGAGTTCAAAGTCGCCACTTCCTGAGAAGTAAGCGTAGAAGTCGTCATTCTGTTCGACCACGTAAGCGGGGTAACCTCCAATGGGCGCGTAGGCACTGGCTTCGAGCTTCAAGACAAAGTCCGTTAGGTTAATGTTGACAATGGCCACGTTGTTGCGTGGAATGCTCGTGAGCTGAATGAGCGCATGGCGTATGTCGGGCACCCAAGTGACGCCTTTGTCGGTAGAGCGGTCCATGGTAATGGTGAGGGGAAAGGACTGTCCTTTGGTGCTGGCCTCGCTCTCGTTGATATAGAGATTATTAAAGGAAGTATTGTCTGATTCGCCAGAGTTGATGATTACAGGAGGTTTGTCGGCTGTGGCTGTAAATACGTCAACGTTAGTGGTGTCGTGTTGCAATCCCGTGAAGTTAGTCTTGATCAAGTTGTTTTCGTTCTTAGGGGGAAGCAAGTAAATCTGAGTATTGTCCTTGGTAATGCTACCCACTTTCAAGCCGCGAATGCGAAAGGCTGATGCCGAACGATTGTTAAAGGCAAACTGCATCTTGGCCAACATACGATAGAGCATGAGCGTAATAGTTTGGTCCTTGTCAATGGTGAATTCATTTTTATCGCTCATCGGAATGCCCTCTTTGGGTATCTTGTAGTTGTTGTTATAGTCGCAAGTGGTCACTTTCGGATCTAACTTTTCAGGTGACGGATCTAACCCTTCAGGTAACGGATAGCCAACGGTAAAGGTAAGGCCGTCAAGGCTGAGTGATGTCACCTCGTGCGTAGTAGGATTGGGGGTGGCAGGATCAGTATCGAAGTCAGTGCGGTTGGCAAAGTTATAGAACAAGTATTCACCGTTTTCTGTCGTGATCGTCGTTACCTGCTTGCTCTTGTATTCCGTTTCGCCAGCGTCGGTAGGTACGTTGATGATACGTTCCACCTTTCCCGCCTTGATGTTGTACATCACGACGTAAGCATTATGAATGTCATCGCCCGCGTCGTGATAGCTACCACCGAACGAGGCTCGCGTTTTGTTTTGCCCCACAGCCGTCGGGTCGCTTTGTTGCAGCTCAATGCGCACCGTGGATCGTCCGCGCTTTATGTCGTCGCCTATTTCGTTAGAACAGGCGGAGAAGAGTAGTAGGGGAATAAGAAGGTATAAGAGTCTCATAAAAGGGAAGATTTTTTAATGTGCAAATGCTGAGTTAATGTGCAAATGTGAGAATGTGCAAATGTGCAAATGGTCGCCTTTTATTGCTGCGATTGGCTAATGTGTAAATGATCTTTTAAAGCATTCATCCATTTGCACATTTGCACATTCTCACATTTGCACATTTCCTACGCATTTGCACATTCTCACATTCTCACATTAATCATAGGTCAATATCAGGTGCCACGATAGGAATCCAGTCGCGCACTTGAATGAGGATTAAGCCCATAGAACTTACGCTATTGATGCGTACTTGGTAAACGTGGTTGCGTACGATGCCATATTTCATGGCCAAGGCATCAGAGTTAGAGTTGTATGGGTCAGTATGGCGAATGAAGTATTCGTATGTCTTCTGTACAGCAGCTTCGCCAGCCTTCTTGTAATAGCCTGTAAAGAGCAAGCCCGTAACGTATGCCTCTTTGTTAGCACCTATGGTAATGGTGTTCTCTTTCGCATAGACGAGTCTCTTATACGTCAAGCCGTCCGTAGCATCGGTGTAACAGTTGGGGACGCCGTTGGTTATTTGCGTTATCTTGTTCAACCCACTGTTGCAGGCTGCAAAGCTGGACTTCATTTCTTCATATCTATTGGTGTAGCTTAGCCCTAAAGCATTGCTTGAAGGGCTTTTTTGAAGAATGTAAGGGTCGACTACATAGTTCGCTGCGTTGCCGTCAGAGCTGAGCAACTCCTTCCCCAAGTATTGAATGGTATTAAACGTCTTGTCTTCGGTAACGCGCTTCAATACGTACTCCTCACTGTTGAGTAGATTGATAGGCGTCACCCCCGTCAAGTAGAAGTAGTCGGCATTCGGTTCTGTACCAATGGTATATTTGTAGCCTTCAAGCTTCTGACCACCTCCTGCCGTGTTGACCATCTCGCTGACCCATACCCCCTTTCCACCTGCTGAGAAGTCGATGCGTGCGGCCAAGCGTTGCACGTCGGCTTTCATCTCGACCAATACGCCGTCCTTTACGTTAGCCATGTTGGAGTGGCCCTCGATATGGATTGATTTGTCGTCGGAGGACGACATGGCAAAGGTTGAGCAAGTTTCGGGCTGTTGTAGCGTGCCGAAGGTAGCATTTGCGGCTGTCATCTTTTGTACATCGCCCAAGGTGTTGGCCGTGAGGCGTCCCATGTTACAAACGATAATCACATGGTAGTCGCCTGCGGGAATGGAGTAGCGCGTATCAACCACGGACGAAGTGTACACGGCTCCGTAGGCAGAAGAGTGTTCTGTGTCCTTTGAGAAGTTGGGCAGGTAGACACTATATAATATAGGTGTGTCAGCTGCTCCGTTTATGCCTTTATCATTTTGGTAGATAAAGAGCGTAGCGTTATAGACCGCTTTTTCGTTCTCATCGTCAGCCAGCGTACCATCCTCTTCAGACGGTCCAGCCGCACGAGTTCCTGCCCCATAGCCACCTGTGCGTACTTCCACTTTAAAGCACACGTTCTTAGCCACATTGTCCACCTCTTCCACATTGTCTTTGCTGCACGACCCAAAGCTCATGGTACACACCATGAGTAGCAAAATCGACAATATGAGGTAGAGTAGTTTCAATTTTCTAATTTTTTTTGTGTATTACTTAGGGACATCGCGTCCTCACCTGATCCTCACCTGGGGGCGACGCGTCC
>OQVU01000255.1_pt1 | contig 18669 bp, 17 predicted proteins | sample 1691611 | NCBI WGS metagenome assembly OQVU01 (sample SAMN03418272, study PRJEB22391) | human gut metagenome | biome: human-gut; feature: organic feature; material: feces | host: Homo sapiens | place: Tanzania | collected 2013-01
CATTGAATATGTCAATCGTCTCATGACTCATTCATGGGGACAAAAAGTCATCAGATTCTATGATCCTGACGGCAATCTTATCGAGGTTGGAACGCCATAATTTTTCCTATATCCATTCCCTCTATTTCATGTTACAATTAATGACATATTACCCAATTGGAGGACAAATATTTATGAGTAACACAGGAAGAACCTGTAAGGTTCACTACACAGGAACATTCAACGACGGAACAAAGTTCGATTCTTCATATGACAGAGGCGAGCCTATCGAGTTCGTATGCGGTGCGGGACAGATGATCCCTGGATTTGATCAGGCTGTTGAGGGAATGAACGTTGGCGATATCATCGATGTACATCTTCGTCCTGAGGATGCATATGGAATGCCTGATCCGGAGGCTATCATCAAGGCTCCTCTTGCAGATATGCCTGGCGCTGAGAATCTTGAGGTCGGCAATCAGGTATACCTTGCCAATTCCATGGGACAGCAGTTCCTTGTAAAGGTCATTGAAAAAGATGATGAATCCATCACATTTGACGCAAATCATGAGATGGCCGGCAAGGAGCTCAACTTCAAGATAGAGCTTGTGTCAGTGGACTAGTTTTTGAACAGGAGCCGTCAGCTTGGCGACTTACATAAGCGTCGATTCAGATTATACAAGGAGGCAGGGATCGTGAACATTTACATAGACGAATCAGGTTCTATCAATAAATATGCCACAAACGATCAGTATTTCGTGGTGTCTATGATCCATGTCCTCGATCCTGTCGCCCTTGAGCGTGCTTACAAGAGATTTATTTCTTCCAACTATGAGATGCTTCTTGATCTGGACAGTGACAAGGTCGATGACATGACTGGCAAGATCACCAAGCACGGCGGGAGAATGTTCCGGGACGGCAAATTCCGTGAACTAAAAGGCGCACAGTTTGACAGAGACATGAAACATATATTTGTAGATTACTTCTCCAGGAAGCACCACTTTGACGTATACTATATCATGATGAAGAATGAAAGTCTGCCGAACCGCTTCTTCGACAACATCTCCAGAACATTCAACTTCTCCATCAAATCTGCCCTGCTCTACTTCATACAGAATGGATATCTGCCTGACGAGGACTGCTTTCTGCAGCTTGACGAGAGGAATGAGCGGGTGGAGAACAAATCATTTCTTGAAAATTACCTGAACACCGAGCTTTCACTGTCAGGTCAGGTCGCGGGGAATTTCTCAGTGAGCTACTTCGATTCAGCCTGCAACAAGTTTGTACAGATCGCAGATGTATTCTCCAATCTGTTCTATTCACATCTGCAGACCGGACACTATACGGAGGAGCTGGAGCTTATGAGGGAACTGGGGATACTTAAAGGAGTTTATGAACTGACATAATCAAAAAGGGATTGAACCTTGCGATCTGTATCGCGGTTTCAATCCCTTTTTGAAATATTATTAAAATACCAATTGCCTCCGAGCGATGCTCACACAGAACACTTACATAGATAAACGCACTATCGAAGGACTTACTGTTGGTACTTATATATTATCACATTTTGTCTCATAAAACAATGAGTCTGCGTTAAATCCATAAATTTTTTTGAAACACTTCCAAAACGCAATTACTCTTTCGTCTGCTCTCTTCTTCCCCGTCCATGTCCAAACGCCAGATATCCTATAAAGAGCACAAACAATGCTGCAACTCCCATCCAGATGCACAGCAGCTTTGTTCCCTTCGGTGCAAATGTATCGTAGTATCCCTTGAAATAGATAACCACGATTATAAGCGGCAGCACATATGACATGTACTTTCTGAGGAACTGCGGGAACGGCTTACCGATACCAGTGTCCGCCTCAGCGACAAAGTTTTCAAATCCCCATCCATTCTTTCTTGTACAGAACAGGACAAAAAGTAATGATCCGAGTGGGAGGATATTTCCCGATACGAGGAAATCTTCCAGGTCCATTATATTTGTACCCTCTCCCATCGGAGTGATTCCTGAGAGCACATTGAATCCAAGCACAGCAGGCAGGGAGAGCACGGATATTCCGATCAGATTTATAATAAGTGACTTCTTTCTCTTCCATCCAAACATATCTATACTTATCGATATGATATTCTCGAACACCGCTATGACCGTGGACAGCGCCGCAAATGACATGAATATGAAGAACAATATTCCCCACACTCTTCCGCCCGGCATGTGATTGAACACATTTGGCAGAGTCATGAACAGAAGTGATGGTCCCTTGTCAGGGCTGATCCCGTACGCAAAGCATGCTGGCAATATGATGACTCCGGCCACAAGCGCCACAAATGTATCAAGGTACATAACACTCTTCGCCTCGCCGGACAATTTCCTCTCCTTGCCTATATAGCTTCCGAATATCTCCATGGAACCCATACCTACACTAAGTGTAAAGAATGCCTGGGTCATGGCGTCAAATAAAACATTGCCCCAGCCTCTTGCATTTGCACGCTCAATGCTTGGGACGAGATAGAACTTAAGCCCCTCCTCGTTGCCTGAGAGCATGAGTGAGTTCACCGCCATGACTATCATCAAAACGATGAGTGCCAGCATCATTACCTTTGTCACTCTCTCCACTCCGTTCTGAAGCCCAAGTGAACATATACCTATGCAGCACACGATGACCGCAAGTGTGATCGCAACCATAAGTCCCGGTGATGCAAGCATCCCTGTAAATTTGTCTTCTATTGCTTCTACTGATCCACCATGAAGCTGTCCTGTGCCCATGACGTACACATAGTATACCATCCAGCCCGCTACCATAGTATAGAACATCATAAGCAGATAGTTGCCGGCATAGGCATACCAGCTGAATTTATGCCAGTTGCCGCCCTTCGGCGCAAGCTCCTTAAGTGCTGAACCAACGCTCTTGCCACTTCCTCTGCCTAACGCAAACTCGCAGGTAAGGATAGGATATCCCAGGAGCAGCAGACACAGCAGATATATCACGATAAATATCGCTCCACCATTCTGCCCGCATATATACGGGAACTTCCATACATTTCCAAGACCTATGGCACATCCCGCCGACACGAGGATGAACCCAAGTCTGGAGGCGAACTTTTCTCTGTCGCCGTTGTTATTATCTTTACTCATACACTTCTCTTTGCAGATGTCTGTAAAAATGACACCTGCCTCCTTCTCTTCTATATTATAAGGATTATCGGGCTTACACTATGTGTAGATTTTCAAAACCTGATACACCCTTTATCTGTGTCAAGCATCTACTTCAAGCCATTACATTATGTATTTTTTCCATCTCTGCTGACACATACCCTGTGATTGTAACATACATTACAGCATTTGTGTGTGTAAACTTTTACAGTTTAAAGCAAAATTTTTCCCGTATTTGAACCAGATAAAATACAGATAATTTGTATGTTTGCTGTGCGTTTTCAACGAGTATATTTTCCTGCAAAATAAATCTACTAATTTACATATAAAGGATTACATTTTTCCATATTATATTTTATTATAATGAGTAGAATGTTCTTAATACTATTAAGATCGTTCTCCGTATTTTGAGGCAGATTTCTGTGTGGGATTGCAGTACCTTTACCTTATTTCATAAGTTTTCGCAGAAAACTTGTGATGTAGCATCAGCCCTCGCCGCAGGCGACTTTGCATGGCTGATGTTCCTTATAAACCACCAGCGCATGGCTGCAAGTGCGCTGCTCATATTATGGAGGAAGGAATAGTAACGCATGCGCCGCGCGAAGTGTATTTATATGCGCATGCTGCATTTTTTAAAGGAGGACATTTATTATGGCTACATGGCTTAAAGACGCAATTTTTTATGAGATATACCCACAGAGCTTCTACGATACCAACGGTGACGGAATCGGTGATTTCAACGGAATCACTGCAAAGCTTGACTATATCAAGTCTCTTGGATGCAACGCTATCTGGATGAACCCTTGCTTTGATTCACCATTTTCCGATGCAGGCTACGATGTAAGGGATTACAAGAAGGTTGCCGAGAGATACGGAACAATGGAGGACATAGAGAACCTCTTCGCTGAGGCTCACAAGAGGGACATGCACATTCTTCTCGACCTGGTTCCAGGCCACACATCTGAGGAGCATGCATGGTTTACTGAGAGCAAGAAAACCGAGGCAAATGAGTACACAGACAGATATATGTGGACTGACGGATGGCTCTGCGGCGGTGCAGGTCTCAACTACATCGCAGGCGAGACACCTAGAAATGCAGCCTACATCGTCAACTTCTTCAAGTGCCAGCCGGCTCTCAACTATGGCGTTCTGAACCCAACTGAGAGATGGCACAAGAGCATGTACGATCCTGCATGTATCGCAACAAGAGAGGCTATGAAGGATGTATGCCGTTTCTGGCTCGACAAGGGCTGCGATGGCTTCCGTGTCGACATGGCAGATTCTCTTGTAAAGCATGACGATGCGAACAAGAGCGGAACAGTTGCCGTATGGCAGGACATTCTCGGCGATATACACGCTGAGTACCCTGAGTCAGCATTTGTATCTGAGTGGGGAAAGGCTGAACAGTCAATCAAGGCCGGCTTCGACATGGACTTCTATCTCGACTGGATGGGCAACGGATATAATTCTCTGGTAAGAGATTACGAAGCTCACCTGAATGCATTTGCATCTCTTCCAGAGTCACTTGACGACAACACGGAGAACAACAGCTTCTTCAAGGCTGACAGCAAGGGAACCTGCGACCACTTCATTGATGAATACATGGGAAGATACGAGCAGATAAAGGACAAGGGTGCTATAGCCCTCATCACAGGAAATCACGACACTACACGTATCAGCTACGGACTCTCTGAGGATGAGTTAAAGCTTGCCTACGCATTCTTCCTGACCATGCCAGGCAATCCATTCATCTACTACGGCGATGAGATCGCCATGAGATTCAGAAGCATGGCAAGCAAGGAGGGCGGATTTACAAGAACCGGCTCAAGAACTCCTATGCAGTGGACAAGCGGTGACAACATGGGCTTCTCATCAGCGCCTGCCGACAAGCTCTATCTGCCGGTTGATCCTGCAGACGATGCTGCAAATGTTGAGGCTTCCGAGGCTGACCAGAACTCACTGCTCAACACAGTAAGAGCACTCACTGCACTCAGACATTCACAGGCCGATCTGCTTGATAAGAGCAACCTTGAGATCATCAGCAGAAAGCCACTTGTATACAAGAGAGGAAATCTGCTCCTTGCAGTGAACCCTAAGAATACAGACACCCAGTCAAGAAAGCTTGCTGAGCTGACAGGTGACGCAAAGGTTATCTATTCTATAGCAATAAACGGCACACAGCCAGGTGTCGCTGACGGAGTTATCACTCTTCCGGCACAGAGCTTTGTGGTGATTAGCTGTTAATTATTAAGTAGTATGTAAAGACAACACACCATATAAAAGGTCATTACATAATATGGCAATCATACACAATGGAGATTTCCTTCTCATGTGAATTGCTCATATTATGTGATGGCCTCTTTTTATCTTCTTCCCTGTGGTCATCCCACCCAACTTGTGGTAATATTTAATGGATTATATGCTCATGTGCCACAACAGAATAAGTGCACATGACATACAGGATTATAAAGGAGAACAATATTATGAACATGCAGGAAGCTACAAGCATCATGAAGGCTGACAGCTACAAAATGGCTGCACTTTCAGAGGATACACGAAACAATATACTGGCACATGTAAAGGACGCGCTCATCGCACATAAGGATGAGATATTTGCGGCAAATGCAAAGGACATGGCTGCTGCCGAGGAGAACGGGATCGTAGCATCAGTCAAGAAGAGACTGAAGTTCGACGAGCACAAGCTCGCTGACGTGACAAATGGAATCGATGAGCTCATAAAGCTCCCTGACCCGGTTGGACAGATCCAGCTTAAGAGAGAGCTTGACGAGGGGCTGGTCCTTCAGAGAGTCTCCTGCCCTATCGGTGTCATCGGAATCATATTCGAGGCAAGACCGGATGCGCTGGTCCAGATATCATCATTGTGCATCAAGAGCGGCAACTGCGCAGTACTCAAGGGTGGCAAGGAAACTGCCAATACCAACAAGGCTCTCTTTGATGTGATCTACAGCACAGCCGTTGCAAACGGAGCACCTGAGGGCTGCATGCTCCAGGCAAGCCAGCACAACGAGATCGACGAGCTTCTGTCCTGCAACAAGTCTGTTGACCTTCTCATACCTAGGGGTTCAAATGCATTTGTGCAGTACATCATGAACAACACCAAGATTCCTGTCATGGGACACGCAGACGGAATCTGCCACACATACATAGACAAGGATGCGGATATAGAGAAGGCTATCCCTATCATCATAGATGCAAAAACACAGTACACCGCTGCCTGCAACGCAACGGAGACACTTCTCATCCACAAGGATGTGGCAGATGAAATGCTTCCGGTCATGGCAAAAGCACTTAAGGAACACGGTGTAAAGCTCCGCGGAACCGCAGATGCAGCGGAGATCATCAAACGGGCATACACAGCTGACGGTCAGACCAACGGTTCACATACGAATGCCGCAACTGACAGCCAGAACGTTTTTGAGATCATGGAAGACGACGATTTCAATACAGAGTATCTTGACCTGGTACTCTCAGTCAAGATCGTGGACAATGTCCAGGAGGCTATCTCACACATCAACCACTTCGGTTCACACCATACTGACTGTATCGTGACTGAGAATAACGAGACCGCCGCCCTCTTCATGCAGCTTGTCGACTCGGCGGGAGTATACCAGAACTGCTCCACTAGATTTGCCGATGGATTCAGATACGGATTTGGCGCAGAGGTCGGAATCAGCACAAGCAAGATCCATGCAAGAGGCCCTGTAGGACTTGAGGGACTTGTAACCTACAAATACAAGCTTTATGGACACGGACAGATAGTTGATGACTATGCAACCGGAAAGAAGCAGTTTCATTTCAAAGACCTGTAGAATAATAAACGATCGTCAGCGGGGACTCTAATATATATTATCAGTCCTCGCTGATGCATTTACTGTATAAATAGGAATTACATAAATATGAAGACAATACTGAAAATATTTAAAAATGACCTGATCGGTATCAAAAAAAGTATACTCACAATAGTTCTCGCCGTTGGACTGTGCATACTGCCTGCGCTGTATGCATGGTTCAACATATTTGCAAACTGGGATCCATATGCCAATACCGGCAATATCAATATCGCCGTCGTCAACCTGGACAAGGGCTACACAGACGCGGACGGCAACGAGATGAACATGGGCCAGTCAGTGGCCGATAAGCTGAAAAGCCAGACCAGTATCGGCTGGGTATTTCCGGAATCTGAAAAGTCCGCCATCAGCGGTGTGAAATCAGGCACCTACTATGCCGCCGTCGTCATTGATGAGGATTTCTCCTACAACATGTTCAATGCCCTGACGGACAACTTCGTAAATCCAAGCTTCACCTACTATGAAAATGAGAAGAAAAATGCCGTGGCACCTAAGATAACCGACACTGCAGTCTCAACGCTCAAGACAAGCATCAACGAAACCTACGTCAAGGCGATATCACAGAAGCTTATCACTGCCATTGACGACTCCGACACAGATCTGTCGAAGGATCTCAAGGGAACGGATTTCATCACAGCACTCAAGACCGTCGATGACAATCTCGCCGGATACCAGAAAACCATAGATTCCATAATCAAGGCAAATAACAAACTCAAGACCAGCACAAAGCTCAAGGACGCAACTGACAAGAGCAGCAAGCTTCTGTCCGATGCGGGTTCCGCCATTGATTCAAGCATGTCTGATATAGACTCAGTGGGCTCAACCTACTACACTGTCAGGAATTCTCTTCAGGATCAGATTGACAGCATCGCGCAGGACATACAGAATCTGAAAAGCTCTGCAAAGCTTATCCATATGAAGGATGATGCAGAGAACATATCTGCCGATCTTGAGAATATCAAGGCAGATGCAGACAAACTTCAGCAAAAGATCGATGCAGTCGACGAATATATCAAATCTCTTGACATAAGCAACACGAATGCGGTTTCAGATGCACTCAACAAGCTTGACAAACTGAAAACAGAGGTTAAGAAGATTTCCTCTCTCACCGCCGACACCATCGATAGTCTGGATATATCTGCGATCACAAATGCAGAAAATGCCGTATCAGATAAGCTCGACCAGATCATCGACTCTGTCTCAGACATAGATGACACATTTACCAGCCAGGTCATTCCTGACATGGACAACATTATCCTGAACATCAAAAATGCACTGAAAAACGCTCAGGATCTGTTAAATACCCTGAATTCTACCATCAGCAGTGCAAGCTCTGTATTTGACAATTATAAGGTGACTATTGCATCAATGAACACCAGTCTCACAGACCTCTCCAATCTCATAAGTGGTATACGTGACAAGGTCCAGACCGCCACAGACGAGATCAACAAGGCCGCCGACAGCGAGGTGACCGACATGATCATCGCCTTCCTCAACGGAGACTCAGAGGCGCTAGCGTCATTCCTGTCAAAGCCTGTTGCTGTCGAGGAACATTACTACTACAGCATTGCCAACTACGGCTCGTCCATGGCACCATTTTACTCAGTGCTTGCCATCTGGGTCGGAATGACAATTCTCGTCTCCCTCATGAAGGTGCATGTGAAGGATGCGGACTATCTGAAGGATGCCAGACCACACCAGTTGTTCTTTGGAAGATACCTTATTTTCTTCCTGTTGTCTCAGCTTCAGGTTCTGGTCATAGTGCTTGGAGATCTGTTCCTGCTGAAGATACAGTGTCTGCACCCATTTGCATTCTGGGCAACTGCGGCACTCACAGGGCTGACATTTTCAATATTGATATATTCACTCACCATATCATTTGGCGACATAGGCAAGGCCCTCGCTGTTGTGATCATGGTGCTGCAGATAGCGGGGAGCGGTGGAACCTACCCTATAGAGGCTCTTCCGAACTTCTTCAGACAGGTGTACATATTCTTCCCATTCCCATATGCGATAAATGCAATGCGTGAATGTATTGGCGGAATGTATCACGCAGACCTGTTCAAATATCTGCTTGAATTGTCAATATTTATTGTGGTTGCACTGGTCATAGGACTTATAATCAGAAAACCTTTTATCCATATCATGCACTTCATCGAGAAACGTATGGAAGATACGGACATGATGTAATGCATTAATAAGGAGGGACACTCATGAACGAAGATACAAATTCAAATACAACCAGCACCGAGCCATCTGACATAATGTCCCAGGTGCTTGCATTCAGAGACAATGCCCATGCAGAAAATGTAAAAAAGCTGAAGGCGGGCATTAAGTGTATATTCACTGTTCCGGCATGCTTTCTTATCCTGCTCTTTCTGACCGGCAGCTCCAAGATCATATTTCTTGTTCTGTGGATCGCCAGCCTGTTCATAATCGCAGCGTATCTGATACATGTGGAATACTCAGATTACAAGATACAGGAGATGGTTAACTCGCTTCAGGATGCGGAAGATAATATTGACGGTCTCATCGACATCAACAGCATATATACAAAAGTCGCCGCCCCTAAGAAGAAGCTGGACAACATAATCACAAATGTAAAAACAGACATCCAGACACAGATCACTGCCGTGCAGGACAAGGTGGTCGAGATGGCTGAGTCTGTGCAGATGGATGAGCAGGGCGAAACTGTCCAGCCGGATGAGCAGAGTGCATCTGTGCAGTCGGGTGAACAGAATGAGACAGCTCAGACAGATGAACAGGGCGACTCTGTTCAGACGGATGAACAGGATGAAGCCACAGAAAACACAGAAGCTGACAAGGAGGAATTATCATGAAAAACATTTGGCGTGTATACATATCTGATCTGCGCAGGATCACCACAAATGTTGTCGCACTGTCCATAGTCATGGGTCTGTGCATAATCCCTTCCCTGTATGCGTGGTTCAACATCCTGTCAAACTGGGATCCATATGGAGAGTCCGCCACCTCACTCATGAAGATCTCCGTCTACTCTGAGGATGAGGGAATCGAGATGAGCGGAATAAATCTGACCATCGGAGACATGGTGATCGAAAGTCTTGAAAACAACAACACTATCGACTGGACATTTGCCGATAATAAAGATGAGGCACTTGAACTCATCGCCAGCGGGGAATGTTATGCCGGAATAATCATACCAAAGGACTTCACGGCGAACATGCTCAGCATACTAAATGGCAACATCGTCAATCCAAATATCGAATACTACGAGAACAGCAAGAAGAACGCCATTGCCACCAAGATAACCGGCAAGGTCAAGACGACCGTCCAAAACGAGATAAACACAAAGGTCATAAGCACGCTGACCGAGGTATTTGCAAATGCCGGAGATTTCATTTCTGGAAATAACATAGACGGTTCAGACCTCGTTGCCGGTCTTGAGAGCAAACTGGAACAGATCTCATCCACGCTGGACAATTACGTCTATATGCTGAATACATTTTCACTGCTCACAGAGTCTGCATCAGATGCCATCGATACCACTCAGCTTCTGTTTCCAAGCATAGACAGCATGGCACAGAGCGGCTCAAGCAGTCTTGGAAATCTGAGTGACAGCGCAGGCATAAGCAGCGACGTTGCAGACACCTCGATATCACTGCTGAACACAGGTCTCGACATGATCTCTGACAGGCTCACAGAGCTTGGTAAAACCGTGGACAGCCTCTCAAGGACCCACGATATCGGATCAGTGTCAATCGAAACTGACCTCAACGGTTCTCTAGGCACTAATGTTCTGGACACCATAAACCGATTGATCGAAGCCCAGTCACCTATAGTATCAGATGCCAAACTTCAGTTTGAAAATCTGAACGAAGACTTAGCAAAGCTTGTATCCGACACAAGCCTGTCGGACGAAGAATTTGCATCACTGAAAAAAGCGGTATCGTCCGACATAAAGAAGTGTACAAATGACATTGCTTCGGTGAAGGACCTCATAAATAACGAACTTTCGCCTGAACTGAAATCTTCGTTAGAGAATATCCAATCATCCCTGGCGCAGGCACAGACCGTGCTGGCAAATGTTCCGGGAAACTTCAACGACATCAGTAAGTCCCTGACCGAGTATCAGGACATTCTAAAGGACGGAACCTCAGACATCGCGGGAACGATCAAATGTCTGAAGGACCTCAAAGACAGCATAGACAAGATCAAGACCGACATACAGACAATCACGTCTAACAGCAGCTATCAGGATTTCATAAATGCCATAAAGGATAATCCTCAGGTGATCGTGAATTTCATCGCATCACCGGTACAGATGAACACAGTTGCTGTATATGAGATATCAAACTATGGATCAGCCATGGCACCATTCTACACGGTCCTGGCACTGTGGGTCGGCGCTCTCATACTTGTGGCACTCATACACGTTAAGGTCAAGGACAATGAAGAGCTTGAGGGGGTGAAGCCTTACCAGAAGTTCTTCGGAAGGTATCTGAACTTCTTCGTCATCGGACAGGTTCAGACCATCATAACCGTGATGGGTAATCTGTTCTACGTTGGAATACAGTGCAAGCACCCGATAGCATTTACTCTGGCCGCCATGATGACGAGCTTTGTATTTACATTCCTTATCTACTCTCTCACCGTGGCATTTGGCAATATCGGTGAGGCCATCGCCGTGGTCATCATGGTCATTCAGGTTGCGGGAGCCGGTGGAACCTTCCCTGTAGAAGTGCTCCCATCAGTGTACCAGTACCTGTACAAATTCATGCCGTTCTCATACTGCATGAACGCCCTCAGGGAATGTGTCGCCGGAATGTATCAGCACACCTACGGCAAATGTCTTGCCACCCTGCTGATATATGTTGCGATCTCAGCGGTCATCGGACTGCTGCTCGCCAAGCCTTGCGCAAAGCTTCTTGACAAGCTGGAGCACAGCAAGGAGAAATCCGGATTATTTATATAATTAACGACTCAGGAGGCTCATATGTAAAAACGCACATGGTGCACACGGAGGACACTTTGGTCTATGGAGATTTTGTGCCTATGCTTGAAGATAGCGATGATATATATACATACAAGAGAATTCTTGATGACGACATCATCCTTGTCCTGTGTAATTTCACTGACATGACTGTATCCTGCCCGGTTGAGTACACGCCCGGGACTGAGCTTCTGTCCAATTACAGTGAGCATAAGAAGGGGTATATGTATCCGTATGAGGCTGTTGTGGTGCGGATGTAAGAGATTTTCCTATTTTGAGATAATTTGCTCGTCATTAGCACAAAATTATCCCTAAAACAATTATTTGCATAAAAAAAGGATAAAATTCCCTTGTTCTGTCCCCAATATCACTTTTCAGGACATTCAGTGAGAATTTTATCCTTTTTGCACATGTAATCATGCTAAAAGTTATAATATTTCTTACTTAAAGAGATTGTCGTTCTCAAAATAGTCAATCTTCATAGCACGGCGCACATCTGCAAGTGTCTCTGCAGCCTTTGCTCTGGCAACCTCACTGCCACTCTTTAAGATGTCATATACATCCTGTGGTCTCTTCTCCCACATCTGACGACGCTCTCTGATAGGTGCAAGCTCAGCCTGAAGAACATTGTTCAGGAACTTCTTGACCTTTACATCACCGAGACCACCTCTTGTGTAGTGCTCCTTGAGTTCATCCATACCACTATAGTCTGGAAGGAACTCCTCGAAATACTCTGACTTGCTGAATGCGTCAAGATAAGTAAATACCGAGTTGCCCTCAACCTGTCCCGGATCCTCAACACGGATGTGATTTGGATCTGTGTACATGGACATGACCTTCTTCTTGATCTCCGCAGGATCCTCTGACAGGTAGATACAGTTTCCAAGTGACTTACTCATCTTGGCCTTGCCATCTGTACCTGGAAGTCTGAGACACGCCTCATTGTCAGGAAGAACGATCTTTGGATCAACAAGTGTCTCACCGTATACCGAATTGAACTTGTGAACGATCTCCTTACACTGCTCGATCATAGGCATCTGATCCTCTCCAACAGGAACCTCTGTGGCCTTGAATGCTGTGATATCTGCAGCCTGGCTGATAGGATAACAGAAGAATCCAACAGGGATACTTGCCTCGAAGTTTCTCATCTTGATCTCTGCCTTAACGGTCGGATTTCTCTGGACTCTTGCCACTGTTACAAGGTTCATATAGTAGAATGTGAGCTCTGTGAGCTCTGGTACCATTGACTGGATGAATATAGTAGATTTCTCAGGATCTATGCCACAGGCAAGATAATCCAAAGCAACCTGCATAATATTCTGTCTGACCTTCTCAGGATGCTCTGCGTTGTCTGTAAGCGCCTGCGCATCAGCCACCATGATGTAAATCTCATCATACTTTCCTGAATTCTGAAGATCGACTCTTCTCTTAAGTGATCCTACATAATGTCCCACATGAAGACGGCCCGTAGGACGGTCGCCTGTTAATATTACCTGTTTCATAACCTTCTCCTTTATATTGTATCTTTTATACCTGTCATTTATATATCTTTTTATAATCAGTCAGCTTATTTTTTACCCACTGCCAGCCTCACCGATTACTCGGCCAGCAGCTTACTCAGCTCATACTGGAAGGAATCGATCTGATTGTTCTGTATATCAATTGCCTCTTTTATATCATAGTCTATAAGTATATCGTTCTTGATAGCTATCATACGATTTGCCTTGTTCTTCTTGAGTACATCAACGGCATACGCACCCATGAGTGAGCCATACATCCTGTCCTTTGCCGTTGGCTGTCCGCCTCTCTGTATATAGCCAAGCACCGATACCCTCGACTCTATACCAGTCTTATCCAGGATCATCTGTGCAAGCTCCGGTGCATCCGTTACACCCTCAGCAACTACAACAAGATAACTGTTCCTTCCGTCAGCATGCTTTGCCTTTATCGTATCTATGATGCTGTCATAGTCACCATCCCATTTTTCAGGAATTATGATGGCATCAGCTGATGTCGCCATGCCTGCCCAGAGCGCTATATAGCCTCTCTTTCGTCCCATGACCTCCACGACGCTGCATCGTCCGTGGGAAACCGATGAATCTCTTATCCTGTCAATGGCCTCCATGGCTGTATTCGCCGCTGTGTCAAATCCCAGAGTATACTCAGAACATGCCACATCTCTGTCTATTGTTCCCGGGATGCAGATGGTATTGATTCCCTCATCCTGAAATGCTATGGCGCCCCTTAAGGTTCCATCTCCACCAATGGCAACCAGCGCATCTATATCGTGATCTCTCAGATTCTTTGCCGCCTGCTCGCGGTATTCTTTCTGAAGGAATCTCTCACTTCTGCTGGTAAAAAGTATCGTTCCGCCCTGATTGTTTATGTTCCTGACGTCCGCCAGTCCAAGCGGCTGTGTCTCCCAGTCGATCAGTCCCTCGTATCCGCGAAATACTCCAACTACTTCAATTCCGCTGTTGATGGCTGATACAACCACCGCTCTTACAGCCGAATTCATGCCTGGGGCATCTCCTCCGCTGGTCAGGACTGCTATCTTTCGTATGTCACTCATTTGTATGTCCTCTCGCAGAATTAATTAGGTCAATTGACCAAATGAATTCTAGTTATTTTTATATTGAAGCTCCTGCTTCTTGGCAGTAACCCTTGTATCCTTCTCAACTGAGTTGGTGATAAATGTATTACCACCCACAACAACGTTGTCCTCGATGATAGTCTCGCCTCCAAGGATGGACGCGCCTGAATAGATGGTCACGTTGTCACCGATGGTTGGATGTCTCTTGGCTCCCTTGAGCTTCTGACCTCCCTGTGTAGAGAGTCCTCCAAGTGTCACGCCCTGATATATCTTCACATGCTCGCCGATAATAGTGGTCTCGCCAATGACGATTCCAGTACCGTGGTCGATAAAGAAATACTTGCCTATAGTTGCACCCGGATGAATATCTATTCCTGTCACGCTGTGGGCGTGCTCAGTCATGATCCTCGGTATCATCGGAACATCCAGCAGACACAGTTCATGTGCCATGCGGTATACAGAAATCGCATAAAGTCCAGGGTATGAAAGTATGACCTCATCCTTGCTTCCCGCAGCCGGATCCCCGTCAAATGCCGCCTGGATATCCGTCTCAAGATAGTCTCTTATCTGAGGTATCTTATCCATGAATTCATATGTTATATCCATCGCTTTATCCTCAAGCTCAGCATCTGTGAGTTCAGGAAACTTTTTGCAATACCTGAGAACTATCATGATCTGTTTCTTCAGATGGAATATTACATCCTCTATCACAACAGACATATTGTTCTTCAGACTGTATATCTTATACAGCTTGTCGCTGTAGTAACCCGGATACAGAATCTTCATGAGTTTGTCGATCACATCGATAATGGCTGTCTTATCCGGCTCGTTGCACAGATCCGTCTTGTTGATGGCTCTGTCATCGCCAAAATCATCCAATATCCTCTGCACGATCCCCTCAATTCTCTGTTTATCTGATCTATCCATTACTTATTCAGATCCTTTCTAATAATATCTCCCAATATCACCTGACCAGGCAGAATCTGCCGCGATGATATCTTCATATTACAATATGTGCTTATGTCAGTAAACACACAGTTATTCTAACAAATTATGCACGTTCATTCAATAGTGGGATTCTGCATGGAAATTATCCGTTTTGTATACTTTTATAAAACTTTCATTAAATAATACCTATCCCCATTGCAAATATAACTCTGTTACTGTATCGTCTATATAAAGAAAAATACTAAGTAATATTGACATTTCATTAAATTGAACATACTATAATAGTAAGTCGGATGAGAGACTAAAAACCTTATCGAGTGGTCGGGATGGAGACCTAAAACCCATCCGATTGCAGAGATTACTGCTAAAAACAATTGTTCAGAGGAATGGAATCTTTCCATTCCTCTTTTCTTTTACAAACACAAAGGACAACTTATGGAAAAAATCCCTTTTAAAGAACGTGTAAAAAATATTGCTATAGATTGCGCTGTCAAATATACAAACACCTTTTGCAATTATGAATACTTAATGATTTCAAATGCATTTGCTGAAAAATACGTAAAAATTCATGCAGATAAGGACAACTATATGCACCTGCTTGGTATAAATTCTAATCTTTCAGCATCCGATTTTTACAACAAATGCATAAAAGGAACACTGACAACAAATGATTTTGACTTTAAAAAGAAAAATCAATCTGAAAAATCTACCAAGGGTTCTGTAAGAGAAAAAATAGTTGCTTTACCGCTTTTTTGCAACATGTTTTCAGCATTTGATATTGAATGCCAACAAAACTTCTCTAAAGGTAAAGTTTCTTGTAGCTTTGCCTCTGCATCAAACAAATACACTATTGGCTTTGTTGCCACTGGCAGACCAATGACTCTTATGAAAAACAATCAACTTGACAAAAATAAATCCAAACCTGTAATCGCCGTGCTAAGAAAAGAAAAAGGCTCTAACACTTTCAACGACATTATCTATGGAGACATTGCTGGTTACGAAAACATTGTGTCAGAAATCAACCAAAAGTGATCACCTACATTATGCGCAACATCACCATATAACTCACAGTCCCCAGCAGAATACTTAACAGCGTATTGTGCTTCCATTTGTACGTTCCGCCTGTCACCAGCACGCCGACAAGACTTGGTATTCCCGTAGCGACAGGTGCCGACACTGCCCCCTTCAGGCAGTACACTATGAGCACCGCCATGATTGTAGCCGGAAGCACCTTGCCAAGTTTCACCAGCATCTCCGGCATCTGTCTTTTTCCACCAAATATGACAAATGGAAGTGCCCTCAGTGCAAATGTTACAACTGCCGACACTGCAATTCCTATCAATATATATTTTGTATTCATGTTCTTCCTACACTTCTTAAATCGTACTGTTTCAATTTTATCTGAGATTTATTTGCGCCTTGTATTCCACACCACAAGCACCGCTGACGCTATGATCAGCGACGGCAAAAGAAAATATTGCGTTCCAACAACCAACAGGCATGAAACCGCTATCACAATTCCCGCAATCGCCGGGATATGGCTCTCCGCCTTCTCCCACTGGTCGATAAATATTATTACGAACAGTGCCGTCATGCAGAAGTCTATTCCCGTCATGTCAAATGGAATGATCTGCCCCAGGATTCCCCCGGCAACCGCACCGATCATCCAGTAACATCTCGACAGAAATGCCACCCAGAACATAATGCCCTGTTTCTCCTTACCAGTGTCCGGCAGGGTGCAGTTCACGGCATAAGTCTCATCCGTCATTGTATGTATCATATATAATTTCCGCTTTCCCATACGGTTGAATTCATCCACAAATGTCAGCGCATAGAAGCTCTGCCTGCTGTTCATCAAAAATGCAGTGAGCGCCATAGTGAGTATGGATGCTCCGCTTGAAAGCAACGTCACAAGCACAAACTGGTACGCTCCTGTGTACACCGTCAGGCTGACCAGAAGTGAATAATACCATTTGAATCCGGCATTCTCCATCATAATTCCGTATGCCATGCTGACGAACAAATAACTGCACATAATTGGGATTGATTTGACAAATGCCTTTCTGAATACATTTCCCACGATTTTTCCTCCAACAAAACAATCGTGGTTATCCTAGTGTTTTTATAGGATAACCACGACTATTCTAACATACTAAATGTTTGATGGGCAATAGCCCAATTTGTAGCTCAATCTCTCTGTCCCTTCACAGCCCCTCTATATATAAACGCCGCACACACAGCCGTTATAAGCTCTGCTACCCAGAACGCATTCCACACACCAGCAGGTCCGAAACCACAAAGCCTTGAAAGTATCCATGCAGCTGGGATTATGACAACCACATATCTGAGCAGGGATATGAGCAGGGACGGCAGTGCCATGGACATCAAAAGTGGGAACACCGGCTTTTCTTTCATATAGGTTTGCTCCAAAAGGCATCTTCCTTTCATTTTATCGTTCAAAATCATGGGTGCGGGGTTCTTTCGGGGGCGGTGTGCGGCTGGCTGTCTGCACAGAAACACGGTCATCTTCGAGTACAAAGCAGTCCTGCGTCCTGTTGTCGAGCTTGGTGCCGGGCAGAACAACGGCATTGCCGCGGCAGACTACATTGCCGGAGATTTCGCCATAGATGCGGGCGCTGCCGTCAATGATCGGTGCGCACAGTGTCTGCTCATCCTGCCGAATCACGGCATACCCGCAGGCACAGCTTTTTCCCATAATGACCCCGCCGCAGACGATGGCATCATCCTGCACAGTCGCATCCCCTGTCACGGCGGCGTTCTTTCCGACATAGGCGCAGCCCTTTGCAACGGCGTGATCTGTAAGGATAGCGTCACCGCAGACAACTGCATTTTCACAGGCGATGGCATCCTCCGAAATCCACGCGCGACCCTCTTGGGTGAGGTTATCGCAGCTTTCCACATAGCCGCCGAGCATCCCGGCAAGGACATCCTCGGTCAGATCCGTCACAGCCCGGATGCGATGCAGCTTCGGGTTATCGGGATGGACAATGTCGGTGATTTCGTATTTCTTCATCTGGCATCACCCCGGTCTCGCTTGGGCGTAGGGCTGGGCGACAGTTCGGTTTCCACATACTCGTGCTCGGCGGCTATGTGGAAAGCTACGATAACCTCGACCAAGAGGGGCGTGCATGGATTT
>OQVU01000267.1_pt1 | contig 18416 bp, 14 predicted proteins | sample 1691611 | NCBI WGS metagenome assembly OQVU01 (sample SAMN03418272, study PRJEB22391) | human gut metagenome | biome: human-gut; feature: organic feature; material: feces | host: Homo sapiens | place: Tanzania | collected 2013-01
TGGACAAAATGTATCAGCAGCAGGAGGATGAATGGAGAGCCAAGAAGCGTGCGGCTAAGAATAAGAAGGAACAGCCGGAAGAGCCGAAACTGCCTGTAAGATGTCTTACCTTAAATAATACGGTGGCTAACCTTGCAGAACGACTGGCTAATACTGAAGGCAAGCACGCCTTCTCGTTCACTCCGGAAGCTGACACCGTAGCGCAGAAGTGGAAATCGGCGATGAGCGACTTCTCCGTCATGTTAAGGCAGGCTTACGATGGAACGAGTTATGAACGCGAGGCAAGAAGTGCAGATGCGGTGAATGTTCATATCGAACATCTTTTGTGGAACGTCGTGATGTGCGGAACGCCTGATGCACTCTATCGAGTAGTGAACAATTATACGGATGGTTTCCAAAGCCGTATTGTCGTGGCGCGAACGCCGGACAACACGTTCACTCCGCTTACAGACAATCTCTTTGTGCTGACCGAAACGCAACGTGAGCACATACGACAGATAGCTCATCTCTTGCCCCTTATGGAGGGCGAGGTGGTTCTGCCTAAGCTGGAGAATAAGGGCAGAGAGTGGCTGGAACAGATCAGACTGGAAACGATGAAAAATGACGACAAGGTGAAAGCTCGCCAGCGTTTCCGTATCTGTCCTACAACCATGAGAATGATGACCTGCATCATGCTCTGCAAGGTGGCTGAAACGCTGATTCAGAAGCATGGTTTCCAGGGTGCCGAGAAGCAGCTGAAACAGAATCCACTGTTATGGAAGGAAATGATCGTAAAGACGCAGACACCAACTATGCTCGAAGCCTTCAATATCCTGGCAGATTATCAGCTGGACAATGCACTCTACTTCTTCCGCAGTCGAATAGAGGATGCATTCTCATCCAAGAATTATTGTGGTCAGACGACTTATGATCGTACCCGACGTGGCAGAAACGATTCTATCTTCGAGCGGCTTGATGTTACTTTTTCCTTTGAGCAGGCATTACAGCAAAGTATTGCCGTAAAAGGAGCAAACGTTACTCGGGAGGTTGTTAGACAGATGTTGAAAAACTGGAAGCGACAGGGATTGATAGGTGTGCTGCCTGATATGCGTTATCAGAAGGTTCAACCTACGGTATAAAGTGGTTCTAAGAAAGTGATCATTAATATTTATCCGGTCATTAACGGTCACGGTCATTTTCGGTCATTAAGGATTTTCAGTAAGGAAATCCTTAATGGCCCTATCAATAAATCAATTTTATTTTTAGATATTTATGGAAATAATCATTTATCGTCGTCGCTTTACCCGTTGGGGTGTAGATGGCACATTAGTTATAAAAGGTACGAAAGTTTGTAATACCATAGAACATCCTGAGCGTTTATTGCCAGCAGGAGACTACGAGATAGCTTGTGTTTCTATTGCTAATAAGAGTAGGAAAATGCCTGTTATCCTGAGGAAGGGACAGACTGTTTGGGAAGTGGGCATTAATACTCCTTGTCTCAAACCCGGTAATGGACCGATGACGCTGAAAAACGGCTGCATCATCCTAGGTAAGGCTGTAGCATCAGGGCTGGTGATTCATTCTCAGGAATATTTCGACCGACTTTGTGAACGGTTAAGGAAGGTTTCTAAAAAGATGGAATGTATCAAGTTACGTATCATAGATTGGGGTAGTGATGAAATATCGATAGCATTTTAGATTTTCTGCCTCTAATATTCATTCATTAAAAATAGTATTATCATGCGTAAGATAAAAGAAATCATCATTCATTGCAGTGCGACCAAGGAAGGTCGCAACTTCACCGTAGCGGATATTGACCGCTGGCACCGGGAGCGCGGAATGCGCTGCATAGGTTATCATTTCGTGATTTATCGTGACGGCAGCATTCATGTAGGTCGTGCGATAGAGGAGGTTGGCGCCCATTGCAAGGGGCACAATTCCATCAGCATAGGCATCTGTTACATCGGCGGTTTATCGAAGAAAGGCAAGCCGAAGGACACAAGAACCCGAGACCAGAAAGCGGCAATGCGCTCGCTCATCGAGCAGCTGAAGGAGGAATATCCATTAGCCACGATTCATGGTCATAATGAGTTTGCCAACAAGGCTTGTCCCTGCTTTGATGTGAAAAAGGAGTGGGGCTAACAGATAGGGAACGCGCTGCGTTCCCTATTTATACTTATTTTCCGATGCAAAAGTGCTTGAAGATATTGTTTAGCGTTTCCTGACTACTGATCTGTCCGCCAGTGATTTCACCCAATTCTTCCAATACCATTTTCAGGTCTTCGGCGATGATGTCGCCGCTCATGCCCATTTCCATCGACTCCAATACTCGGGAGAGGGAAGATTGGGCACGGAGAAGGGCCTCGTAGTGGCGGGCACTCGTTATGATGACGTCGTTCTCTGTAATCTCAGGAATATCAGCGGCTCTTACTAATGCCTGCTCCAGGGATGAAACGTTCTCGCCTGTGCGGGCACTGATGAAGAGTGGGGATTCAGCTTCGCTGGAATCTGAGCCGCAGGAATGGGTGAACTTATTGAACGCAAGTTTATCATTCTCAAGTTTATCCATCTTATTAAATACCACCAGCAGCTTCTTGCCCTGGTTCTTCTGCTTCATCTCCTCGATTTCTGAGGCTGACGGCTGATCATCCAACAGCCAGATTACTATCTTCGCCTCTTCCATCTTCTGGAAAGTGCGCTCTATTCCGATGTTCTCTACCACATCATCCGTCTTGCGGATTCCGGCTGTGTCAATAAAGCGGAAGGTGATTCCGTCGATGAGGGTGGTGTCTTCGATTACATCTCGGGTGGTTCCGTGAATGTCGCTCACGATTGCCTTCTCCTCGTGGAGCAGACGGTTGAGCAGGGTGCTCTTGCCCACATTCGTCTTGCCTACGATGGCTACGGCTACTCCCTGCTTTAGGGCATTGCCGGTCTCGAAGGAGTGGGCGAGGGTGGTAATCTTGTGATTGATTTCTTCGGCTAGTGCCTGGAGTTCGCTGCGGTCGGCAAACTCCAGTTCTTCGTGGTCGCTGAAGTCGAGCTCCAACTCCAGGAGCGAAGTCATCTTTAATAATTTTTCGCGAAGGAGGGAGAGTTCGTTGCTGAAATGACCCTTCAGTTGGCTGAGCGCCATCTTGTGGGTTGCCTTGTTGGTAGAGGCGATGAGATCAGCTACGGCTTCTGCCTGGGAGAGGTCCATCTTTCCGTTGAGATAGGCACGACGGGTGTATTCGCCCGGTTCTGCCTGGCGACATCCTACCTCTGTAAAGCGATGGAGAACCTGCTGAAGAATGTATCGGCTGCCATGACAGGAAATCTCGGTGGAGTTCTCGCCTGTATAACTGTGGGGTGCACGGAACACGCTTACCAGTACATCATCGATGGTGTTGCCATCCTTATCCTTGATTTCGCCATAATGCAGAGTGTAGGGCTTGGCTTCTTCCAGGGATTTGCCGTTGGCAGACTGGAAGATTTTGTCGGTGAGGGAAATGGCGTTAGAGCCGCTGAGTCGGATGATTCCGATTGCACCGCCGGCTGGGGTTGCCAGGGTGCAGATACATTCTTCTTGATTCTTCATTTATTGATTCGTATTTTAAAGCTTTTGCCCTTTCAGGGCGACAGGGTTGTTTGCTGTTTTAACCCAGGGTGTTGCCCTGGGCTAGGAGCTTCTGCCCTTTCAGGGCGTATTGCTGCAATGGAGCTAGATTCTATCTAATACAACTTTTATCAAATTGTCGATGGTGCTCTTGTAGCCGGTGTTGGCGCTGAGGGCACGGCGGTTGGCGATGACCATGCAGCAGGTGAGGGCTTTATGGCCGAGGAGGAGGGAGAGACCGGCGAGGGCTGAGCTCTCCATCTCGAAGTTGTTGATGCGCAGACCGTTATACTCGAATGCTTCAATCTTCTGATTAAGTTCCGGGTCGGCAAGTGGGGCACGGAGTTCGCGGCCCTGAGGTCCGTAGAAACCGCCACAGGCTATGGTGATTCCGCGTACCATATCATCGCTGGCTATCTGGTTGAGCAGTTCCGGATTGTTGTCTACACAGTATGGGTTGCCAATCTGGTCGTTCCATTTTACCTGGCGCTTGAATTCTGCCTCTGTTTCGAGGTCGCAGATTTCGTTGCGACGGGCATAGAAGTTGATGAGTCCGTCGAAACCGATGCTCTTCTGCGAGGCTACGAAGGTTCCGGCAGGGCAGTTGAGCTGCAGACCGCCGCAGGTTCCGATGCGCACGAGGGTGAGCGTGGTGTGCTCGGGTTTCTCGGTGCGGGTTTTGAAATCGATGTTCTTCAGCGCATCGAGCTCGTTGACTACGATGTCGATATTATCGCATCCTATTCCGGTGCTCTGCACGGTGATTCGCTTGCCTTTATATGTGCCGGTGATGGCGTGGAATTCCCGACTTGAAACTTCGCATTCCTTCTCATCGAAATGGGAGGCTACGAGGGCTACGCGACCTGGGTCGCCAACGAGGATTACTTTATCAGCCACTTGTTCCGGGCGTAGATGAAGGTGGAAGCAGCTTCCGTCTTCATTGATAATCAATTCTGATTCTGCAAAATATTTGCTCATGGTTCTTTTGATTTTAAGTTATACATTATTTATATTGGGGCTTTGCGCCCCTCTGTGTTTAAGATTAGCAAAGATACGAATAAAAAATGAAATGGAATATTTTTTTAATGATTTTAAACAGTAAAAAAGCACGAAGGGCAAATCCCGAAAATGGAACTTGCCCTTCTCTTTCAAATCTCTCTTCTTTTATATCTAGTAAAGACTGCCGATGAACGGAGCCTTTTGCCGGATATTCAGATATGGTTAAACCCGGATGAAGGGTTATGAATTCATAGAGAGCAGGAACTCGTCGTTGTTGCGAGTATGCTGCATATTCTTGTGGATGGTGCTCATCGCCTCGATAGCGTTCATATCTGACAGATACTTGCGCAGAATCCACATGCGGTCGAGCGTTGTCTTGTCCTGCAGGAGATCGTCGCGACGGGTAGACGAAGAAATGAGGTTGACAGCAGGGAAGATGCGCTTGTTGCTGAGTGAGCGGTCGAGCTGCAACTCCATGTTACCTGTTCCCTTGAACTCCTCGAAGATGACTTCATCCATCTTACTACCTGTATCGATGAGGGCAGTAGCGATGATGGTGAGCGAACCGCCGCCTTCGATGTTACGCGCAGCACCGAAGAAACGCTTAGGCTTCTGGAGGGCGTTTGCATCTACACCACCGGTGAGCACCTTACCAGATGCAGGAGCTGTGGTGTTGTAGGCACGGGCGAGACGGGTGATGGAATCGAGGAAGATGACAACATCGTGTCCGCATTCTACCATTCTCTTAGCCTTCTCGAGCACGATTCCGGCAATCTTGACATGGCGCTCTGCAGGCTCGTCGAAGGTAGAGGCGATAACCTCTGCATTCACGGTGCGTGCCATGTCGGTAACCTCCTCAGGACGCTCGTCGATGAGCAGCATCATGAGGTAAGCCTCAGGATGGTTGGCTGCGATGGCGTTGGCAATATCCTTCATGAGGATGGTCTTACCGGTCTTAGGCTGAGCCACGATGAGCGCACGCTGACCCTTACCGATTGGCGAGAAGAGGTCTACGATGCGGGTGCTGAGATTGGTGGTGCGGCGGTCGCCACAGAGATTGAACTTCTCATCAGGGAAGAGTGGGGTGAGGTGCTCGAAAGGAACACGGTCACGAACCTCTGACGGGTCACGGCCATTGATCTTGATGATGCTGGTGAGCGGGAAGTATTTCTCGCCTTCATGAGGCGGACGCACCTTGCACTCGATGACATCGCCAGTCTTCAGACCGAACTTCTTGACGAAGCTGGATGCTACATAAACATCGTCAGGTGAAGAAAGGTAATTGTAATCGCTGCTGCGCAGGAATCCGTAGCCCTCTGAAATCACTTCGAGCACACCGTTGGATTTCACGAGATTGCTGAAATCGTAGGCTGGTGATTCCTGCTTGTTCTTGGCTGCAGGGGCAGCAGCAGGTGTGTGCTGGTGAGAAGTCTGTGGAGTGGTAGGACGGTCGAAGATGTCGACAGTAGGAATGGCAGCCTGGTCTTCGATAGGAATGTCGACTACCGGGATGAAATCGGTTCCATCGCCCGGATCACCCTTCCAGGTTCCGTCTGCATCGAGTTCTACCTTCATACCTTCAGTATAGTGGATAGGAGCTGACTCCTGTTTCTTATCGGTGGCAGTTTTTTCAGTAGCTTCTTCCTTTGCCTCCTCAGCTGGAGCCGGAGCTGCTGCCGGAGCTGGAGCTGCTGCTGCGTTCTGTGCATTCATCTTAGCCTGGAGCATCGCCTGCAAATCGCCGCTGATGTTAGCGCTCTCAGCGTTTCCGGCAGAGAACTGCTCTTCAGGAACGGCAGCTTGCTCAGGTGCTGCCTGCTCAGGAGCAGTCAGCTGGTTATCGGCTGTTGCCTCTTCCGGCTGTTCTGCCTCAGTAGCAGCCTGCTGTTTAGCCGTCTCCTGTGCATCTTTCGCCATCTGCGCTTCTATCTCGGCTTTTACCGCCTGATGCTTTCTGATGGCAGCTGCTCTGGCTTCTGCAATGGCTTCGAGTTCTGCCTTGCTTCTTCTGCCGCGGTGTTTCGGGAAGTTGGCAAGTACCTGAGCCTCGATGTCTTCGCCTGATTGGTTTAGAGTCTGCTTCTGGGCAGCTGATTGTAAACTCTGCTCTGCCGGACTGAACTGGATTTCTTCCTCAACCGCTGGGGCTGGGGCAGTTTCGCTCATAGCCTGAGGAGCAGTCTCGCCGCCGTTAGGACCCAATACCTGGTTCTTCTGCACGTCGAAATTCTCTCCTTCATTGCCGTGTACGGAATAAACACGGTCTTCTTTCTTGGTTGCAATGCGGGTGCGCTTGCGCTTAGGGGCTGCTTCAGGAGCTGGCTGTTCTGCCTGGGCGTCGAGAATGGCGTAGACGATAGTTCCCTTGTTATCGCTCTTTTTTACCTTGGCTCCAAGTTCCTTGGCAATGTCCTTCAACTGAACGACACTCTTTGCTTGTAATTCTTCTTTGCTATACATATATTATATATTGTATATTAATGATTTTCTTTCTGAAATGTCGCGTTTCTGAATGGAAACACGGTATTGATTGATAAATTCGTGTGCAAAGATAATTAAAAAATTTGTTTCTGCCAAATATTTTGCCTATCTTTGCACAAAAAAAATAAAAATGGCTAGTCAAATACCCTATTTAGACGTTCAAAACCTCACCAAACGCTTTGGTGCACAGGTTCTTTTTGATAATATTTCCTTCTCTATCGCTGAAGGACAGAAAGTGGGACTCGTGGCGAGAAACGGCACGGGAAAGTCTACGCTCATGTCGGTGCTGATGGATAAAGAGGGACACGAGAGCGGAGACATCATTTACCGACGCGATTTGAAGGTGGGCTATCTGGAGCAGTCGCCGCAGTTTGATCCGGAGGAAAGTGTGCTGCAGGCGTGCTTCAATCATGAGGATGATCCGGAGAAGGTGCTGAAGGCGAAACAGATTCTCACCCAGCTGCACATTACCAACCTGGAACAGCCGATGGGACAGCTCAGCGGCGGACAGCAGAAGCGAGTGGCGCTGGCGAATGTGCTGATTACGGAACCCGACTTCCTGATGCTGGACGAGCCGACCAACCACCTGGACCTGGAGATGATAGAGTGGCTGGAAGGTTATCTGAACCGCGGCAACAAGACCATCTTCATGGTTACGCACGACCGATTCTTCCTGGACAAGGTGTGCAATACGATTCTGGAACTCGACGACCGCACCATCTACACCTACCGCGGCAATTATGCCTATTATCTGGAGAAGAGGCAGGAGAGAATGGACAATCTGAGAGCCGAAATACAGCACTCGAAGAATCTCTACCGCAGGGAACTCGACTGGATGCGCCGTCAGCCTCAGGCTCGCGGACACAAGGCGAAATACCGCGAGGATGCTTTCTACGAGCTGGAGAAGGTGGCAAAGCAGCGCATAGAAGACCGACAGGTATGGCTGAAGGCTTCTACCGTTTATATAGGTTCGAAGATTTTTGAATGCCAGTATGTGAGCAAGGCTTTCGACGACAGGGGACAGAAGAAGGTGATTCTCGACAACTTCTACTACAACTTTGCCCGCTTCGAGAAGATGGGCATTGTGGGTAATAACGGAACGGGAAAATCGACCTTCATCAAGATGCTGCTGGGCGAGGTTCAGCCCGACAGCGGCAAGTTTGACATCGGCGAGACGGTTCGCTTCGGCTATTTCTCGCAGGAGGGACTGAAATTCCGTGAAGACCAGAAGGTGATTGACGTGATTACGGAGATTGCCGATTATATAGATCTGGGCGGCGGCAAGCACATGACGGCTTCGCAGTTTCTGCAGTTCTTCCTCTTTACGCCCGAAGAGCAGCACAACTACGTTTACAAGCTGAGCGGCGGTGAGAAGCGCAAGCTTTACCTCTGTACGGTGCTGATGAGGAATCCGAACTTCCTGGTGCTGGACGAGCCGACCAACGACCTCGACATCCAGACGCTGCAGGTACTGGAAGAATATCTTCAGGATTTTGCGGGTTGCGTAATCGTAGTGAGCCACGACCGCTATTTCATGGACAAGGTAGTAGACCATCTGCTGGTTTTCAAGGGCGAAGGCGAAATACAGGATTTCCCTGGCAACTATACGCAGTATAGGGAATGGAGCCGGATGCAGGCTAAGGACGAGGCAGAACAGGCGAAACCGGCAAAGAACGGAAATGCCACGGCAGAAAGCGACGGAGCAGGCACGGCAAAGCGCGACGCCAATTTTGAGAACAAGCGCAAGATGAGCTATAAGGAGAAGCGCGAATATGAGCAGCTGACCCAGGAAATAGATGCGCTGACCGATGAACAGAAGAAGCTGGAAGAGGAACTCTGCAGCGGAAATCTATCGGTTGAGGAACTGACGGAGAAAAGCAAGCGCCTGCCTGAAATCAAGGATGAACTTGATGAGAAGGAAATGAGATGGCTGGAACTGGCTGAAATGCTCTAGATTTTGAACTTTGAGCGTTGAACATTGAACTTTATGATTAGTTGATGTGCGGCCGTTAATAATAAACATTTATAAAAGAAAATAGAAAGAATGGAAATTAAGAAATCAGAATTTACAATATCGGCTCCACGAGTGAGCATGTGTCCGAAAGATACGAAGGCTGAATATGCTTTCATCGGCAGAAGTAATGTGGGAAAATCGAGCCTCATCAATATGCTCTGCAACCACAAGGGTTTGGCTAAGACTTCAGCTACACCGGGTAAAACGCTGCTTATCAACCACTTCATCATCAACAACGAATGGTATCTGGTTGACCTTCCTGGCTATGGTTTCGCCAAGCGTTCGAAGACCGTACAGAAGCAGCTGGAGCAAATGATAAGCAGTTATATTCTGCAGCGCCAGCAGTTGGCTAATGTCTTTGTGCTCATCGACGTGCGCCACGACCAGCAGAAGATAGACCGCGAGTTTGTAGACTGGCTGGGCGAGAGCGGCGTTCCTTTCTGCATCGTCTTTACCAAGGCCGACAAGTTGGGTCCGGTCAAGGCTCGCATGAATGCGGAGAAATGGATGCATGCGCTGGAAGACCGCTGGGAAGCACTTCCACCTTATTTCATTACCAGTAGTGAAAAGAAGATGGGACGCGACGAGGTGCTCGACTATATTGACGAAATCAACAAATCGCTCGCCGGAGAATAATCTTTCGGGAGAGAATAAACCAACAGAGAATGAAACAGATTAATTGGGGATTTATCGGCTGCGGAGAAGTAACCGAAAAGAAAAGCGGACCGGCTTTCAACGAAGTGGAGGGTTCGCAGGTGGTGGCTGTGATGAGCCGAAGCGAGAACAAGGCACGCAGCTATGCTGAGCGCCATCATGTGCGCAAATGGTACACGGATGCATCGGAATTGATAGAAGATCCCGATGTGAATGCTGTTTACATCGCCACGCCACCTTCTTCTCACGCCACCTTCGCCATTATGGCGATGCGTGCGGGCAAACCCTGCTACATAGAGAAACCGCTGGCAGCGAGCTACAACGACTGCATCCGCATCAACCGCATCAGCGAGCAGACGGGTGTTCCCTGCTTCGTAGCTTACTATCGCCGTTATCTTCCTTACTTCCAGAAGGTAAAGGAGATTATCGAGAGCGGAACCATCGGTAATGTGGTAAATGTGCAGGTGCGCTTCTCGGTTCCTCCGCGCGATCTCGACTTTCAGAGCGGCAAGGAAATGCCTTGGCGACTGCAGCCGGATATTGCGGGCGGCGGCTATTTCTACGACCTGGCTCCTCATCAGATAGATTTGCTCCAGAATCTGTTTGGTGTGATTACCCGTGCGCACGGCTATCCTGCCAACAGAGCGCATCTTTATCAGGCTGAAGATACGCTCTCGGCGTGCTTCTTCTTTGAGAGTGGAATTCCGGGCAGCGGAAGCTGGTGCTTCGTGGGACATGAGAGTGCGAAGGAAGACTGCATCGAGGTGATTGGCGAGAAAGGTTCGCTCTCATTCTCGGTGTTCACTTACCAGCCGATAGAAGTGATTACGAGCGAAGGAAGGAACTTGATTACGGTTCCGAATCCGCCTTATGTGCAGCTGCCACTCATCAAGAGTGTGATTCAGCATCTGCAGGGAATAGGAAAATGCGACTGCACCAGCGTTTCGGCTACGGCTGTCAACTGGGTACTGGACCGAGTATTGTGGAAGAACTGATTTTTTACAAAATCATCATCAGAATTAGAGCGTAAGTTATGAAGAGATGTTTCTGTATAGTAGGATTTATCTGTTCTCTTGCCTGCACTTCGGCAAGGGCTGGGGAGCCCGTGGATTCTACCATGCTGGGAACGCTCTTCAACAAGACGATGTTCATGTCCAATTCCCAGGACAGCCTCGTGAAAGAGCGCCATCGCAAAACCTTCTTCCATCAGGTGGGAGATGTGTTCACCCGGTTCTTCAGAGAATTCAACAGTACGGATTCGGCTTACATCGAAGACCAGCACTATAATTATACGGTAATGTTGCAGAACACCAATACCTATGAGGAATATACGCTCAGAAACAGCGAAGGACAGAGCATTTCCTTCTCGCCTGATCCTTCTTACCGCCTGGGGCCTTATCTGGGCTGGCGATGGGTGTTTCTGGGTTATACGTTCGACCTGAAGCACATTAATTTCAGGAATAACCACACTAATAAAAAGGAGTTTGACCTGAGCCTCTACAGCAGTCTGCTGGGAATAGACCTGTTCTGGCGACAGACGGGAAATGACTATCATGTTCTGCGGATGAATCTGGGTGAGCACATCGATTGTGACCCTATCCGCAAGGCTCCTTTCGACGGTTTCAAATCGAGCATCAAGGGATTCAATCTTTATTACATCTTCAACCATCGCCGCTTCTCTTATCCTGCCGCCTATTCGCAGAGTACGGTGCAGCGGAGAAGTGCCGGTTCCATGCTTCTGGGAATCGGTTACACGGAGCATGAACTGGAGGTGGACTGGGATAAACTGACCAATCTTGTAGATGAACGGCTGAACAAAAATCTGACAAACGGGGGAACTCCGGAAGCCCAAATAGACAGTTCGCTGATGTTCAGCAAGGTGAAATACAGCGATGTGAACGTAACCTGCGGCTATGCTTACAACTGGGTTTTCGCCAAGAACTGGCTCTTCAACGCTTCACTCTCGGTAGGTGTGGCTTACAACCGCTCGAAATCGGATAATGAAAGGGAACATCTGGACATTACCAACTTCAGTTTCAAGAATGTGAACCTGGATGGAATAGGCCGCTTCGGTATTGTGTGGAACAACACGCATTGGTACGCGGGCGCCAGCACCATCATCCATTCCTACAACTATAAGAAAAAACAGTTTTCTACCAACAATTCGTTTGGCTCACTCAATATTTATGTGGGTGTGAACTTCGGCAGGAAACGTCATCATTAACATATAAAAGAGAAGAGATGAAAATATTTTGTAAAATGGCAGCCGTTCTGCTGGCTTGTCTGCTGGCTGTTCCGGGAGAAGCCAGGGTGAATGTGGTTTATCTGCGGCAGGACAGTCTGCGCATTGTAGAACTGCTGCAGCAGGCAAGGGCTATGAAGAAGAAACCAGCCAGTTGGATGCTCTGGTTCGGCAAGCAGATGGCGGGCGTTCCTTATGTGGGCGGCACGTTGGACCGGACGAAGGAAGAGGTGCTCATCGTGAACACCCGTGAACTGGACTGCACCACATACGTAGAGATGGTTACGGCGCTCACCCTATGCGCCAAGAAGAACGAGACTTCTTTCTCGGCTTTCTGCGAACATCTCAGAAATGTGCGTTATGTGGGCGGCGAGGTTTCCTATGTGAAGCGCCAGCATTATTTCACGATTTGGATGGATGCTAACGAGCGCGAGGGAATTGTGAAGAATATTGCGCCCAATCCTCCTTTCTCGGCCGTTCAGACCGTGAACATCAACTGGATGAGTACGCATGTTTCGAGCTATAAGATGCTTAAGGCTCATCCGGAATGGAAATCGGGAATCAGAAAACTGGAACAGAGTGTGAACGGCAAGCGTTACCGTTATGTTCCGAAGGGCAAGATTGCCAACACGGCAGTTTTCCGCAACGCTATTCACGATGGTGACATTATCGCCATCATTACCAACAAGAAGGGTCTCGACACGACCCACATCGGTATTGCTTCCTGGCACAAAGACGGTTTGCATCTGCTCAACGCCAGCAGCATTCACAAGAAGGTGATTGATGAACCGATGACGCTTTATACTTACATGCATAAGCATCCCGTGCAGATAGGAATCAGGGTTTGCAGAGTTCAGTAAAAAAATATTAGAAAAGAAAAGATAAATGGAAGAGAAAAAGAATTTTGAAGCGATTTTCAAGGAAGATCTTTATCAATATCTGCTGGGTATTGATAAGGTAGATGCTCATTTGCCGGAAGCTCCGGATTTGGAAGAGCTGTGGCAGAAAGTAGGCGAGAGTTATCTGCCTGATGCGATTCGCGAGTTTGCCAAATATCCTACGGTTTCATTGGGTTGGATCATGTATGTAGGAATGGCGCTTGCCAAGTATTGGGATGAGGATTGGGAACTCTACAGCAAGGTAGAGAATCATTATGAATATCTTCGTGACAGAATAGATTTCGACCACATGGATGATTACATCTGCGAAAAGGTTCTGCTGCTGAATGAGGAAGATCATAAGGCTGTTACGAACGTGGTGGCAGAATGTGCTTCGCGCTCTTACAGCAAGCTGATTCATCTGAATCTTCAGCCGGGAAGCGAGGAAGCCTTCCGTGGCTTCGTTGCAGCCCTTCACCAGATGTTCCTCATGGGAATAGCCGTAGAGCTAAAAATGCTGGGTTACCACATGACTAAAATGTAAAGGAAAGTCCGTAAGCGTTCTGTTAAAATGCCTACGGACTTTCTTACTTATTACTAAAATAATTACTTCATTTTCTTGAGATATTCTCCAGCGCGGGAATCGCCGAGTTCCTGGGCTTTCTTCAGGTTCTTGATGGCCTCTTCCTTATTTCCTTTCTCCTTCTGGAGCAAACCTAAGAGAAGGTAGCCGTCAGCATATTCAGGAGCCAACTCTATACAATGGATGGCTGCGCTGATTCCTTCATCATAACGCTTTACACGCAAGTCGAGACTTGCCCATTCTGCAAAATATGTAGGCTCTTTAGGAGCCAGGTAACAGGTGCGGGCAATATCAAGCAGGGCTGGCTGCCACATGCGTAACTTGGTTTCGCATTGGTAACGGGTGTAGAAGAAGGCTGGCGAAACAGGACGGGCAATGGAATCGTACATATTATAATCCTGAATAGCGCGGCGGAATTCACCCTGCTCCTTCAGAAATTCTGCACGAGCCAGATAGTAATTCGCAACCATTCCGGTCCTACTTCCAACGCTTACCGCACTATCGAGCAAAACTTCAATCTCCTTGGCTGGAGCTTTGAGATTCTTCTTGGCCTGGGCAGCCTCAAAATAGAGTTCGCCGCTGAGAAGGGAAGTGTTGGTCAGATCCATGAAAGTATCGTAAGCCTTCTGATACTCACCCTTCACGAAATTAATCTGCGCTTCCTGATGGCGGTAAATAGGCTGTGCCTTGATTTCGTATGCCTTCTGAGCCTCAGCAATCGCCTTGTCGAGCGTCCAGTCCTTATAAACAGAATCGCCCTTGTAAATAATCTTCTGATAAATCAGGTCGGCATAGTTGGAATGAGCCTCATCCTTGGCAGCCGACTTCTTAATGCCTTCTTCCATCAGTTTGGCTGCTGCATCATATTCAGCCTTATCCGTCAGATAAGTGGCTTTTTCCTTGTAACCGAATGCAGAAGTAGGGAATTTGCTGATAAACTCGTCGCTATATTTCGCATATTCATCTACTGTAGTCTGTCCCTTCTTCAGCGTCATCATGGTCATCGCCTCATTCTCCGTATCAGGCAAAGCCGTGCGGATGGTGGTTTCGCGAAGAGCTGCATCAAGACTCGAAAGACCGGTTACCTTCAGTTGCTTGGCGTAGTTGGCGTCGATGGCCGTAACCTGACCATTGCTGTGCATCAGACCGATGACCTGGCCGTTCTTGTTGGCAAACGGACAACCTACTGCATTTTCCGGAGCACTATTCGAGAAGATGTAATAGTTGTACGAAGTCTTGAACTTCTCCACGCTGCTGATGTCCTCCTGCTGGTAAGCCGGCTTCTTGATAGAATAAGGAACCAGCCAGACCTTGTCGCCAGCAGCCGATTCCTTGGTTGCGATAGGAGCGGCAACGGTAGAGGCGTTGATGCGGAATTTAGCCACATCGTAGAGCTCGTCGGCTCCCATGATAGCCTCAACAGGGATTGATTTGCCGGAAGCGTCAACAACGCTTGCCTTTACAGCTCCGACAAATGGTTTGAAAGTGCTGATAGCCGTTCCCTTGTTATCGATAAAAACACCTTGGGTAGAGGCGATAATGTCGCCTTTCTGATTGAAAGTAGTCAAGGTGAAAACGCTCTTAGCCAGTTTCTGGACCGAACCCGGCTGGGCATAGAGGGACGATGCTCCGAGCATCAGTCCCATCATGATCATATTTATTTTTTTCATAATCTTATTTGTGTTGCTTGTGTTTATTGAGCAACTCCTTAGCATTTGCCAGGGCAGCAGGCGTAATGTCGCTTCCGCTGAGCATCTGGGCGATTTCTTCTATGCGCTGCTGCTCGTTGAGTTCCTTCATGTGAGAAAGGGTTCCCTCCTCGGTTTCTTCTTTCAGAACCTTGTAATGGTGGGTTCCCATGGAAGCAATCTGCGGCAGGTGGGTGATGGAAATAACCTGACGGTTCAGGTTGCCCATCTCAGTCATGATTTCAGCCATCTTTTCGGCAATCTTACCGCTCACTCCCGTGTCGATTTCATCAAAGATGATGGTTGGCAGTTTTACGGCTCCGCTGATCATGGCCTTCAGAGAAAGCATGACGCGGGCAATTTCTCCACCCGAAGCAACCTGACTGACCGGCTGGAGGAGCGTGCTCTTGTTGGCGCTGAACAGGAAGTTAACCTTGTCAACTCCATCTGAACAGAGCGGCTTGGCGGAGAATGAAATTTCGAAGCGGACGTTCGGAATTCCCAGAGGAATGAGACGTTTCTTCATTTCTTCTTCTATCTTCTTTGCCGATTCCTTTCGGATGGCAGTCAGTTCGCCAGCTTGTTTCTCTGCCTTGGCAAGGAGTAGGGCAACCTGCTTTTCCAGTTCTTCTATGTCTTCATCGCCATTGTCGATGTGCTGCAGCTGTTCGTTGATTCGCTCACGTGTGGCGATGAGTTCTTCTACATTTTCCACATGGAATTTCTGCTGGAGCGAGTAGAGCTGGTCGAGACGGGAATTGATGGATTCAAGCCGGTTCGGGTCAAACTCAATATTGTCAACGCTTCCGCTTATTTCCTGAGCAATATCCTTGAGTTCTATGTAGCTGCTCTGCATTCGCTCAGCCACTTCTTTCACATCCGGGTAAACCTCCTTGATATTGTCAATCTGCTGGGCTGCATTCTTCAGTTTGTCGAGAATGCTGCCGTCTTCGCCCGAGAGAGCATTATCTGCCTCATAGAGCGCAGTCTTGATATCTTCAGAATGGCTCAGGGTTTCAGCTTCCTGTTCCAGTTGCTCAAGTTCGCCTTCCTGCAGGTTTGCATCATCCAGTTCTTTAAACTGGAAGCGCATGAATTCCTCGTTCTCCCTGTTCTTTGCGATTTCCGCTTTCAGGTCTTCCAGCTGCTGCTTTGCCTTTTTATAGTTTTTGTATTCAGCAAGATAAGCCTTCTTCTGCTTTTCGTCGTGGGCGATAATATCGACCACGCTGAGCTGGAAGTCTTCTTTCTGCAGCAGGAGATTCTGATGCTGCGAATGAATGTCGACGAGCTGTTCGCCCAGTTCTCTCATCTTGCTCAACGGGACGGGCGTGTCGTTGATGAAGGCACGGCTCTTTCCTGCAGCTGTCAGTTCGCGGCGGATGATGGTGTCTTCTGCATCATAATCAATATCGTTAGCATCGAAGAAATCCTGCATTCCGTATTTTGACAGGTCGAAGTGGGCTTCTATCACGCATCGGTCTCTTCCTGCCTTGATGGCCTTGCTGTCAGCACGGTTGCCCAGGAGCAGTCCGATGGCTCCGAGAATGATGCTCTTTCCGGCACCCGTCTCGCCCGTGATGACTGAGAATCCTGGATAAAGAGGAATGTCCAACTCGTCAATCAACGTGAAATTCTTGATGTATAATTGCTTGAGCATAATTTCTTATCTTATTGTTTTTAAGGAACTTAACCTATCTAGGAAGATTCTTTGCTTTATCATTCGAGAAGTTGCCTCGAATCATTCTGCATGTAGCCTTATTCCTTGATTTTGTCCCAATATGAGTTTTGAGAAGGATTGATGGAGAAGAGCAGTTCATAAATGCTTTCTTTCTCTTTCTGAGTGCCATGTTTCTGATAGATGTTAGCAAGCTCGTCCTTCTTATAGTCGGTCCAGATTTGTGGCAGCAGACTGAGCGGTCTGTCTGTACGGGCTTTCTTCAAATCCTGGAGCAGGGCGTTGGTGATTTCAGTTCTGCCGCGTTCCACATTATTCGCCATTTCATCGAGTCCTTTTCTGTAATAGTTGTATTGCAGCATTCTGAAAGGTTCCATGGCTCCATCGAGATAATCGGAAATGATGGCGAATCGGTTTCTGTTGTCACTAAACGCTTTCCAGCCCGGAAAATCAAGATTCTGGGCGTTGTTGGTGAGGTTCATGCAACGTTGCAGAATGTCCTCGCCACCTTTAGGCGAAAAACTGTCAAGATCTAAACCGATGATGAGGTAAGCATAGTAGGCGAGCAGAGCCGTTAGCTGGTTGTCTATCCGTTCTTCGGTAAACTCCAGCTGGTCGAACTCGGCAAACTTGAACGTGAAGTTTTCATCCACATTATTATATAAGGTGGACGTATAGGCTGAATTGTAGACGGGACGGTTGGCCTGGATGAGCGCCTTGCAGGTAAAAATATTCTGGTCTTTATCATACTTGCTTACCGTGATATTGAAGTTGCACACGATGCGCTCGTTCTTCCTGAATTGAAGATTCGTCCATTGCCTGTCGTTCACAAACTGCTCAAGAGTTTGCTGCAGATTATCGAATACCCGTTTTTCCGTGCCCTGAATCTGGGCATGGTTGATGGTAATCTTAGCCTGCAACTCCTGAGCGGCTGATGTGATGGGACTACAAGAGATGAGCCAGCTCGTTAATAATGTCGCGAGCCACTTCAGTTTTCGGTTTCTTCTCATATTCTTTCTTACCCTCTTCAGAAATAATCGTTATCTGGTTATCATCCGTACGGAATGTGGTTCCCGGATTGCGAGTAGAGTTAAGCACGATGAAATCGGCATTTTTCTTTGCGCGCTTTTTCTGTGCATTAGCCTCTTCGTCGTTGGTTTCCAGGGCAAAAGCAACAATTCGCTGATGTTTTTGTTTCATCTTGCCAAGGGCTGCGGCAATATCGTGAGTAGGGACGAGGCGGAGTTCCAAATCATCTTTCTCTCGCTTGATTTTCCTGTCAGCAATCTCGCTTGGCTTGAAATCAGCAACAGCCGCACAGAGGATGGCTGCATCGGTTGAGGCGAAAGCCTGGGTGGCCGCCTGGTACATTTCCTCGCAGCTTTCTACATCGATGCGATGAATGGCTTCAGAACAGCTTAGCGAAACCGGACCGGCAACCAGCGTAACCTCAGCACCACGGCGGCAGCACTCTTCAGCAAGGGCAAAGCCCATTTTGCCGGAAGAATAATTGCCGATGAAACGTACCGGGTCAATCTTTTCGTAGGTTGGTCCGGCTGTAATCATAATCTTCTTGCCTTTTAAATCGAGCTTATCGCTTGCTTTTTCCTTGCAGGCTTCTG
>OQVU01000268.1_pt1 | contig 18391 bp, 9 predicted proteins | sample 1691611 | NCBI WGS metagenome assembly OQVU01 (sample SAMN03418272, study PRJEB22391) | human gut metagenome | biome: human-gut; feature: organic feature; material: feces | host: Homo sapiens | place: Tanzania | collected 2013-01
ATTTGATTATTAACATCTCGTTTCAATCCGGGAAGATAGCAATAGACGAGAAACGCCGGCACTAAGGTCGAGAAGAATTGCAGATAAGTAAACTCATACAACAACCAACCAATCCCAACTATAACTCTGATAGAATACAGGCCAACAATTGCTATCATCACCAATCTCCGCAATGGTAACTTTCTGATATCACCAGCAGCGGCGAGCGCATAAAAGCCTGCAATGGTAAAGCCAGCTGCCAAGCAAACCGTAACAACATACAACAGCCATTCCTGCCCAAAACAGAGATGCTTCATTTCATCCTCTACCGGAATCCAACTTTCTGTTACTTTTCTTATCCATTTCTCCGTTCTACTTTTTATCACCACCTATTTGATGTAATGAGATTACAAAGATATGCATTTATAGGGCAGATGACATTGCTGTCCAGTAAAAGTTCCGGAAATCCAGACGACGGGGACAGAAGGGACCGATCTGCACACGTGAATCTCGGGACATCCTCAGACACAGGCGCACTGTAACCTAACTTGTTTTCATGATGTGCACAGGGCGGCCATCACTATGATGGGTAAGCCGAACAGCGGCATAGCCCGCTTATCTCAATCCCCCTAACCCCCTTTTCAAGGGGGCACATCAGGGCCTGCGGGCTTTCCATCGCCACACAGCTTTCCCTGCCCGCCAACTCCGGCCCGGCATCTGAAGATGCCTTCCCTGAGGAATTCCGCTTGCGAAGCACCCTGAGCTGAGCGGGCTCTTGCCGCTGCCGGCACGCAAAATGATGTCGTCAGAATTGGTGCTGGTATATCTGGACAATCTGCGTGGCAGAGATGATTACGAAGAGAAAAGGAAGAGAAAGAGAAAAGAAAGATAGGCTGAAAAGATTAGTAAATAATTCTTGGATATTACCGGAACAATGACTACATTGTGACTGGTAAACGATTGCACGAGGCAATGCCAGCGTGGTTTTGCAAAACACGAATCCTACATTTTATATAAAAGGAACTAACAAATCATTTAATCCATGTACAACAATCTATTGAAAGTCGCAGCATTTTCGCTGCTGGTCCTTGCTGCAGGATGCGCTAAGGACTCTGATCCACAATCACTTGCCACTCCAGAGCTCACATTCCAGGAACACAGTGCCGTAGAGTACTCCTTCATGTGGAAAGCCGTCGAGCATGCAGATTCATACTCCTATAAGCTGGAGACGGCAGAAGGTGTAGTCGTTGCGGAAAATGCCACATACACCAACACTTCCGTAACAGTCTCTGACCTTAGTGAAGGGAGCAAGTACAATTTCCATGTTACGGCATTGAGCCAGAGCGATCCTGACTATCTGCCTTCTGAGACCGCCAGCGTATCGTTCACCACAGGCGTCATTCAGAGAGTCGCATCTCCTGAATTCAAGAATTCATGCAAGACAGACGTCGGCGTATGCGTTACCTGGCTTCCGTCTTCCGGAAAGTTCAGTTATGACATTGTGGCAAAGGATGCTCCGGAGACCAGCCTCGGCGCAGAAACCATTTCGGATCCGTATGTGACACTTGCCAGACTGAAGGCCAACACCGCTTATGTACTGAAAGTAAAGACTTTGGCGGAAGAAGGTTCAGAGCTTGCTGATTCCAAGGAAAGCGTTTTCGAGTTTACCACTGAGCAGGCTGCCACCACACCGTGGACAGAGGTCGTCTTCGAGTTCAGACCATTAGGCGAAAAGAACGCCATCTTCTGCCACAATGTCCCGAACAGCGCTGTAGAGCACTTCTATTCATCTACTGAAAGCCACAATGTCATCGGAAGCGGTCAGGCGGATGAAGCAACATACGCCAAATACCTGATTTTCGACTTTGAGGACAACGTTCCCGGTATTTACCAGGACTATCCACTGAACAAGTTCGGAAACGGAGCAATAGGCTGGAAGAAGGGAGACCATCTTTTCTATGCCGTAGTTAGCGCTGACAAAGGAGAAAAGACAAAGACCGCCAACTGGTTCTATGTCGAGATGCCTGAAAATGCTGATGAAGACATCGTGATTCTGGACTCGCATAAGGCGGAGTAAAGTCAATGTAACTCCACAAATAGATTCAGATATTATATAAGGATATGTAACCGGCAACAAGGTTGCCCCTGTGGGGACTTGCCGACCTCGGCACTAGAGGGAGGGGCCCACGATAGTGGGAGGGCCTGGTCCTCACAGGGGCTTCTTGTTGCCGTACACACCTGGAGTTCAGCAACATATAGCGCAACCTGTAAATAGCTGAGCAACAAACATTTAACCATTTTCAGAGTTAGTATTTTCACAACTCTGAAAACACCTAAAGCACTGATACATAGTCGATTATGCGCTGCGCATCCTGTACAGGGCGAACATCGCTATGATGGGGACAAGCCTGGCAGCAGCATAAAATAATAGCGGTGCGTGAAACGAAATCACGCACCGCTTTTCATATGACGGACAGAATCTTATTTCTCACGGAACTCGATGGCGAATCCGCCGCCACGGGCCATGAACACAGGAACCACACTCTCAGATGTAACCTCCTGTTCAGTAATCACATAAGCCTGTGGATTCTTCTCGTAGTCAGCATCAGGAGCATCAGCATAAATCTTCGCAACGTATGTCTTGCCCGGGTCGAGGAAATTCATCGGGATATCCAATGTCCTGCTGTTCTCGTCAGTAACGCCGCCTGCAAACCATTGACCTGACTTCTTCGCCTTACGGGCAACAACTATATAATCACCAGGCTCGGCAAGAAGGTATTTGCTCTTCTGCCAATCCACCGCAACATCCTTGATGAACTGGAACGCATCAGCGAACTGGTCGTAATGTTCAGGGAAATCCGCTGCCATCTGGAGCGGCGAATACATTGTCAAGTAGAGCGCAAGCTGGTTGGCGATGGTCGCCTTGACCTTGGACGTATTCGAGCAGAACTTGGAGAGGTCCATCTCGAAGATACCCGGAGTGAAATCCATCGGACCGCCATTCAGACGGGTAAACGGAAGAACGGTGACATGCATCGGCTCAGTACCGCCAAACGCCTGATACTCAGTTCCCCTCGCACTCTCGTTGCCGACAAGGTTAGGATAGGTGCGGCACAATCCCGTAGGACGGACCGCCTCATGGGCATTGACCATGATATGATGCTTCGCAGCCTCCTTAATGGCATGGAGATAGTGGTTGTTCATCCATTGGCCGTAATGATACTCGCCGAAAGGCAGGATATCGCCCACGTAGCCGCTCTTCACCGCATCATAGCCATACTTCTCCATAAGCTTGTAGGCAGCATCCATGTGACGCTCGTAATTACGTACAGATGAGGAAGTTTCATGATGCATGAGGAGTTTCACGCCCTTGGAATGAGCATACTCGTTCAGAGCCTTGATGTCGAAATCAGGATAAGGAGTCACGAAATCGAAGACATAATCCTTGTTGCAGTTCGCCCAATCTTCCCAGCCGACATTCCAGCCCTCGACCAGCACCTCGTCAAAGCCATGCTTGGCAGCAAAGTCAATGTAACGGCGCACATTCGCATTGTTTGCAGAATGCCTGCCGTTAGGCTTGGACGCTGAATAATCTGAAACGCCGAGATGCACGGATGAGAAGTCATCGGTATATGCCCAAGTGCCCTTTCCGGAAATCATCTCCCACCATACACCGACATATTTCACAGGATGAATCCATGAAACGTCATCGTAGGCACAAGGCTCATTGAGATTCAGCACGAGCCTGGACTCCAGCTGTTTACAAGCATTGTCCACCACCTGGACAGTCCTCCACGGGCTCTTGCACGGAGTCTGGAGACGGCCGCGCCAGCCTTGGGCGTCAGGCGTAAGTTCAGAGCGGAAAGTCAATGTCGCAGGGTCCAGATCGAGGTGCATGCACGCATAATCCACCAGAGCAGCCTCATGGATATTCACATAGAGCCCCTCGTCGGTCTTCATCTGCAGGGAAGTCTGCACACCGGTCATCGAGAACGGAGTCTGCGAAGAATTGCCGCACATCGAAGCCTCCATCCTGGACTTGATTTCACTCAGACGGGATACTGTATATTGATATTCCTGCGTATCGTAATCGCCTGGAATCCAGAGAGCTGTGTAATCGCCACCCATAGCGAATTCCGTAAGCTCATCCTTGATCACGAAATAAGTCAGGCCCTTCTGCTCAGGGAACTCATAACGGAAACCGAGACCATCATCGAAAAGACGGAAACGTATGGTCATCCTTTTATCGGAAGCAGTCTGCACAAGATTGACAGCCAATTCGTTATAATGGTTGTGAATCTCCGACTCCTCGCCCCATACAGGCTGCCATGTCTCATCGAAAGTGCAAGTGTCAATGCTCTCCACCTTGAAGCCGTCATGGAAAGACCAGCAAGGTTTCTTGTCCACTTTCTTGATATCCTTGTCCCCGAAAACCAGTTTCTGAGCCTTGAGCACACCACGCATTTCATATCCGAGATGACTCGGCCTGATGACTGCCGTTTCCCCGTAATTCAATGAATACATGGGACTTCCGTCCGGCGCAATGCCGAATTTCATGGAGAGGTTTCCGTCCGGAGACTTCAGGACAGAGACGTCGGAAAGTTCAGCCGCAGCACGGCCAGAGCCGCCACAGGACTGAATCAATGCAGATGCCGCGCAAAGGGCGACACCCGCAAAAAGGACTTTTCTGAAAAGGTTCATATCAATGTTCATTTACGTTTGTACTCTACTACCAACGCCTGACGCGGACCCACTACCGTAGCATCATTGACCTCAACTGCTTCGCCGGTCATGACATCATGGCCATCATACAGTCCGTCAGCGATTTCCGCATAATGCGACCACGGAATCGACTTGCGGCCACGTGAATTGTTGATGAAGACAAACACCGCCTCATCAGCATCGTAACGGAAATAAGCGTAGGTGTTGTCCCTGGTCAGGAAATGCAGGGTCTTGCCGTCGTGAATCACGCCCTTGCCCTTTCTCCACTGGAAAAGCTTGCGCGTATAATCATGAAGATCAGCGACTTGACCAGCCGGAACAGGCTTACCGTCGGTTCCTGTCAATGCTGCCCTGCGTCCTTCTTCAGTGAACCAGTTTTCCTTGTCACCTGCCCAGCCGCCCGGGAAATCCACGCGGAGACCGCCATGTCCCTGGCTTCTGTCCCTGGAGACGAACATCATCTCGTCACCGGCGAAAATCTGAGGGAAGCCACGCATGGTAGCCATCATGGTCATCACAATCTTCATCCTGTCAGGATTTTGCCTTACCACGTCACCGATACGGTCAGTATCATGGTTTCCAGGGAAAATCATCATCTTGGAAAGGTCGTGATATACGAAATCGTGTGAAAGACAGTCATATACCTTGGTCATGCCCGCACCCCACTGAAGAGAATCAGTCGGAACGCCGGCGCAGATCGCATCGTACAGAGGGAAGTCCATGATGGACGGAAGATTCGAATTGAATCCGTCCTTGTTCTCGTTATCAGCCTGCCAATAAGCAAGTTGCGGAATGGATGACGTCCAGCACTCCCCTACAATATTGAAATTAGGATATTCCGTGCGGACAGCCTTGCACCATCTGCTCATCGGTTCCTTTTCATTGTACGGATAGGTATCGACCCTGAAGCCGTCCAAGCCAGAATATTCAATCCACCAGATGGCCCACTGCTGGAAATACTTGAGAGTGAACGGATTGTCCAGATTCATATCCGGCATGGAAGGAACGAACCAGCCGCTTTCCTGGAGATTCAGGTCATATTTCGAAGCATTCGGGTCCATATTGGTCGAGAAGCAGACATTGGTCCCGGTATATTCAGGGAACTGATGGATCCAGTCAGCGAACGGAAGGTCCTTCATCCACCAATGCGCTGTACCACAATGATTTGTGACGATATCCATCACCACCTTCATGCCCTTTTCATGAGCCTTTGCCACCATCTCGCGGTAAAGCTCATTGGAACCGAAGCGCGAGTCAATATGATAGTAGTCCGAGCATGCATAGCCGTGATATGAACCATCCGGCTCATTGTCCTCAAGCAGCGGGGTGCACCAAATCGCCGTCGCGCCAAGATCCTCTATATAATCCAGATGGTCAATGATTCCCTGAATATCACCGCCATGTCGTCCGAAATACTTGCTGCGGTCGGACTTTTCAGCGGTGTCAGAAGTAGAGTCATTGGACGGATCCCCGTTTGCAAAACGGTCAGGCATAATGAGATATATCATGTCCGCAGCAGTATAACTCTTCCTCTGGACTGAGCCGGATTCACGAGCCGCAATCTCATACGGATACTTGAACGCAGGCTTACCGTCCTTGCTGAATACAAGATAATATGTACCAGGTGCAGCATCCTTGAGGATATTGACATCAATGAACAGATAGTTCGGGCTATCAGCCTTGTGTATTTTATTGACCTTCACCCCGTTGCCGCCCTCGATAGCGACATCGTACTCTGAAACGCCTTCACCTTGTACGAGAAGCTGGAGCGGGGCTTTCATCCCCACCCACCACGAAAGCGGTTCAACTCTACTGACCTGCTCCATATCTGCATCAGCGACAGAATCAGGAACAAAAACTGAATTTCCGACACAAGACGTAAGCATTACTGCCGTCATAATTCCAAATATTCTTTTCATACGCAAAAATATCATTAAATATCCAAATTCCAATTCCATGGAGAACAAAGTTGGGCAGTGACAGTCACAACATCATTGCCCAGCACCCTTCTGAAAACAAGCGTGCTGTCCTCCGTTGAAACCACTTCGAAACGTCCTCCCTTGCCACCCGGACGCAATGCCGGATGCTCGTGACGGAGTTCTATAAGATTCTGATAGAACTGAGTGAACTCATTCTCCTCCCAAGCAGGAACCGGGTCCTTTTCGAAGAACTGGAAACGATGGTTCAGGCCCATTTCCTGACCTGTATAGATCAGAGGCTGTCCGTTAGGAAGCGTAAAGGTCAATACCGCCATAACTTTCGCAGCATCTCCCATTCTCTCGAACTCAGTTCCGGCCCATGAATTTTCGTCATGATTCGAAGTGAACATCAGACGGAAAGCATCCTCAGGAAAGCGCTCAGCGTCATGCTTCACATATTCCAGGAGTTCAGGAATGCCCTTTTTCCCCTGTGCAATATCATTCAGCAGATGGTGAAGTTCCCAGGCATAGGACGCATCGAAACCGGACTCATGCAGCTTAGGATCTTCTCCCTCAGCCAGCATGTACATCTGCGGCCAATCCTTTCTGAGTGAGGAGATTGTCTTCGCCCAAAATTCAAAAGGCACCTCGCATGCCATATCGCAGCGGAAGCCGTCAATGCCTTTGGACATCCAGAAACGCATTGCACTTTCCTGCGCGTCCCAGACATCTGCATTGTCATAATTCAGTGCGGCAATGTCGGTCCAGTCATATTGCACGACAGTGTTTCCGAGCGAATCCCTTTCATACCAGTCGGCAGGTTTCGAGTCAATCCAGACCGCATCTGGAGAAGTATGGTTCGCCACCCAGTCGAGTATCACACGGAAGCCCTGGGATTTGGCTGCTGCGAGGAAAGATTCGAAATCCTGCATTGTACCGAACTCCGGATTCACTGCGCAGTAGTCCTTTACGGCATAGTAGGAGCCGAGAGTTCCCTTACGCTCCTTTTCTCCGATAGGGTAAATCGGCATAAGCCAGATAACGTCCACTCCGAGTTCCTTCAGACGCGGAAGCTGAGCCTGTGCTGCTGCAAAAGTGCCATCCGGAGTATATTGACGCACATTCATTTCATAAACGACGGCATCGTAAGTCCATGCAGCATGAGGGGACTTATCCGCACAAGACGCAAACATCAGGACTGCAAGGGCCGCAATCAATATCTTCTTCATAATCAGTAACATTATCTTTTGGCGAATGGTGAAAGTGCGACGGTCGGCTTGCCATCCTTGAAAGCACCGTTTGCATAGTCGTTGTTGCGTGCTGGCTCTGACTCAGGCTCCCAATAGAAGATGCCTCTGAAACGCTTCACGTCCTTCAGACCGTTCCACAATGTCTCAAGTGCCTCCTTGCCCTTCTCCGGTTCAGCAGCCGGCATTCCGAACTCAACCAGCATCACGTCCTTGTTGTAGGACTTGATCAGCTGAGGGATATTGGCAACCGCCTGATTCACTTTCTCTTCCCATGGTTCGAATGCCTTGATTTCATCTTTCCAATATGAAGGATACAGCGACAGGCCTATCATGTCGTATTTCACGCCGACATTCGCCATGAGAGAATAGAACCACTGGAGGGTATCCATATTCCAGGCATTGTCAATGTGAAGTATTACGGAAGCATTGGGATAAACCGCCTTTACCTGGTCGGCACTGGCCTTGAACAGTTTGGCGAAGCCGGCAGCGCTTTGGTCCTTGACTCGGCCCTTTTCCCAGAGCATGCCATTGGTCACCTCGTTTCCGACCTGTACCCATGTAACATCTACTCCATTATCTTTCAATGTATTGAGAACATCGGAAGTATGGTCAGCCACGGCTTTTGCCATAGCATCGAGGTCATACGACTCCCATGCCTTAGGAACATATTGCTTGCTAGGATCAGCCCAGGTATCAGAATAATGGAAATCGATCATTATCTTCATGCCGAGTTCCTTCGCCCTCAGGCATTTCTTCAGAACGTCTTCCTTGCCGTTCCATCTTTCCTTGGGATTCACCCAGACTCTGAATCGCAACGAGTTGAATCCCAGCGACTTCATCAGAGCGGGGCAATCCATCTCAACACCGGATGCGGAATAGAATTTATAGCCTTTGCTTTCCATTTCCGTGTACCAGCCGATGTCGGCCCCCTTCGCGAATGCAGGTTTTGTTGTCTTTCCTCCTGAAGGAGAGTCAGACTCCCCACAGGAAGACAGGGACAGAACAGCCAATACACACAATGTCTTGATCAAATATTTCATAACTGGTCAGTTTTATTCTAATATAAACAATTTAAAATCACTGGAATCAAGATTCACGGTAAGGGAATTGTGCCCGTCCGCGTCCGTCGTCACATTGTAAGAGCCAGAGCCGAAGCCTGGATAGACCTTCCAGGTTCCCGATTTCGGAAGCCATGCTGTGATATCTTTCTTTTCCAACGAGAAATTGCCGATAACCGCAAATGCCTTTCCGTCAACGGTACAATAGACAAAGCGTCCGTCATTCCAGTTTCCGCCGGATACATACCATGAGAAATCAGCATCAGAAGAGAAGAAACGCGGATTCTCCTTACGGAATTTCATCAATGAAGCGTATGTGTCATGAAGGGCCTTACGGTCAGCATTTTCCAGATATTCCCAATGAACAGGCTTCTTGCCGGTCCTGCCGTTCTGTTCTATTGAGATGTCATAACCGAGTTCTTCGAACTGCCAGAGCATCTTAGGTCCCGGAACTGTGAGGAAGAATGCCGCATTGAGCGCTTCACGCTTCATTCTGGCGTCCAAGTTCGAGTCTCCGCTAATGCCTGACGAGCCTTCTTTAAGAGCCTTGTAGGCAGTCCTTTCCTCATCGTGACTTTCCATAAATCCGACATATGCGCCGAACGGCATTGCCGAACCGGTCCAGAGGCCTTCAAAGCCACTTCCCGAAGACTTGCCCATAGCGGCCTGACAATAAGCATTGTTCAGATTTCTCCAGACTTTAGCCCCTGCATTGGCAAGAGCCTTTTCCTCGCTGGTCTCGCAGAAATGCTCCAGAATCACTACGGCATTCGGATTATAGCTCTTCACGCTCTTCGTGTAGTCCGTAAGGATGTCCACGCGGCTCTGGTCGTAGTTGGAAGCGGTACCCTCGTCGCTCTTCTTATTGGTAAAGCCTTTGGTAAGGTCGAAACGGAAGCCGTCCACGTGATATTCCTCCATCAGATACTTCAGGCTTTCCTTGACGTGCTCACGGAAAGGCTGGTACTCGTGATTCCAGTCGTGGAACACGCTGTACGGATGAGGAGCATCAACATTGAACCACGGATTGTCGGAAGCGGTCTTGTTGTTCTTCGAATCCCAGAAAAGTTTCGCATACGGGTGCGCACCGGTCGCCTGATTGTAAACGACATCCACGATTACGGCCATACCCCTCGCATGACATCCGTCAATGAACTGCTTGTACATATTGCGCGTTCCATAGGCCTTGTCCAGTGCAAAATATGAGCATGGGTTATAGCCCCAGCTGTCATTGCCGTCAAATTCCTGTATCGGCATGAGTTCCACGGCATTGACACCGAGAGAAGAGAGATAGTCGAGTTTTCCGAGTGCACCAGGAATGTCACCTGTAGATGTAAAATCACGGAAATGCATCTCGTAGATCACGAGGTCGTTCTGGTCGGCAATCTTGAAACCGGTGCTTGTCCAGTTATAGACATCCTTGTTCACCTTGAAGGCCGACACAAGTCCGCTCGTGCCCTTAGGATATGCCGGAAGGTCAGGATAGGTCGAAGATGAAATGTATTTGTCGTTCGAGCCGTCGTAAACAATCTCAGTATAAGGATCATGTATGCGGAAAGCCGAACCGTCCTTGTTCACGAGAAAGTACTGGAACATATATTCCTTGTCCGGATCCACATTTGTCAATGTGTACCACCAGCAGCCTGCCGCGTCGTCACGCTTCATGGAATAGTCATTGGAACGCTGCCAGTTGGAGAATTCACCTGTCAGATAACAGTATTCGTGGCGCTTGTTCTTGTTGTCGAGATCGCGCAGCACCAGGGTCACGCTGCCGTCGGAATTATAATTGATACCGTAATGGGCGCCCGCAGGCATTGTCTCATTTACGACCGGCTTAGGCTCGAAAACGAATTTGTCGTCCTTCACTTTGACGAACAGATCATCGGTCTGAACCTTGCTGTCTGCACTACGCACGACTACACCGATCTTGTTTACAGGTGTATCACCGGAATCGAACCATTCCCTGACGGATGGCTGGATCGGAAGTTTCCAGAGATTCTTCTCCTCACACGGCTGCCATTTGCATTTGTCAATGTTTTCTTCCCATTCAGCCTGGACGAACATCCACTCCGCCTCTACTACACCGATGTGGGCATACAAGTCTCCCTTGTAATCATAGAACGGGGATTTCTGGTCCGCCCTGTAATAAAGCACGCACGAAGCATCAGCCTCAGGCAATTCAGGAATCACAAAAAGTCCTGTAGCAGAAGGATTTATAAGTTCATCTACAGGATGCTGAGTCACATTTACGACAACGGTCTTGTATCCGGTCGCGGAAAACGAAATGGTCGCTGTCCTCAGTTCCTTGTTGTTTTCAGAAACTGTGACAACGATATCGCACGACCCGGTTCCCGATGTCTTGTCGATTTCAAGCCAGTCATTCTTGGAAACTACCGCATTCCATTGCGAAGCATTCGTCTTGAGTTCCAATGTCTGCGAAGCGGCGGCTTTGGTAAAATACAATGCCTCCGGTGTAATCTGAAGTTTCTTTCCTTGCTGGACTTGTCCTTCCTTGCTGCAGGAAACGAGTGCCGACAGACACAGAACGAACAGGACAAAAAATCTTGTAATGTTTTTCATGATAAATTAGAGTTTCACAAGTACTGGCTTGAGAATTTTTCAAAAAGGGCAGGCCTTTCCTTAGCGCAGGGCCTGCCCGGATTATAAATTCAGAAAATCCACACCTTAGCTCAGGAGATCGAGCCTGAAATCAGATGTCTCAGTATTGAATACGAGCGAGTATTCTCCGGATAGTTCAGTAAACTTGATATTACCTCCGCCGAAAACGACATTATCCAACTCTCCTCCGAAAGAATATGTCCAGTCAGAATTGAAACGGATCTTGATCTCGTCATCCGTTTTCATTTTAAAATCTATTGCCGCAGCCCATTTTGAACCTTTCTTCGTCATCGGGAAGAATGCTCCCCAGCCCGAATCCGCGAAACTGCCGCCGATTTCGAGGTTCTTCACCTGAACCATCACGAGTGTTCCGTTTTTCTTGTCGAGCTTGATGTAATACAACCCTGAAGGCACCTTGATGTTGGAACCGCCCAGCGTTTTCGATTCTGCATATGCAAATGGGAGGGACTCACTGCCTTTGGTTTCTACTGTCACATCCTCGAAGCCGAAATCAGTTTTCGACCATGAAGGAGTCGCACTGAACTTGAATTCCGCATCAGAACCATCCGCAGTGGAGAGATCCACAAAGCCCTGGTACACGCCTTTCTGCTTGGCTGAAACTGAGAGCGAAGGAGCATTGGCAATATCCCACTTCTGATAGCTTCCAGGGAGCCACATCTTTTCAGGGAATGAAAGGATATAGGTAGTAATCTTGACTTTTACGGCATTTGAAACGACACCTGCAGGAAGGCTCTTGCAATATGCATATACCTTGAATGTCAATTCTGCTTCCTTGCCTTCAGTTGCGCCTGCAGCAATTACAGCTTCATTAAGACCGTCAACAGTGGACCTGTATGATGTTTCGTCAAGGTCTTTGGCAAGTTCCGTTTCTTTGCCGTCACCGCACGTCATGGTAACCTTGTATGTAACGTCCTCACCATATTCCAGTCTGGCAGCAGCCCAACCAAGGACCTCGATTTCGTCCGCAGCTTTTTCCTTGTCGAGGACGATTGCTGATGCAGGTGCACTCAATACCGGTGCTACAGCACCGTCATAGAAGTAAACCTTCACGGCTAATGCCGGAGAAGAATACACTTTACCAGCATTGTCCGCAACATTCACGGAGAATGAAAGCGGATGGGTCGCATTCTTTTCCAACTCGAAATTAGTCTTGAGGAAGGTTCTGAGTTCCTCCTTGGAGATGGTGCAGAACGCATCTTTGATTCCCTGTTTGAGGACGGCTGTTTTTTCTCCGCTCTTGACATTCAAGTTATAGAGATATGCATCAGCATCGATGAAACGCGCAGCGGTCCAGGTAAAAGTCACGGATTCCGCCTTGGTCTCGTTCGTAATGAGGATATCCGAATGTGCATCCATCACCGGAGCGACTGGACTCGTCGAGAAGGCGTCCTCACTTTCTATGGTGCAGGCTACTGCCGCAATAGCTACGGCAGAGGCTGCAAATATATTTCTAATCCATTTCATAAGTCAAACCTGTTTATTGTTTTTCATAAGTCACCACAATCGGTGTCCTGTTGGCGTGCAGGCGGACGATATAGTCACCTGTTCCAGGAGCAGGAATGTTCTCACCACCCTTGGTGATTTCAAAGCCGCCGGCAATGTCTGTAGTTGCAACTGCGCTGCCGTACTTGTGTTCCCAACTTCCGTTCAGTCTAAGAAGCCACGCCTTGCCTTCAGTGAAGCTGATGACTGGAGACTCCCAGACATTCTTCGCAACATTGTACGTGAATTCAGGCTCCTCGCTCTCTTTCCATTCGTTAAAATCTCCGATAAGAGCAACTTTGGATACGACCTCCCTTGCGACAGTCTTAGTCTTGGTGTTGATGGTCAGCCACATGATCGGCTCTTCAGCAGTCACGGAGAAGTTTCCGTCACCATTTGCAGGATCTGCAACTTCCCAGCCTTCCGGTTTATATCCGTCATTCATTCCGACCCATGACTGATTCTCATCGACAATCTTGAAATAATAAGGAGTCTCAGCCTCGTTGGACACATCCACCAGAATCTTGTAGGTGCTGGTTCCTGCCTCGACTTCTATGATTTCAGTTCCGAACTGACTCCAATCCTGATACTTTCCAGGAAGCCAAATGCTCTTCTTAGGAGGAAGATAGGTATGAACCATGAAAGAAACTTTTTCCGAAGTCAATACCGGTGAGTTCACCACGTCTTTCAGAGTTGCCTCCACATAGGCACTGATGGTAACATCGGAATTCTTTTCACCGTTCAGTGAACTGCATACCATACCTACAAAGTCGCCCTTGTTGATGCTGAGAGAATTCTTGTAGTTCTGTCCTACAAGAACCTTCTCCTTCCCAAGTTCCGCATATACGGAGTAGAGAATTTCAGTCTTTGCTCCAAAATCAGCAGGATCCCATGTGAAGATCACCTGCTCCACCTTGGTGGTGTTCGCATCCGAGAGGACATTGGAAACCGGCCTGAGAACAGGAGCCGTCATATCTGACGAAATCTGTTCCTTCGGCAAATCCAAGGTACAGGATGCAGCCAGAGCCGCAATAGCGGCAATTGCCATATATTTCAATGATTTCATAATATCGATTTTATAATGTTGTCAATCCGATTAATAACCTTCATTCTGGATGAGGTTACTGTTGGAGCTGAGGTCGCTCTGGATAATCGGGAATATGGTCCTGTATGAAGGAATCGCAATCTTACCATTCAAGATACCGCCCTTGAGTGTCCAAGGATAGTTCACGTCCGTAAACTTGCCGAAACGGATGAGATCGACACGACGGTGACCTTCCCACATGAACTCGCGGGCCCTTTCATCAAGCAGCCATTCGAGCCTGATCGTCGTCGGCATCGGAACGCCTGCACGGTCACGAAGTTCCTTTACATATTCCAATGCCTTGGAATCCTTGACTGTACCGCCGTTCAGACGGGCATCTGCCTCAGCATAGTTGAGATACATTTCGGCCAGACGGAAAACAGGCATGTCGGCAGAAGAAAGTTTCCAGTTTCCAGGGACACCGTCCTGCTGGGCGAGTTTGTCTTTGGAATCAAGTCCGCAGAACTTCCAGCACATCCAGCCTGTTGAAACCTTATTTCCATCAAACTCCTTGGTTGAGCCATAATTCGTAAAGAACGCGCGTTTGTCGCTGGTAGCCCTGTCATATCCGAAGACATTGGTCTTGCTGCCCCAGACTACGCCATTGAGATCGAAACGGGCCACATAGTCATCAGGCACATGATAACCTGCCCAGTTCTCGCCATTGATCTTCGGCAATCCGAACTCTGCTCCGAGCTTGAGGTTCGCTTCCTCACTGAGGGATGCTGAAGCGAAGGTGGAAGTACCGCCCCAGCTCTGGGTAGAAACTCTGTCGTAAGCAATTGCGAAGATGAACTCTTTCTCTGCAGAACCATTCTCGGTATTGTCCTGACGGAACATATCTGAATACTTAGGAGCGAGGGTATAACCCATTTCTATCACCTTCTGCGCAGCATCCTTGGCATCCTGCCATCTTGCTGTTCCGGTATAGACCTCGGCATTGAGATACATACGGCTGAGGAGAGCCCAGACTGAGCCCTTGGTAGGACGTGGATAAGGAACGGCACCTTTTGCAGGCATTGCGCTATTGTCTGAACCGAGGTCAAGAAGCTCTGTTTCAAGCCATTTGAAGAGATCTGCCCTGGTAATGCGGGATGGATTTTCACCACCGATGTTCTCAGGCATAGGGAAAGGAGGGTTACCGAATTCGTCCATGAGGACATAGAAGAACATTGCCCTGTGGAAACGTGCCTCTGCCCTGTAACCTGCAATTTCGCCCTTGATTCCTGACTGTCCGCGGGCGTCGAGTTTGCTGTCCGTGGTCTGGAGAAGGAATTCGTTCGCGAGAGCGATGGCCTTCACTGCACGAGTATATACGGCTACCAAAGCGTCGTTTGAACCGGTTCCCCATGAATCGTGCTGAAGTTCAGTAAGATAAGAGTCTCCCCAGACGCACTTGAGGCCGTCACAGGTCATCTCGTTCAGGTTGAACCACTGTCTCAGGAACTCGGACTGTCCTGAATCAGAGAATCCGAGGTCATTGTTGCCAGCATCATCCTGTCCTACAAGCATATAATAGCCGTTGATGTAGGAGAGGGCCTTGAGATAGTTCTCTTCATTGGCATACGCGTTTTCAGACGTGAAGTCAGTCGTGTTCAAAGGAAGTGTGTCCAGATCCTTCAGACATGATGAAAACAGTATTGCCGCAAATGAAAGTATTAATATTTTGTTTATGATTTTCATATTGTTGGTCCTCCTGCTTAGAATGTGATGTTAAGACGAAGAGTGTAGAGACGAGGACGAGGATATACATAATTATCCACACCATCGATATTGTTGATTTCCGGATCAAGTCCTGAATATTTGGTGAATGTGCATACATTCTGGACAGAACCTGCAAGACGGATCTTGAGATTGTTCTTCATGTTGAAGGTATATCCGAGATTGATGTCGTCAATCTTGAAGAATGTAGCATCCTCAATCCAAAGGTCTGAGTATTTCTGGTTCTCGCTGTTAGGAGCATGCCAGCCAGGAAGAAGCCACTTCGCACAAAGGTTGTCAATGTAACCCTTGGTCCAGTTGTCACTGTAAGATGAAGAGTATCCGAGAGCGACCTTGTTGACGAGCTCAGCACCGATGGAGCCGTGTCCGTTGATACCGAAGTCCCAGTTCTTGTATCTCACCTGAGTGCTGATACCGTAGTATGCCCAAGGTGTAGCGCTGCATCCGGTCATGTAACGGTCATCAGCATTGATCTTGCCGTCGCCGTTGCGGTCCACGAAAGCATTCTGGACAGGCTTGCCTTCTGCATCGTAAAGCTGCTGGTACATATAGTATGTATAAGGAGCGAAGCCCTTGCGGTGAAGTGAACTGAAACCGACATTGGCACCCATTGAAGGACCTGTCTCGACTCCGAGGTAGGTTTCATCGCTGTTGGTAAGCTTGGTGATCTTCACATCCTGGAAGGTGATGTTTCCACCGATTTTCCAGTTCCAGTCCTTGGTCTCTACAGGAACGAAATTGGCTGAAAGCTCTATGCCCTTGTTCACCATGGATCCGATATTGGAAATCACCTGTTTTCCGAAGTTGGAACCGAGAGGGATGGAGATATTGTTCAGGAGGTCGAATGTATTTCTGTAGTAAGCCTCGACCGTACCGGTGATCCTGTCATTGAGGAAGCCGAAATCCAATCCTACGTTGTAAGTCTCGGTGGTCTCCCATTTGATGTTAGGGTTATAGGCCAGAGGAGAAAGAAGGTTGTAAGTCTTGCCGTCAGCTCCCATAGGGTACTGCATTGTCACAGACGCTGATTCATAATATCTTGCGATGTACGGATAGTAGTCGTCTCCGATATCCTGCTGTCCTGTGCGGCCCCATCCGAGACGGAATTTGAGAGCTGAAACAGTCCTGTTGTCCTTCAAGAAACTTTCATTGGCAATGTTCCATGCGAATGCTGCTGCCGGGAAGAAGCCCCAACGGTTAGATGGAGAGAAACGGCTGGAAGCATCACCACGGGCGGTGAAAGTAAAGAGATATCTCGAATCGTAGTTATAGTTCAGACGTCCGAAGAATGAAATCAGATAATACTCCTTGGCATTGACCGGAGCGATATGGTACTCGGTCGCCCTGTCGTTGTTGTAGTACTGGGAGTTCTCGTACTTGATGTAGTTGTGCTGCCAGGAATAACCTGCCATCGCATTGAAATTGTGCTTTCCCCAAGTCTCGTTGTAGTCGAGGTAGGCCTCCAGAAGCATGTTCTTGTTGAAGTTCTGATACTTCTCATAGAGGTCAGGAGCGCTGGTGAGAGAACCGCGTGTACCGGTTTTATTGTACTTGGTACCATTGGTCTTGGCGATATCCATACCCAAGTTGAGGTTTGCCCTCAACGCCTCAAGTCCATGGACCTTGTAGTCGATCTGCAAGTTGCCGACACCACGATAAGTGTGACCGTAGTTCACATAGTCATAAACGGAAGAAAGAGGGTTGGCGGCAGCCATCGTATTAGGCACGCCGGCGCTGAACCAGTTCCAGTAACCGTTGGAGATGGCAGATTTGTCAATGTTGCCGTCAGCATCCGTGAAATAGATCGGCTTGGTAGGGTCGAATGAGAGAGCGCTCTCCACAGGGTTGTTCGCCCAGTTTGTATGCTGGTAAACGCCCTTAGCATTGAAATTGATTGACAGATGCTCGTCGAAGAATTTAGGAGAAAGGCTTACGTCGATGTTGCCTCTCTGGTTGTCACCGACTTTGATGGTAGCCTGGTCGAGGTTGTAGCCCATGCTGACACGGAACGGAACTACTCCACCTGAATAAAGGCTGATGTTATGGTCGGTATTTATACCGATACGGTAAATCTGTTTCTGCCAGTCGGTATCGTACATTGTACCGTCCACTCCGAGGAGGCCGACTGCCTCAGGACGATGTTCCTGTATGTAGTTGAAGAACTGGTCGCCGTTCATCATCTTGATGACATCCCTGTTCTGCTTCGCTGAAACACTTCCGCTGTAGCTTACGTGGATTCCCTTGCCTGAGCCTTTCTTGGTGGTGATGATGATCACACCGTTGGAAGCGCGGGAACCGTAAATAGCTGTAGCAGAAGCATCCTTGAGGACAGAGTAGGATTCAATGTCATTAGGATTGACAGTAGCCAGAGGGTCACCCATACCTGCGCCGCCGTCCTTTGTGACAGGAACACCGTCAATGACTATAAGAGGGTCATTTGACGCGGTAAGTGACGCTGCACCACGGATTCTGATGGTAGAAGAAGCTCCCGGCTGGCCGTTGGCAGGAGTGATGTTCAATCCGGAAACCTTACCG